>OCZS010000443.1_pt1 | contig 13494 bp, 16 predicted proteins | sample 1539071 | NCBI WGS metagenome assembly OCZS01 (sample SAMEA3113584, study PRJEB22503) | soil metagenome
TGAGCTGAAGGATTGGCTACACAGTGGCCAAGTAGATGTGCTCAGAATGAACAAAAAATAAAACAGCTTTTTCTTTATTTTCATTCATAATTTATTTTTCCATCAGTTTACACGCTGCTCTTTTAGAATGTTTTATATTATAACAGTGTTTTGCAGCATACATAGGGTTTAAATAGTTTCGAACAATACTGACGTTTAAGTGAATTAAAGATGCCAATTGCTATACTTCCTGACATAGATGAGCAAAGGTGCATTGGCTGTGCACTCTGTGTAGAGATTTGCACTGCACTCGGTCCAGACGTTCTCAGGGTTAAACCAGTCGAAGGGTGGAAGAGAGGCAAGGCGTTCGTCTTTTATCCAGAAAGGTGCATTTCAGACGGCGCTTGTTTAGGTGTTTGCCCAACGCATGCTATCTTCTGGATGAGGCCAATGGAGTACACCTCAGGACAACCAGTCCCTCTGCACAAGAATGGTGTGTTCGACAAGGGCTGGGAAGAAGGTTAAGTCGAAAACGACCAGCAACATATATCCCCCTTTTTACATTTTTATTTTCTAATCACCTAAAGAACTTTAACTTGCTTTCTATGTCCCGTATAATATAATCTCCCATATGATGTGAAATTATATGTATTACAAGTGCAAGCAAAAAACTAGCTAAAAGGGACTGGGACTTGCAGAATCGGAACCAGACATCGCCAAGGTCACGAGAATAAACTATATGACAGTCAAGGTCTAATCAAAAGCTCTTTTCTTCTTGTTCTTTCTTGAATTAACGTCTGCAAGTCTCAGTGGCTCAATACCAAGTTCCTTTACCAGTGTAATCGCAGTTTTCAAAGTTATCCTATGACCAACGCTGATATACAATTTTTTGCTAATAGCATAGCCTAGAATTTCGCCATCTAGCTCCACAAATCCATCAGGTCGCACCGTTCCACACAACCGGCTTTTCGCAACACCGATCGTGGGTTTGTCAAGGGTTACACCAATGTAGCAGGCTAGCCCACATTTTCTTGGATGCAATAGTCCATGGCCGTCAATAAGCAGCAGGTCATAAGTGCTCTTTAACGATTTGAGCGTGTAGAAAATAGGTTCCGCCTCCCTTAACATCAATAATCCTGGCACATAAGGATACTTTACAATGGTTTGTACATCAATGGACTCGACAACCTGCTGCATGTTTCTGTCCATTATAACCGCAGAGCAGTATGCAATGCTGCTGTTGCTGCCATCGTAGGCAATGTCCACTCCGCAAATACGGCTTATCCCGCCAAAGCCATCTTTGGCCGATACTACCTTTTTTGCAATATTTTTTTGGAGCCTGATCGCATCGGCGTATGTCAAAGTGCAGAAACATCATCTACAAGACGGGCATTTAGCCTTGCAGCTTTAGTAGCCTGTTTGATGAAATCGTCAGGATCTATAATCGCTATTTCCTCAAATCTGCCTGCAAATAACTTTAGCGATTCTATAAATGTTGGATAGTCTTCGAGTCTGCGGCATGACCTTGTGGCAAGGTTATGCGATGCCGGAAAAACATCTGATATTTCTGCTGGAATAATACCGAGGAAGGGGCTGTAGCTGCAGACCTGCGCATCAGGGAATTTCTTTACAATATCTTTGTAACTTGTAGTGGAGTAGAATGGATGAATTTCGGCTTCAGGACAAAGGATTAATTTTTTTTTCGACGATTGAAATCTTGCAACCGTCTTCCTGAACCTTTTAGCCTCGGGCCTATGTTGGTCAATTGCATCATAAAAAAATATAGCTCTCTCTTTGAAGAGCGGCGTGCCGTCCTCCAGCATTTCGACATCCTTGAAGATCTGCATTGCTTCCATTAACTTTGGGTGTGCTCGCGCTTTCTGCATAACATATTCCCAAAGCCTGCCGTCCATTATTGCTTGCTTGACAGCTTCCACCTCCGCCTTTAGGATATAGAGGTTGTGTTTTGCAATTTCAATGGTTCGCTTATCTATTTCCATCTTGTACAATTCCTGCACTGTGTATGATGAGCAAACTGGGCATTGGCACGATAAGTAAGCCAATTCATCGAGCCTAACTGTCCCATTTGGGGTCATGTACCTATTGTCCTTCGCATATAGCATGTAGGAAGCAGAATCAAAAGTATCGCAACCAAGTGCAACAGCAAGCGGGATAGTGAGTGGGTGACCGGCGCCAAAGAGGTGAATCGGTTTTGCAGGGATTACTCTTTTTGCAGATATTATCATGCGTGCAAGCATAGCAAACTCGTATGCTTCCATCAGTTCAACAGGACTGCCAAGCGCCATCATCTCAAAACCCATTGCGTCAAGCTCTCTTGCAGAATGTTCAACAAGATCAAAGTGCTCGGCCCCTTGCACAGGCGCAACCCATATCGCCCCTGTGTTACCTAATACTCGCAGGCTCTCTAGCGCATTTTTTAGCGTAATCGCAACATATTCTTTTGCCTTTTTATGTTCAAGGCCATAGCCTGTCGGCCTATCAAGAGGGATAGGTATGTCGCTTTTGATGTCATTTTCAAACTGGGCCATCATTGCAGGCTCAACTTCGACAGAGCCATACTCAAGCACCTGGTAACCACCCGAATCAGTCATGACAGCCCCATCATATTTAATGATGTTATGTATTCCTCTTCTTCGTGCCTCGTCGCCATAGTGACGGAGAGTTATGTAAGCATTTGTAATCAAAAGATCAAAGCCCATCTTTTTCAAAAATTGTGTGCTGACCGTCTGTCTTACTGGGTGGACTACCGGCACAAAGGCTGGCGTCTCAACAACGCCATGTAGCGTCTGAAGCCTTCCTATGCGAGCTGCTAGATCTGAGTGCCAGACCTCAAACACAACTACTTCCTTGTCTCCTTCGTGAATTCGTCATAGATAGCCTTAACCCTATCAGCGGCAAGCCCAGAACCTTCCTCAATGCCAGCTTGCGTTACCTTGATCTTGTCCATGACGATTATTGCACCAACATCTTCTCGTATCTTGACAAGACCAGGGAAAACTCTTGAGAGTCTCTCTGCAAGCGCCTTAAAGTCAAATGGTTTTTCCATCAATCTTACTTCCTTGACAAATGAGCCGTTGATAATCACTTTCAGGATTCCATGCCCTTCCACTTTATCGAGCACAACATCAAGTCTTTCATCTATTCCAGCAAGCGTTCCACTGTAAATTTTTTGATCCGAAGTTTCCACTGAGACCTTTTTTCCAAGGAACTGGAGTGCCTCCTCTCCAAATTTGCGTGTTACAACTGCAGCCATGCTAATCGGTATCGTCGAGTATTATATATACGAATTTTCGTAACATGCCCTGTCTAACCGACGCTTCTGTATTGTTTTTGGGGGAGAGTTCTCATTGCTCTGTGTGATATTGATATATATGTACGTCTTGTTGTCGTTGCTCTGTCGGATCTCTGTATTTATTTATTATTTTTTACATTAGCTTTTTTTCTGACTGCGACAAGAATATCTTTGAGCCACTTGCTTTGCATTAATGTTCACTGTCGTAATAGTTATACGAATTGCTTTGCTTCGCTTCTATAGAGTGACAAACTGCTGGCGCCAGTCATTCCCGTGGGCGTCATGTCAGTCATACGTTCTATGCTGCTGATTGAAAACTCTACTGCGGGTTAAGATGTAAAGATTAGTATTTGAAAAATCTCCGCATGTCGCCCTTTTCTGATACAAAGTTGAGCCAGTCTATCCCTATAAGGTTTGATTTTGGTTTTTTTTGCAGTGCGGCTAATATTTCGTCTACCGTCTCTTTTGGGGTCTTGTCTGTTGTATCAAATTCGGCAACTTTACGCTTGCCAAAGGTTTTCAGCGAGTCGTAGAGTGATGTACCCAAGATCTCGCTTGCGACGTTCTCTCTAACTTTGTTCACGCTGTAACCTCTCTTTTTAAGAGTTTTTTCTAATTCATACGGTGATCTACGCAGTACAGCTACCAAGCTGATGTCTGCAGGCTTTAACACATAGGGAGCCAGATGTCCTACTATCACAAAATCCCTTTTTGCCTTGAGCAGTTTCTCAAGCAGCCTTACTAGCCTTTTGACATCGACATCAAGCCCAAGATTAGTCTTCTTACCCGTAGCATTGTTATCAATTGCAACCTTGTTGATATCAATTATCTCTGCATTTATCCTTTCTGTGATTATCTTAGCACTTGTGTGTTTGCCAACACCCGGATTGCCGGTTATAACCAATCTGAGCTTCTCCAATTGGGGGTTTTTACTATGCAATACATTATTTATTCATGGATGCATTGACAATAGATATGCGTGCCTGCGAATCCTGCAGTAGGGTCAGATTCTACTCACTCAACTTTCTATTCTCAAAAACAATATGCAATGAATGCTATCTAAAAATGAAAGAAAAGCAGAGCAAGCGCTAGCTCTGTACGCTGCCGCACTTTGTGCAGAATTTTGCATTAACCTTAAGCTTGTTACCGCAGCTGATGCAAAATTTCGTTTCAGGCTCAAGTGTCGCCCTGTCAAGTGGCGTCAGTTGGGGAGGAGACATCACTTCCATAGGAGCCGCAGACTCAACTCCCTTGTACATATCTGTAACAGCACCACTAGGTTTGAATGAATCATTGATGTCTGGCACCAGCTCTGGTTCTTTTTTACTCCCTTTTTCTTCAAGGTAGAGCATGAGGCGGGGCCCCTGTTCGCCGTTTGGAAGGTTCACCTGCTCGCCAAGCCAAATTGCGAATTTTCTCAGTGTCATATCGGGAGTAGAAAAGGTGAGTGAGTGGGTCGACATGTATTCCTCTGTGGCGGCCCTGCCGTTGAACACCTTTGCCATTATTAATGAATGCCTGAAAGTAGCTATATTAATTATTGCGACCTACCGCACTTGCTACAGAACTTGGCATGCGCTGGTATCGACGCATTGCAGGCAATACAGTTCTTTGTTGTTGAGCTTGCGCGCGGTTTTGGTAGCTCGATATCAACAGGCTTGAATGTAGGCTCCTGCGGCGACGGAAGTGTGTATTCATTGCCGCCTGCGGCAGCGGGGCCTACTGTGCCACCGGTCCCTACAAATCCTCCTATGCCAAAGCCTGCCTGCGGAGCTGATGGAGATGATGAACTTCCCCCTGTGGGACTTTTTATCGATGTGCCCTTCTCCATAGCATTTTTTATTTCCAGTATTACTCGAACAGCAAGAAAGTTCAGAGCAGATGTTGAGACAAGATACTCGCCTATCTTGATAAAGAACTCCTTATCTCCCATTTTACCCTGCTTGTACAGCTGGTTTGCGTCGATAAATGATTCGTACAAATTCTGAGTATCGTCGATTAGCTGCTTGAGCTTCTCAGCTAATCCACCTAGTGTGTCGACGCCAAAAGACATAAAAAAATAGAGAGCCAGCGGGCCTTAAAAACAGTGTGCCTACTAGTAGTTGTTGTTGTTGCTGCTGCCTCCGCTGTAGCCATAGCGGCTGCGCCTTCTGTCGCGACCATATCCTGTTTGGGTTCTGCCGCGCCTATAGCCCCCAGAACCTCCTCCTCCTCCTCCGCTGCCGCCGCTGCCATAGCGTCGTTGGCCACCATATTCATTACGATAGCCGTTTCTGCTGCCATAGCCTCCGCGCCGACGGTATCCACCGCTACGACCAAACGATGCTTGGCGCTGTGCTATTACCGGCACAATAACTCCAAGCTCATCATTCAGCTTGCGGATGGGTAACTTTGTCTGCGCAAGTATACGCCCAAAGTCCGAGACCCTGTCATTTGAGACAAGTGAGATTGCATTGCCCTCTCCTCCTGCTCTTGCCGTCCTTCCAATCCTGTGGAAATAGACATTAGGGTCCTCTGGCACATCATAATTGATTACGTTTCCAACAGCCGGGACATCGATTCCTCTTGCTGCAATGTCTGTTGCAACAAGTATGTCTTCAGCACCTTTCTTGAACTTCTGCATAGCATAGTCTCTTTGTTTTTGCGATAGATCGCCATGAATAGTGACTGCGCTAAAGCCCTCCTGCCTGAGCTTATAGGCAAGCCTGTCTGCTCTTTGTTTTGTTGCAGCAAACACTATGGTCTGTGATTTGGCATTCTGGTTACGCCGAATGAAGTCCATCAAGTGTTTAAATTTTTCGCGCTCCTCTACTACCAGATAGGATTGATCAATAGTTTCAAGCGTAATTTCTTCTTCATTAAGCCTCACGTGCTCAATCTTGTTCTGCCTCATGTATTCGTCTGCCAGCCTCAAGATCTCTGGAGGCATCGTTGCAGAGAAAAGACATGTTTGCCTGTCTTCGCTGACATAGAACAGGATGAACTTGATGTCGTCAATAAAGCCCATGTCAAGCATCCTGTCTGCTTCGTCAAGCACTACGAACCTGACATCATCTAGGATTATCGAGCCTTGCTTGATGTGATCAATAAGTCTGCCAGGTGTCGCAACTATTATTTGCACGCCCCGCCTGAGTTTGTCAAGCTGTAGGTTGATGCTTTGGCCGCCATAGATTGTGGCTGCCCTGATTCCAGTGTACTTTGCGAACCGGCTGATCTCATCTGTCACCTGCACCGCAAGTTCTCTTGTCGGAGCAAGTATTAGGACCTGTACCGGGCCACCTGGTTTAATCTGCTGCAATATGGGCAGGCCAAAGGCCGCTGTCTTGCCGGTTCCTGTGTGCGCCTGTCCCACGACATCTTTACCCTGCAAAATAAGAGGTATAGCTGTCTCTTGTATGGGGAATGGCGCCTTAAATCCATTTTCTGCGAGTGCTTTTGTTAATTGTGCACTCAAACCCAATTCTTCAAAGGTTTTTGTCATTTTCCATTTCACTTTTGTATATTTATTTTATATCCACAAAAGCCACGGAAGATATGAAAAGTCGTTTTCTTGATATACTTGACAAATCCGCCGTACAGAAACTTTTGTCTTGCTTTGTTTAGGCAAGACAATGATATAAGGTATACGGTATCATATTCAGTTTAAATTTCAAGCTCTCATAATGAGCGTGGTAATACATGCCTGATCCCGATGCTAAACGCCTGCTTTGGTTCCTTTTTGCTGGCTCCCGTGGCGGCGAGAATAGGATAAGGATAATTGATTTTCTCAAAAAGAGACCTTACAACATTAACCAGCTTGCTGATACCCTTGGGGTCGACTACAAGCTGGTGCAGCATCATATTGGCGTGCTTGAAAGGAACAACATGGTCACAAAGACTGGCGAAAAGTATGCAGTACTTTACTTTATTTCAAATTACCTTGAGGCCAACATTGAGGCATTCAATGAGATCCAGGCCGCAATAGAAAAGCAGAACCAATCTGGAAAAAAGTAAATAAGTCAATTTCTCTGACGTCTGATGATAATGGCTCTGCTGATGGACATTAGCTCCCTAGTAAGCATGGCAAACATGGCTGTATTGGTTGCATTGTTGGTGGTGTATGCTAAGATATATTTCAAGACCAGAGCCACTTTTACAGTCGGCCTTGCGGTTTTTACTAGCATGCTGATGCTTCACAATGGAATAGCAGTTTATGGGTACTTTGCTATGGCGCCTCTTTATTCTGATGAGTTGCTGCCCTATTTTGCTGGGATACACATCGCGGAGCTCATAGGGTTAATAGCTCTTCTGAAAGTAACAGTCTGGCCTGAGGGATTAAAGACTGCTAAAGCTGCCCCATAGACTGCAGATGCGGCTAAAGATCTGGTAGAGATCTGGAAAAAAGTATTAATCCAAAAATTGGCAGATGCTGTATGAATTGGCAGAGACTAGCGTTCTAATATCTGCTCTGGCAGGGGCAGGATCATTTTTCTCTCCATGCATCTTGCCGATAATCCCAGCATTTGTTTCATACCTCTCTGGCACAGCCCTTACCGAGATCCAGAGTCAAAACCCGAGTCTTAACGGCGCTTCAGTAGCCATGAAAAAATCTACCAGACTCAACATCTTTTTGAATACTGTCTATTTTGTTCTTGGATTCTCACTTGTGTTTGCCATCATGGGTGTGGTATTGAATAGCTTCCTTGCCAACCTTGGCACTGGCTTTCAGAATACTTTCCAGGTGATAGGGGGCGCAGTAATCATTGCATTTGGAGGATACCTTATCTTGTCTATGAAGCTACGCATACTCAACTTTGAAAAGAGAATGAGAAATCTGCCTCGTTTTAAGACTAGCTATCTGACATCTTTTGTGTTTGGAGCTGCCTTTGCTTCTGGTTGGACACCCTGTGTGGGCCCAATACTTGGGACAACGCTTACGCTTGCCGCTACATCTCCTGGCGCCGCCTACAATTCACTTCTTGCATATTCACTTGGACTTGGAGTACCATTCCTCATAACAGGTGCCTTCTTTTCGCAGTCAACAAAGATAATTCGCAAGATGATCAAGCATCTGAAATATTTTAACCCGCTGATGGGTGCGATACTGATCGTACTAGGTATCCTTGTACTAACAAATCAACTGAGCGTAATCGGCAATTTTCCTTTAGCAAGTGAGATAATTAACTTGGAAGGAGGACTATGAACGCAGACAACCTGAGTGCACTGACAGTAGGCCTTGGGGTGGTAGCACTTATCGTCGGCTTTGGAGTATACTTTAACAGCCCAGAGCTCAATAATGCTGCCTCTGGCCAGCAGAAGAGCTTTGTGCCTGCCGCTATAATTGAAGATAACGGCACAATAACAAGATTGCAAATAGACAAGTCACAGTTCAAGCTGGCTCCAGAACTGACAAAGATCGCCGGCTTTGTTAACTCCGAGCCAATAACTCTTGCAGATCTTAGGGGAAAGGTGGTACTGGTAGATTTCTGGACGTACAGCTGCATCAACTGCATCAGAACTATTCCATACTTGAACACATGGTATGAAAAATATGCAGATAACGGTCTGGTGATTGTAGGCGTACACACACCAGAATTTGAGTTTGAAAAAGACTACAACAACGTCAGGGCTGCAGCTGAAAAATCCGACATCCGATATCCTATAGCACAGGATAACGAAAAGGAAACGTGGAAGGCATACGAAAACCGCTACTGGCCGCGGAAATATCTGATCGACCCTGAAGGTTACGTTCGTTACGATCACATCGGAGAGGGCGCATACGCTGAAACCGAAAAAGTCATCCAATCGCTGCTTGCGGAGCGCACAGAATACATCGGTGCAAACGTCACAATTGATCAATCAATAAGCAACCCCGAAAGTTCGCAGAGTGTTAACTTCGATAGGATCAATACGCCTGAGCTGTACTTTGGTTACGAGTACTCAAGGGCGCCACTTGGAAACTCGGAAGGGTACAAACCAGATCAGGTAGTCAAGTACACGATCCCTGGCGATACCCAGATTGTGCCCAATAGAATATACCTTGACGGTGAATGGAAAAACAATGCCGACCACATGGAACTCCAGAGTGAAGTTGGACGCATTGTGCTCTCGTACTCTGCCAAGGCAGTCAATATCGTTGCAGGCGGCAAGGGCGAGCTCAATATTTTGGAGGACGACTCCCCATTAGGCGTCAGTTTAAGCGGCAGGGATATCTCTGAGGATGGCACGGTCAAGATAGATGGTCAAAGGCTCTATAATGTTGTAGAGCACGAAGGGTATGGCGACCACCAGATAGCAATTGAGGTTGCAGGCAGAGGGTTCCAGATATACACCTTCACATTTGGCTAAAGCTTGCCACCCCATTTGATTTCTTTTAAAATTTCAAACATTCATATGATGACGCCTTTTTTTTGGTAACAAGCAAACCTTCTCTGCATCGGCTCAAGTCTTCTTCTGAAATCCAAAGTAGCAGGAATGGCAGTATTCTTTGCCATAGATTACGCCTTGTGTGCCGCATTTAACACAGGCCTTTTCGTGATCTACAGTAGAATCTAAAGATTTGGCCTTTTGGAGGCACTTGCCGCATATAGGGGCTTCAAGGTTGTAGCTGGACAAGAATCCTGCGCCGCACTGAGTGCATCTCAGACTGTACATTTTTCCTTTTGGTTTCCAGCGTTTGAATAATCCCACAAAGTAGCTATTAGTGCAGCGGAATAATCAATGTATCGTTAGTGCTCTCTCTCTGTCTGCTAATCTAGCGGTATGCTGATATTATACTTAGCAGTATTGCATTGATACCTCAAATGTCTGATACGAGCCGGCTTCTTGTGCGCAGAATAAAAGATGGCACAGTAATAGATCACATTGAAGCAGGCAAGGCACTTCTGGTTTTGCGAGCACTGAGCATCACAGGCAAGGAGGGTAACGTGATCACTGTCGCGCTCAATGTGCCAAGTAGCAAACATGGCAAGAAGGACATCATAAAGGTCGAAAATAGATTTCTGGAAACAAGTGAAACCAACAAGCTTGCACTCATTGCCCCGCGGTCAACAATCAACATCATCCGCGATTATAAACTGCTGGAAAAGCGTAAGATCCAGATGCCCCATTCAATAGTTGGGATCTTCAAGTGTCCTAACCTAAAATGCATTACAAACAGCGGTGAAGAAATAAGGTCGCTGATAGATGTCATCGACAAGGAAAAAGTGGTGCTCAAGTGTAGATACTGCGCCCGGACGCTTTCAACTGACGAGCTGGTGTTTTAGGGACGTAACTTAACTGTCCTCCTCGGACTCCATTCTACGTTACTATGTTGTTGTACCTTGCTGACCGCAAAATGAAAGCCGATCAGTGGCGCAAACACCCCCGCAGTTATAGCTGCTAAGGTATAGTTACCAAGGTGCAGCATATAGAGTATGATGCCAGCGCCTGTCATTATCTCAATCCAGGTACAGGTACAGAGCTGCAAAGCGATATACTTTAGATTCACAGTTGTATTTCGCATTCCAGCTATTTTTGCTGATTGGATATTTGGCGTTTCTATAGTGTGATCTTAAATGAAAAAATTCAGATGAAATCAAGTTAATATTCATATTAATAATGTTATGTGGATAAGATAGGTTAATTATTTGGGATTCAGCTAGAATCTAATAAACCTTTGAAGCTAGCCGAATATTTGTTGTGTGGCTACACCTCCTACATGAAGAAGAATAACGGCTCCTGCTAACATGAGGGTCACTACATGACTGCTATATAGCTAGTTTTTTCTAATTTTCATTGCATTGATAGCGAGATCGTCTATAGGATTTCACGTATGTATCCTACTCACTATCTCGAGATAGAACCTTGACAAACTTTTTCGATAGCTTGTAGCCAAAGCCCATTGCAATAAAGAGTGTTATCAATCCTGCAGCAAGAGTCAAGAAAAATTCTGCCCTGATCACATAATGCATGACAAATGTAACTGCTACAGCAGGGATTGCTATTATAAACGCCAAGATGGTACTAACAGCATAGACCCGCCCTACTGTGACCTTTTTTCTATTATTATTATCTCTATTGGACATGGAACTCAAGAGCAGGGAATTAATTTAAGCCTTGTTAACTCCTCCGAAGAGGTATATATAAGAAAAGAAAGGGTAACCAAAAAAGCAGTATTAGCTTCCTATAAGGAAGGAATATCGACCCAGAAACCCACCAAGTATAGGTTGTTGCATATAGCCAGTCAGGCAGATTTTCCAAAAGTCGGAATGTTCCTTGAAAGCGTCGCTAGAGGGAGTAAAAGCTCAAAGAACTCTTATGAGATAGGGCTCAAACACCTTCAATGTTTTCTAGACAGCATCAGTTGCAGCAACAGCAATAATAGCTCCGACGACTACCAGTACTACAACATCGAGACTGTCTTACAGGCACTGCAAAGTAATAAGGTGAATGTATACGAACTATTGGACAGCTTTGTCTCCTATCTCGAAAATATGCCGCACCAACCGCCTATAGCGCCGACATCAATATCCCTTTACATCTATGCGGTTAGGTCTTACCTGCAGTACCATGACATTGATATCAACCCATCCAAGTTTAGACGCAGAGTAAGACTGCCAAAGGTTCCTCGAGAGGATGAACGTCCTATAGACGCTACCGAAATCCAGTAAGTGAATCAATCAGACTTCAACGTTGAAAGTGACTGTGTTGTCGGTTGTTTCAAAGTCAGCCCACTTTGCTCCCAGGTCAGAAAAGACGAATTTGAACAGCTCTGCGTGGTATATTGACCATCTCTTACCCATTTCATGCTGAATGGCAAAATAGTGGGTGCTATCTGAAATATCGTGTGTGTAACTAAACCCGGAAACCCTAACCCATGACTCGATAAGGTCAACGAACGCTTCAATTGTATAGCTTCGCTTCATCATAAAAAGCATATCCTTCATTTCGTTTTTGGCAATTTCCTCCGAAAGTTCTCTGACTTCGTCTTCGGATAGCCTATTCATCAATCGAACCAGAAGACTCTTTGGAAATGAAACCATTCCTGCATTAGCTGCTGCACCGGAAAATTCAGTATGAGTCTTGAAAATCTGACTAGCAAGAGTATTTAGGCTGATTCTCTTTTGTTGTGCTTCCTTTCTTAAAGATTCCAGAATTTGTCCTTCAAAACGCAAAGTGACATTTCCGCTTGGAATTGACTCTTTTGCTAACCTACTATTCAACATATTAGGCAAACACCAATCCATATTATTTCTTATAAATGTTGTGTGCAATGCACTATTTCAATTGCATTACACTAGCCTTAGTGCATCAAGATGGAAATGAGTGGTTTTTTGATAATAACTGAAGACACTAATTTCCTGCGCAATAAATTCCTCCTTCCTTTATAGGTCGATACTCATAGTATATCATGCAAGCAGTAGAAAAGCCAGAACCGACCGAGACTAGACAGAAGACGTTTTCGGTTCTTCTTATCGATGAGGATGCAGACATCCTCACCATCTTTAAGCATTCGCTAGCGCAAGCAGGAATGCACACATATGGTTTCACCAATCCTATGCTAGCAGTTGAACATTTTAGAAGGAATGCTAACAGCTATGACATTGTCGTTACAGACATTCGCATGCCACACATGAGTGGCTTTCAAGTCGCAAGAGCGGTTAAGCAAATAAGACCTGACATCAAAGTTGCTTTTGCAACATCGTTTGACATAAAAAAGTCAGAGTTTGACAAAGTCTTCCCATCGACGGAGGCTGATGCTTTTATTACAAAACCTGTCAAGCCAAGCTTCTCTACAGAGATATCCTCAGTATTGCAACATACCTTACAAGGGTGGTGTTATAAAGTTTGAAAACTAGAGATAGAACAGAGATTATTGGCTTGATTTTACAAGCTGTAGAAGGAGAGCCACTTACACGCTCTAAAATCATGTATCAGACGATGCTCAATTTCACACAGGTAATTGATTACACATCCTTACTGATACAGCAGGAGCTCTTGAGTTACAGCAAGTTGGACAGAAAATATATTATTACTAACAAAGGCAGACAATTCCTAGCACTATTTAACGAAACTAGTAAGTTGCTTATGGCGACGACGACCCCCGAGGATGACAGCAATAGGGCAGGCGACAATAATCTTCTTCAAGTGCAAAAGCAACAACTATCACCACAACAACATGGGGAGGTGACAGTCCATAAATAACGATAGTAATGAAGAGAATAAGAATAATGACAAACCAT
>OCZS010000444.1_pt1 | contig 13491 bp, 14 predicted proteins | sample 1539071 | NCBI WGS metagenome assembly OCZS01 (sample SAMEA3113584, study PRJEB22503) | soil metagenome
TCATCGGGAGCAGGCTGTGTCCGCCGGCGATGATCCGCGCTCCGGAGCCGTGCCGCTGGAGCGATGCGATCGCACCCTCGAGGCTGGTGGCGCGTTCGTACTCGAATGCCGCAGGTGTCTGCACGAGATCTCTCCTGACGTTACGTGTCGGAGCCCTCTTTGGAGTCCGCCGACTCGACATCGACCTGGCGACGCGCTGCTGCGGCGTCCTTCAGGTCGGGCTCGGCTCCCTGTGGCAGCTCGGGGCCTCCGTCGGCAATCGCGTCGGCTTCGTCGCCGCCGCCCGGGTCGATGCCGCTCTCGGTCGCCGGCTCCTCGGCACCGGTCGTCTCGCCCAGGACGGTGCTCTCGAGTTGCGGATCCTCCGCCAGCATCTCGTGCGGCGCGTCGGATCCTCCGGCCTCAGCGGGCACGATGCCCTCGGCGGCGACTTCCGACCATGGGCCCTTCTCGCGGATCTCCGCCTCGTCCGGCGTGGTGCCGCCGCGCTGCTCGCTCGGCGGGTACTGCACGGGCGCGTCGGTGCCGATCACCGGCGACCTGGCCAGCGACTCGGGCCTCGACTGGCGGATCTCGGGATAGAGAAGCCGAGCGGCAAGGCTTCCCCGCTCGACGTCCCTGAGCGCGGGGCCGGCCGGATTCCCGACCGCAATCGGCGCCTCGCGGCCGAGCCGCGCGAGGGTGAGCGTGCCCTTGGTGTAGACCTCGCCGATGCGCGGCGCCTTGACGGTAGTGCTCTCCGGGAAGCTCCTGAACCCGGCGGCGGCGGATCCGGCATAGAGGCCCTCGACGAGGCCGACGGCGTCCACCATCCCGGCCTTCTTCACGAGCAGGCCCTCGAGAAGGTCGACACCGGCGTCCAGCTGCTCATTGATCGCTGTCACGACGCCGTTGACCGGAGCGCTCTTCTCGACGATCTCGCCGACGTTGCTGATGACCTGGTCGAGCCCGGCCGTGATCTTCCGCAACTGGAGGATCACCCCGACGAGGTAGACGACGAGGGCGGCGACGATCAGTGCGACGGCGACGATGGTGACTATGGCTGCCGACTCCATTGCTCTCCTACTTCGCGTCGTCGAGGATCACGTCGAGGGAGCCGCCGTAGTTCGCAACCCCCGCGACCGTCTTGGTCACCTGGTCCTGCGTGGTCAGGAGCAGTGCGGCGCCGTCGAGGTCCTTCGACCCCGCAGCCGCCGTTTCCGCGATCGCCTCCACGCTGGGGACGATGCTCCGCGCCGCGCTGAGCACGCCGTGCAGCAGATACACGACGACCAGGAACACGGCGAAGAGCGCGATGTTCCCGATCCACCAGAAGGTCATCGCTGCCTCCGCTCGGCGACCATCGCCGCCTTCCCAGCGATCCCCGGCAGCGCGCCGAGGATGATCTCGAACTGCGCGTTGATCGCCTCGACGGCGGGCTCGAGCGGTCGGAGGTGCTCCGACTCGACGCCCTGCAGCGCGGACGACAGGGTCGCCAGCCCCTCGGAGATCCTCTCCAGGCGCCTGCGCACGATGATCAGCGCCGCGGCCAGCACGAGGACGACGACGACGGACAACACGACCGTGAGGAGGATCAGGAGATCCTGGTCGCTCATGTGCCGGTGTACCCGTCGGTGAGCGCGTTCATGTAGCCGTCCTGGATCACCGCTTCGTCCACGATCTCCGCCAGCACCGGCGCCGTCGCCTCGAGCTGCGGGATGTTCGCCGTGTTGGAGGCGACCTTGCCGGCGACCTCGAGCAGGCCTTCGACCGACTCCTGTATGCGCCCGACGGTGCCGATCAGCACGGTCAGCAGGATCGCAACCACCACAGCGGCGGCTGTGCCGAGGACCAGGGCGAGCACCCAGTACCCGTTCGAGGTCAGGGCGAGGGTCACTTCCCGACCGCGACCTTTCGCAGGGACCGCGCGGCGTGCAGGATCCTCACACCCGAGTCGTTGATGCGGGCGATGCCACCGAGCTCTGCGGTCTGCTGCCGCACGATCTCGACCGCCTGCTCGGCAACCTTGGCCTGCTTCGCGATCTTCATCGCCAGCCAGACGATCGTGATCACGATCACCGCGGCCACCGCAACGACGGCGATGCCGATCGCGAGCCCAACCTGCCAACCGGTGGACGCAATCACGCCCGCAACTTTATTCGCTATGGCAGGGCGAACACGCGCCCACCGTTCTGCCTGGGCATAGGATTTCGGCATGCGCGAAGTCCGAGACGACGTCCAGCGCTGGCTCGCGCGCGGTGACCGCGTCGCGCTCGCGACCGTCGTTGCGACGAGGCGGTCGGCGCCGCGGCCGGTGGGCGCCAAGCTCGCGATCTCGGTGCAAGGCGAGCTCGCCGGCTCCGTGTCCGGCGGGTGCGTCGAGAACGAGGTCTACGAGTACGCGCAGGAAGTGCTTGCCGGCGCGCCTCCGCGGCTCCTCACGTACGGGATCTCGGATGACCTGGCATTGAGCGTCGGCCTCCCTTGCGGCGGCGAGATCGACGTCTTCGTCGAGGAAGCGCGGCGTCCGCTCGCCGACCGGCTGATGCAGATCGTCGAGAACAGCGAGCGCGCAGTGGTGTTGATTGTCCTCTCGGGCCCCGACCTGGGGGCCGAGCTGCTGGTCACGGAAGAAGGCGAGCGCATCGGCGACGCGCCGGACGAGCTCGCGGAGTCCGCGCCGGAGCTCATCCGCAGAGGACGGAGCGGCGTCGTCGAGGTCGCCGGACGCGAGGTCTTCGCCGATGTCTACGGGCCGCCCCCGCGGCTGCTGATCTACGGCGCTGTGGACACCGCCGAGGCGCTCTCCCGCGCGGCGCAGGAGATCGGCTGGCGGCCGATCGTCGCCGACGCACGGGCCCGCTTCGCGACCGCGGAACGGCTCCCGAGCGCCGCGGAAATCGTGGTCGCGTGGCCGGACGAGACTCTCGCCCAGGTGCAGCCGGACGACGCAACCGCGATCGTCATCCTCACCCACGACGACAAGTTCGACGTCCCGATGATCATCGGCGCGCTCGCCACCGACGCGTTCTATATCGGCGCGCTCGGCTCACGGAGAAACCAGGAGCGACGCCGCGAGCGGCTGCTCGAAGAGGGCGTCGGCGAAGCGTCGCTCGAACGGGTTTCCGGCCCATGCGGGCTCGACGTCGGCGCTCAGACGCCGGCGGAGACGGCGATCTCGATCCTGGCCGAGATCATGGCCGTCCGGGCCGGGCGCGAGGGCGGCCGCCTCCGCGACGCGACGACGCGCATCCACGCCGAGGTCTGACCAGGAGGCTAGACCGTCGCGGCTTCGAACTGCTTGCGGCAATGCGCGCTGCAGAAGTAGTACGTGACGCCGTCGCGCACCGAAGTCTCCTTCACCGCCGCGACGGCGACGGTCATGCCGCAGACCGGATCGATGGCTTCCTCGACGAGCTCAGCCGGCGAAGGTCCGCGCGTGTGCCGCCAGGCGACGAGCTCGGCGAGGATCGCGACGGCGATCTCCTCTTGGGAGGAGGGCCCGAGGTCGAGGCCTGCCGGACTGCGCATTCGCGCGAGGGACTCCTCGTCCACGCCGCGCTCGCGGAGCTCGGCCGTCAGCGCCGCGGCGCGCTTCGCGCTCGCGACGACCCCGACGTAACCCGCGCCGCAGGCCAGTGCCGCCTCCAGCGCCTCTTCGTCGCCGCGGCCCATCGAGGCGATGACGATCGCATCGGCCTTCTCGATCGAGGACGTCACGTTCCAACCCATCACGCCTGCCAGCTCTCGCAGCGTCCGCGCGGCCGGAGCGTCGCCGACGACCGCAAGCAGGAGTGCCGCGCGATGAGGCTCGATCATCACGTCGACCGCGCCTTCCGAGGCGCACCTGCTTTCGATCCGCTCACGGCGCGGCTCGCCGTCGGCGAGCGCCAGGAGCGAGAGCCGGACGACCTCGGGCTCCGTGCAGGCACCGCCGACCCAGCCGTGCAGCGCGCCGTCCTCGGTCACGAGCGCCCGGTCGCCGACGCGCGCCGACGACGGCCGCTCCACCCCGACCACGGTGGCGAGAGCGAACGTCGTTCCCTCCTCCACGAGGCGACCGGCTTCGACGAGGACCTTCACTCTGCGAGGGCGCCTTCCACGAAGAAAAGCGTAGTCGCCGCGGCCCGCCGGACGCCAGAGCGCCGGCGGGCCGCACGACCGCGTTCCGTGCTCAGTCGAACGCGTACTGCTCGTACTCTTCGACGTTGTCCTGGGTCACGACGGCCGCAGGAACGACGACCTGCCGTGGGACCTCCGGCGGAACGAGCTCGGAGAAGCCCTCACCCAGGCCGATCAGGCGGGCCATGTTCACAGCGCTCGCCGCCATGTTCGGGTTGTAGAGGAAGGTGGCGCGGTAGAGGCCGCCCTCCTTGATCTGCTGCATCGCGTCCTGCGACCCGCCGACGCCGGTGAGGAACATCTCGTCGTCCCGGCCGGCGTTGCGAATCGCCTGCACGACGCCCTGCGCCATGTCGTCGTCGTGCGTGTACACGGCGTCGATGTCGCTCTGGGCCTGGAGGATGTTCTCCATCACGGTCAGGCCCTTGTCGGGATTGAAGTCACCCGGCTGCGAGGCGACGATCTTGACGCCACCGCCCGGGCACTTCTGCCTGATCGTGTCCGTGAAGCCCTTCGTCCGGTCGGTCGTGACCGAGATCCCGGCCAGGCCCTGGATCTCGACGACGTTGCCCCGACACTTCAGCTCGTCGGCGATGTAGTTCGCCGCGAGGACGCCGATCTGGTAGTTGTCGCCGAGGATCGTCGCGGTCGCCGCATCGGGCGCCGTGAAGAGTCGGTCGACGTTCACGACCCGAATGCCCGCGCGCTCGGCCTTCTGAGCGACCGGCGTCAAAGCCGCGCCGTCCTGGGGCAGGACGACGAGGACATCCGGCTTCTGCGAGATCGCCTGCTCGATCTGCTGCGCCTGCGAGTCTGAGTCCGCGGCCTGGAGCAGCTCGAACTCGACGTCGTCGTGCTTCTCCGCGGCAGCCTGCGCGTCCTTCGAGATCGCGCCGAGCCAGCCGTGATCCGTCGGCGGAACGCTCGCGATGATCGACACGCTCTCGCCGGAACCGCCTTCGGCAGCCGTGGTCTCGCCGACGGTGACGGTCGTTGTGGACGTCTCTTCGTCGCTCATACAGGCAGTCGCACCGATCGCGAGCACCAGGCCTGCGGCGACGGAGATCAAGAGTCGCTTTCGCGACATTGCATACCTCCTCGTCTGTTGACTGGTTCGCCCGGCCGTTCGGGCATCAGTACCGCGCCTCCGGGCGCTGCAGCAGGACGGCACCGAGGACGATCAAGCCCTTCGTCACCTGCTGGATCTCTGTGGACATGTTGAGCTGCGTCATCAGGCTGAAGATCAGCGCGAAGGTGAGGACGCCGAGGAACGTGCCGACGATCGACGCCCGCCCGCCGGCGAGGCTCGTCCCGCCGATCACCACTGCACCGATCGCGTCGAGCTCGTAGAGGTTTCCGCTCACCGGCGAGGCGCTCCCCAGTCGTGCGCAGAGCAGGACAGTGGAGATTCCCGCGAGGAACCCCGAGAGGACGTAGACGCTGAAGATGATCCGCCGGACCGGGACGCCGGCGATCCGCGCTGCCTCCCGGTTCCCGCCGACAGCGATCACATAGCGGCCGTAGCGCGTGCGATTGAGGACGACCCAGCCGAGGATCGTGATCGCCAGGAACACGAAGACCGAGACCGGGATCCCGAAGATCCGTCCGACGCCGAACCACAGCAGCGAGAACGGCCGCGGGTCCCCGAACGAGCCCCCGTTCAGGTCGAGCAGGCTGACCGGCAGCTTGTCGTTCAGTAACAGGGCCAGCCCCCTGGCTATGGAGAACATCGCCAGCGTCGCGATGAACGGCACGACCCGTCCGTACGCAATCGCGGTCGCGTTGCAGGTGCCGAGAAACGTGGCGAAGAGAATCGCGGCAAGGATGAAGACGAGGCTGCTCGTGCCGTCGGTCCCGACCATGATCCCGCCGAAGACCCCCGCCGCGGCGACCATCGACCCGACCGACAGGTCGATCCCGGCGGTCGCGATCACGAACGTCATCCCGATGGCGAGCACGCCGACCACGCTCGACTGGGTCAGCATGTTGCGGATGTTGTCCCAGGTCGGGAACGTGTCCGGCTTCAGGATCGCGCCGGCGATGAAGAGGAGCACCACGACGATTGCGAGGGCGTACTCCTGGAACTCGAGAGTCTTGGCGCGGCCGAGTGCGCCGCGCCAGGTCTGGGCAGTCTCCGTCATACGACCTCCTCGACAAGATCGGGGGCATCGGTTGGAGCAACCGCGTGGCGGAGGAGCGCGCGCTCTGTCGCGTCCTTGCCGTCGACCTCGGCGACGATCTCGCCTTCGCGCATGACGAGGACGCGGGTGCAGATGTGTGCGAGCTCTTCCAGCTCCGACGAGACGACGAGCACGCCCAGCCCCGAGGCGGCGAGCTCGCTGATGATCCGGTAGATCTCCGCCTTCGTGGCGACGTCGACTCCGCGCGTCGGCTCGTCCAGGAGCAGCACGCGACACTGGCGGAGGAGCCAGCGGGCGAGCACCACCTTCTGCTGGTTGCCGCCGGAGAGCAGTCGGACCACGCGGTCCGGGTCGTCCGGCACGGTCTTCAGCGCTCTCAGCTCCTTCCGGGCGGTCTCACGCTCTTTCCGGACGTCGAGCAGGACGCGGGAGAAGCGACCGAGGTCGGCGATCGTGACGTTCTTCGTCTCGCTCCAGTCGAGGACGAGTGCCTGCGACTTGCGATCCTCCGGCGCAAGACCGAGGCCGCGGCGAATCGCCGCCCGCGGGTGGCCGACTCTCAGCGGCTTGCCCTACAGGACGATCTCGCCCTCGTCCAGCGGGTCGAGGCCGTAGATCAGACGGAGGAGCTCCGTTCGGCCGGAGCCGACGAGGCCGCCGAGCCCGACGACCTCGCCGGCCCTGACCTGCAGGCTCACGCCGCGCACGGCGGGGAGCCGTCTCGCGTCGCGAACCTCGAGCAGCACCCGGTCGGTTCCAACTGGGCGGTCCGGGTACAGCTGCTCGACCTTCCGTCCGACCATGAGCTCGACAAGCCGGTCGGTCGGCGTCGTTGCCGGGATCCCGGCCGCTGCCGTACGGCCGTCCGCGAGCACCGTGACGCGGTCGCCGATGCGGCGGATCTCGTCGAGCCGGTGGGAGATGTAGACGACCCCGACGCCCTCCGCGGTGAGCCGGCGAACGACGTCGAACAGCGTGCTGATCTCGCCCTCGTCGAGGATCGCAGACGGTTCGTCCATGATCAGCAGCCGCACGTTGCCCGAGAGTGCGCGGGCGATCGAGGCGATCTGTTGTGCGGCAGGACGAAGCTTCCCCACCTTGGCCCGCACCGGAATGGACTCGTGTCCGAGCCGGGTCAGCAGCGCTTCGGACTCGCGGTACATCTTGTCGAGGTCGAGCAGAGGCCAGCGGCGAGGCTCGTGTGCCAGGAAGATGCTCTCGGCGACGCTCAGGTCCGGCACCAGATCGAGCTCCTGGTAGATCGTCGCGACACCGCGTTTCAGGGACCCGGCCGGGTCCCCCTGCGGAAGCGGTTCGCCGAGGAAGAGGATCTCGCCGGCGGTGGGCTCGATCGCACCCGAGACGCACTTGATCAGCGTCGACTTTCCGGCGCCGTTCGGGCCGAGCAGGCAGTGCACCTCGCCCTCGACGACGTCGAGGTCGACGCCTTGGAGCGCCTTGACTCCGGGGAACTCCTTGACGAGGTTCCGGACCTCGAGGACGGCGGTCACTGGACCACCAGCCCGCGGAGATTGTTGTGGGCGATCCGGAGGCCGGCTTCGATCAACTCGGGCGAGCCGCCCCAGACCGGATCCTCGTGCTCGACGGAGAGGACGCCGTCGAACCCGCCCTCGTAGAGGGTGTCGACGTAGCGCGGAAAGTCCACTTCGCCGAGTCCGGGAATCCGGTACCGCCACCAGCCCATGTCCCACGGATCTTCCTCGCGCGTCGATGTCCGGCCGAAGAACCCGTAGCGGTTGCGCTGAGCCGGGAAGGTCTCGGCGTCCTTCGCATGCGCGTGGGCGACACGGTCGACGTAGGGGCGTAGCGCCTCGACCGGGTCGATTCCGAGCCACAGGAGGTGCGACGGGTCGAAGTTCAGGTGGAGCCCGAGCGCGAACATCCATTCCCAGAGCTCGGGCGAGTACGCCAGGTTGCCCGGGTAGCCGTCCGGGTGCCAGCCCTCCATCACGCAGTTCTCGATCATCAGCCGCACTCCGCGCTCGCCCGCGTAGTCGACGAGCGGTGGAAAGACGCGCTCGGCCTCGCTGAGGTTCTCCGAGACGCTGCGACCCGGATCACGGCCGATGAACGTCCCGACCGGAACCCCGCCCAGCACGGCCGCCGCGTCGATGCACGCGCGCAGATGCGCGTGGTAGCCCTCGCGCTCCACAGCGTGGGGCGCGAGGTTGTTGTCGTAATACGCGAGCGCAGAGAGGACGAGCCCGTGCTCGTCGAGCGCTTGCCGAACTCGGTCGGCTTCGGCCTCGTCGAAGGCGTCGGCCTTGACGTGGCTGGCCGTGAAGGGCCGGTCGCCCAGGTGGGGCCAGGCGGCGAGCTCCAGCGCCTCGTATCCGTTGGCTGACGCCCACGCCGCGATCTCCTCGAGGCTGCGGTCCGGCATGCAGGAGGTCAGGAAGCCGAGCTTCATGTCGCGACCGCCCGCGAGTCGAGCGTCGGTTCCCGGCTGGCCCCGACGTCGACCCACCGCTCGTCGCGGGAGGAAGTCAAGACCGCGTCCGTGATGTGCGCCGCGCGCAGCCCGTCCGAGAACGTCGGCATTCCCTCCAAGGTCGAGCCGCTGCGGATGCCTTCGTAGAAGTCGGCCACGAAGGCATCGAAACAGTCCGCGTACCCCTGCGGGTGGCCGCCGGGAAGGAAGGCGAAGCGGGAGGCGGCCGGCGACAGCGTGGCGGGATCGCGGCGAAGGATCGTCAGGGCCTCGCGCCGTCCTTGCCAGAGCTCCTCCGGATGCTCCTGGTCGAACGCGAGCGCCTCCTCCGCGCCATCGAGCTCGATCCAGAGGCGGTTCTTGCGCCCCGCCGAGACCTGGCTGACGACGACGGAACCGACCGCACCTCCGTCCGTCTCGAACTGGACGACGGCGGCGTCCTCGGTCGTGACCGGGCGTGCCTCGCCGCCGTCTCCGCCGGACGCGAACGCGTGGCGCCCGGCCTGACTGATCCGCTCTGGCACGGCGGTGAGCAGGCGCGCGGAAAGGCGCGCGATGCGATGACCGGAGACGAATTCGGCCAGGTCGCACCAGTGCGAGCCGATGTCGGCGAACGCGCGCGACGCGCCGCCCAGCTGTTCGTCTACCCGCCAGTTGGAGTCGTCGGGCCGGAGAAGCCAGTCCTGGAGGTAGGTGCCGTGGAGGAGGCGCACCGAGCCGGTCTGCCCACTCGCGACGCGCTCACGGGCCTCGCGCACCGTCGGGTAGTAGCGGTAGACGAAGGGCACCGCTGCGTGACGTCCCGACTCGGCCGCGGCGTCGACGAGCCGCTGCGCGCCGGAGACGTCGAGCGCCAGCGGCTTCTCGCAGATCACGTGCTTTCCCGCCGCGAGCGCTGCCTCGGCGAGCGGTAGATGGAGATGGTTCGGGGTGCAGACGTGCACGACGTCGACGTTTGGATCGCGCACGAGCTCCTCGGCCGAGTCGAACGCTCGATCCGCGCCGAGCGCGGTGGCTGCAGTTCGGGCAGACTCCGGCGACGAGGCAGCCACACCCGCCAGGTGGGCGCCGGCAAGACGCGCCGAACGAGCGTGGATTCGCCCGATGAACCCGGCCCCCGCGATCGCCGCCTGGACAGGCATCGGCGCTGAACCTAAACAGGACTTAGTCCAGCTGTCAAGCAAAAGCTGCGGCACTTCGTCCAAACCGTGCTTTACTTTTCTCGGACGTCGTGACGAACTCGCTCCCGACCCAGGCCTCCCCGACCAGTGCGGGCGCGCTCTTACGCTTGATCCGCGAGGAGGTTGCAGTTACGCGAGCCGACCTGGCGCGATCGACCGGGCTCGCCCGCTCGACCGTCGCGCAAAGGGTCGACGCGCTCCTGAAGCAAGGTCTCGTCTACGAGGCCGGAGGAAGCCCCTCCACCGGAGGTCGTCCCGCGACAGTGCTCGCGTTCAACCGCGATGCCGGCGTCGTTCTGGTCGCCGACCTCGGCGCCACGCATGCACGCGTGGCGGTGAGCGATCTCGTCGGCACGCCGCTGGCCGAGCGCGCATCCGACCTGGACATCGCCCTCGGGCCGGAGCCCGCCCTTGCCTGGGTGGCCGAGCGCTTTGCCGAGCTGCTCGACGAGGTCGGGCGGTCGGGCAGCGAAGTGCGCGGGATCGGAGTGGGCGTGCCGGGCCCCGTCGAGTTCGACAGCGGCCGGCCGGTCAATCCGCCGATCATGCCGGGCTGGGACGACTTCCCGATCCCCGAGTGGTTCGCCGGCCGCTACAGCGCGCCGGTCCTTGTCGACAACGACGTCAACATCATGGCCCGCGGCGAGCACCGGATGCATTGGCCGGACACCGAGCACCTGCTCCTGATCAAGGTGGGGACGGGCATCGGCTGCGGGATCGTGGCGGACGGCCACATCCACCGCGGTGCCCGCGGAGCGGCCGGCGACATCGGCCACATCCGGGCCACGAGCAGGGAAGACGTCATCTGCCGCTGCGGGAACATCGGCTGCCTGGAGGCGATCGCAGGCGGCCAAGCGCTCGCACAGAGGCTCGCCGAGGCGGGCGAGGACGCGTCTCAGAGCCGCGACGTTCTCCGCCTCGTCCACAGCGGCCACGGGGGCGCGATCCGGATGGTGCGTGACGCCGGGCGAACCCTCGGCGAGGTGCTGGCCGGAACGGTGAACTTCTTCAACCCCGCAGTGATCGTCATCGGGGGAGACATCGCCGAGGCTCACGCCCAGCTCCTGGCAGGGGTCCGTGAGGGGATCTTCAGCCGCTCGCTGCCCCTCGCGACGCGCGACCTCCGGATCGTTCCGTGCCGCCTGGGCGACCGAGCGGGCGTGATCGGCGCTGCGATCATGGTCATCGAGCACGTCTTGTCCCCCGATGCGGTGGACCGCTCGCTCCAACCCGCCGCCTGAGGACGTCGACTTAGCCGAGCTCGAATACGCCGGCCGCCGAGCCGCAGCACGCGATGCCGTGCTCGACCGCGAGAGGCGTCGTAAGCCCGTTTACGTGCTCCTCGCGGATCATCGGGACGACGGATTGATTGGCATCTTCAGGTCGAAGCCGCGGCGAGCGGCAGCTCTACGAAGAATGTCGAGCCCATTCCCTCGCCGGACTCGACCCAGATCCTTCCTCCCATACGGCGGACCAGCTCGCGGCAGATGTAGAGACCGAGGCCCGTACCACCGACTGCGTTGATCATCTCCGGAACGCGGTAGAACTTCTCGAAGATTCGCTGCTGCTCGGACTGCGGAATACCGACCCCCTCGTCGCGAACGGCTATGCGAAGACCGTTTTCACGCGGCTCGAGCCGAACCTCGATCCGGCCGCTGCCCGGTGAGTACTTGATTGCGTTGCCCACGAGGTTCACGAGCACCTGCCGGAGCTTGTCGCGGTCCGTGGTCACCGGGGCAAGAGTCTGTGGTGCTACGAGCTCCAGCGAGAGCTCCTCGGGGGCATGCGCACGCCCCGCCTCGATCGCCGTGCGTGCGAGTTCCGATACATCGACTTGCTCGCTCGCGAGAACCAGCCGGCCGGACTCGACCTGGCTCGTGAGCAGGATGTCGTTGACGAGGTGCGCAAGCCGCTCGGATTGGTCGGAGATGACGGACAGGAGGCGGCGGCGCAAGTCGTCGGGGAAGACGACGTCGTCGCGCGCGAGGGTCTGGGCGGCGCCGTGAACCGCCGCGATCGGAGTTCGGAGCTCATGGGAGACAGTGGCAATGAAATCTGTCTTGAGCTCCTCCAACCGCCGCTCCTCCGTCCGATCGCGAAACGCGTAAACGGTCCCGTCGGCGAAGCTCACTCCGGCGACCGAGAGCCAGAGGTCCCGTTCTCCGATCTGGACATGAAGCGTTGTCGCAGGAACAGGAGACGCAGCCGGCGCGCTCGCAATGGTGACGACCTCCGCGAGCGAATCCCAGCCGGGGAGCGCGTTCTCTACCGGACGGCCCAGCACGTCCTCGGCCGAGAGACCCGTTATCGCCTCAGCGGCCGGGTTCCAGAGCTGAACTGTCCCGTTCGCGTCGACGAGAAACACGCCGTCGGCGACGTAGCCAAGCACCAGAGCAGCCCGCCCCCGCTCCTCGGCTTCGCGTCGCGCCGCATGCTCGCGAGCAAAGAGGGCATCGCGCTCCTCCCCGAGGCGAATGCGTTCCAGCGCATGGCTGATGCTTTCCACGACGGCCTCGAGCAAGGCGACTTCCCCCTCGTCGAAGCGTTCGTCGTAGAGGCGTGCGACGCCGACCACGCCGCGATCGACCTTTCCAGCAAACGGCGCCAGGACGAGCTGGCGAACCCCGATGGAGAGGGGATCGTCATGGTGCAGATGGATCTCCTCAGACCTCAGGGCATGTGCACAGCTTTCGTCCTCGAGCAGGTCTGCACGCTGGTCGGCCGCGAGACCGTAGGCGCCAACGAGTGTGCGAACGCCTCCGCCGCGAGGTTCCGTCAGGACGAACGCGATCTCGGCCTCGAAGGCCTCACAGAGCTCGGCGGTGAACACCTCGCCCAGCTCGGCTTCCGAAGCGGCGGTGTTGACAATCGTGACGATCTGCGCTCGCCGGGCCGCCTCGACGAAGCGCCGAAGCAGCTCGTCTCGGCGGTCAACCCAATGAACCGAATGCAACGACGACGAGGCTATAGTTGCGGTCTCCTTTCGCGCCGCGGATCCGGCCGATCTCTCCGCGTGTGTAGGTACCTGCCATTGCGGGCGGAGAACCCCCGACTGACGAGATAATCGACTCGACCTCGCGCGCGGCGAGCGGATTGCCGAACCGCGCGCTCCTTGCAGCACAGTCGAATACCAGGACGGCCTCGGCAGGGCCGGAAAAGTGCCCGAGTGCCTCGTCCACTGCATCCACGGCGCTGCGAACGATGGCTTCCGGCGTCTGCTCGCACACATTGACTGCCGCATTCGCCTCGATGCTCGTTGCGCAGACCAGACCGCCCCCGGGCGTTCGACCGCGCACATATCGTGGACGGACATCACCGCGGAGCTCCGGTTGTGCAAGCGGATGCACCATCGCGAGCGCTTCGAAATCGTCGTCACTCAACGGGACGTCTCCCTTGCCGATCTTCTCGAGGTAGACAGCTTCGGCGGGCCGGCCGTCGAGTTGGAGCAAGACGCGGTCGTCCGAGCGGGTGACGATCGACGGCGTGCCACGAGGCACACAGCCGTGGGAAATGCCAACACCGATCGGTTCCTGGCTGGCGATGGCGACCGCGACAACGCTTCCCGACAACGGCCGGCCGTCGGCGAACTGGGCTCTCGTTTCGCCGCCGGCGGCTC
>OCZS010000445.1_pt1 | contig 13477 bp, 10 predicted proteins | sample 1539071 | NCBI WGS metagenome assembly OCZS01 (sample SAMEA3113584, study PRJEB22503) | soil metagenome
CGCCGGCGGTTGCTCGGAATGAGCGCGTTGGCTGGCATCGGTGTTGCAAGCTCTGGTCTGGCGGCGTGCGGCGGCGGGAGCAGCGGCGGACCGGGAGGAGGCACTGGCGGCGGCGGCGGTGGTGGCGGTGGCCAGCAGGGCGGCGCGGTGACCTGGGCCTCCTGGGCCAACCCCGGCGAGGCAGAGCGGTTCAAGCAGTACTCGCAGGACTACCAGAAGCGGACCGGCACCAAGACCACCTACCAGACGGTCGTCGGGGACTACACCGCCAAGCTGCTCACCCAGCTGCAAGGCGGTTCGGCGGCGGACGCCTTCTACGTCGGCGACACCGGGATGGCCAAGCTCCAGGAGTCCAACAACCTCGTCGAACTCACTGAGTTCCTCGGTACCCCGGACGGCCAGAAGGCCAGCGGGACGTTCCCCGGCCTGGTCGACTGGACCAAGAGCAAGGACGGCGGCATCTACGGCGTATGCGTCGACTGCAACCCGATGGTCTTCTGGTTCAACAAGGGGCTCCTCGAGCAGGCCGGCGTCACGACCGACCCGGCGGCGGCCTTCGAGGGTGGCACCTGGACACGGGACGCGCTGGACGACCTGCTGACCAAGGTCAAGGCTACCGGCAAGCGCGGTTACGTCCACATGGCGTCCTACGGTGATCTGTTCGGCCTGGTCACCGCGCTCGGCGGCACGATGATCGAGGACAACAAGGCCGTCTTCGACGAAGACCCCAAGGCCCAGGAGATCATCGGCTGGCTTTTCGACAGCATCGCCAACGGCAACATCAGCTACGGCGGCAGCCTTCCCAAGGGCCAGAGCTCGGACGCGCTCTTCCTCGCGGGTCAGCTGGCCACCACGCACCAGGGCCGCTGGATCCTGCCCAACCTCAAGAAGATCAAGAACATCCAGTACGACATCGCCCCCTACCCGTCCGAGGACGGCAAGACCATCGGCCCGATCATCGTCTTCACCGCGGCCATGAGCGTGAACGCGAAGGCCAAGGACCCGGAGGTGGCGAAGAAGTTCCTGGCCGACTTCGTCAGCGTGGACGGGCAGCGGTTCCGGCTCTCGGGCGGCGGCAACGCGGTGCCGTCGGTGGCTGGTCTCGACGAGGTCGTCACCGAGGGCGACCTGCCGGCGCACGGCAAGTGGTTCATCGACATCGCGAAGGCCGGCTATGCCATCCCGACGCTGCTCGCCCGCAACGCGACCCTCGCCGTCAACTGGGAGACCGACGCCGACAAGCTGATGAAGACCCCCGGCATGGACGCGACGACGTTCAGCCAGACCATGGCCAAGAAGCTCAACGAAGGGGCGGCCTGATTGTGGCCACCATCGTCAAGGAGAAGGTCTCCGACATCGAGGTGCCTGTCGAGCACAAGAAGGCGCTGAACCGGAGGCACCGGCAGGACGCGCTGTTCGGCTACGGGTTCCTGGCACCCCAGCTGATCGGGTTGCTCGTGTTCATGCTCGGCCCGCTCATCATGGCCGTGGTCTACGCCTTCGCGAACTACGACGGCTTCAACCCGATGAGTTTCGCCGGCCTGGACAACTTCGTGTGGGTCTTCACCGATCCGCAGATCCTCACGTCGATGGGCAACACGCTCTGGTTCACGGTGCTGCAGGTGCCGGGGCTGATGATCTCGGCGTTCCTGGCGGCGTACTTCCTGCAGAAGGCCGGCCCGATGAAGAGCGTCTACCGGGTGTTCTTCTTCGCCCCGGTGGTCACCTCGAGCGTCGCGGTGGCGGCGATCTGGCTGTTGCTGTTCAACCCGGAGCTCTCTCCGGTGAACAGCGCGCTCGCCTCCATCGGCATCACCGCGCCGGACTGGCTGCAGGACCCGAGGACAGTGATCCCGGCGATCGCACTCGTGAGCATCTGGCAGGGTCTGGGCTACCAGATGGTGATGTTCATGGCCGGTCTGGAGAACGTGCCGAAGTCCCTGCTGGAGGCCGCCGACATCGACGGCGCCTCCGAGTGGCAGAAGATGCGGAAGATCACGATCCCGCTGCTCTCGCCGACGATCCTGTTCCTGTCGATCACCGGCATCATCGGGTCGTTCCAGGTCTTCGACTACATCTACGTGTTCTTCGATACCACGGCTCCGTCGGCGGCGCGAACCATCGTGTACGAGATCGTCCAGGTCGCCTTCCGTGAGTTCAACTTCGGGCGGGGCGCTGCTCTGGCGCTCGTCCTGTTCCTGATCCTCCTAGCGGTCACGGCGCTGCAGCTGATGGCCCAGAAGAGATGGGTGCACTACACAGAATGACCATTGCCAGCGATCTCTCGGTCAAGGCGGTCGAAGCCACCGCCCATGAGAAAGAAGTTCCGACCGAACCCAAGCCCTTCAAGTGGACGAGAATTCCTCTGCACATCGTGCTGATCGTCGGCGCGGTGCTGATGTTCATACCGTTCCTGTGGATGATCTCGTCCTCGTTCAAGCCGCTCGACGAGATCTTCAAGCAGCCGCCCACTCTCTTCCCGGTGGCGCCCACCCTCATTAACTACCAGACGGCATTCGGTACGGGAACCTTCTTCCAGGCGTTCTTCAACAGCTTCTACATCGCCGCGGTGATCACGGTGGTCTCGCTACTCACCTGCGCGATGGCGGCGTACGCGTTCGCGCGGTTGAGGTTCCCGGGGAACAACCTTCTGTTCGGTCTGTTCCTGGCCACGATGATGGTGCCGATCCAGCTGACGATCATCCCGCTCTACACGATCATGGGGTGGTTCCAACTGATCGACACGCACGCGGCGATCATCCTGCCGGCCGCGTTGTTCAACGCGTTTGGCGTGTTCCTCCTCCGGCAGTACGTCCGGGGCATCCCGCTCGAGCTGGAGGAGGCGGCGGCCATCGACGGAGCGTCGAGGATCAAGATCTTCACTACGATGATCTTGCCCCTGCTCCGCACCCCGATGGTGGCCCTGGGCATTTTCGTATTCCTGGGCCAGTGGAACAGCTTCTTCTACCCGTTGATCTTCCTCAACACCGACACTCTGTTCACCCTGCCGTTGTGGGTCAACCAGTTCAAGGGTCAGTACTCGGCCGACTGGGGTGGCCTGATGGCCGCCACCACGCTCGCCGCGGTGCCGTTCCTGATCATCTTCATCATCGCTCAGCGGCAGATCGTGGAGGGCATCGCCCTCTCCGGTTCGAAGACCTAGGAGGCGGCTCGGGCTCGTACGACGGCCCCTGTGTACGACGCCGGCGGCGGACTCCCGCCCCGGCGTCGACACATGTTCACCGAGGGAGGAGGCGCGATGGGCACGAGCCCGCCGGAGAGACCTCCGCAGCGGTTCCGGCTTCCAGTCCGTCAGCCACTGCGCGAGCTGCTGATCGCCTCACTGTGTGCCACGATCGGGTCGTTCGAAGTCATCGCCTGGGCGACATTCGGCCTCGGTGGACCACTGCTGATCGCCGGCATCCTCCTGATCTTGGTGGGCCTCGGCTATGCCCTCTGGTGCCTCATCCGATTCTGGCGTACCCGCTGGGTCGTCCGCCTGACCGCCAACGAGCTCACCGTCACGAGCGGCTCTCGGCAACGCCGGCTGCATTGGGCAGAGATAGGTGAGGTGAGGGTCGGAAGGAACCAGGTGGAAATCTTCGACGGCCACGGAAAGAAACAGCTCACCTTGGGAGTCGACCGTACGCGACGGGCGCATGAGGCTCTGCACAGCATGCTCGACGCCATCGAGGTATATCGGGCCCGTCAATGACGTGACTCTTGATGAACGCAATCTTGGTTCGGAGCTGACGTCGCCCTATGGCCAGAGTGGACGTCAGCGGAGTGGGAGCTGTCGACCCCCCCTCGACATCGGCCTCCGTGCAGAGCGGCCAAGAGGCATGAGTGACGATCGCAGCGCACCCCGACCTCAGTGACCTTCTGGCCGACATTCACGCCCGTTTGATTCGGCTTCTGGGCGAGAATCTTGTGGGCATCTACGTCTTCGGGTCCGTTGCTTGGGATGGTTACGATCCCGGAGTGAGTGACGCTGACCTTCTCGTGGTTACGGCGCGTCAACTTGTCGCCGCCGACTATGCACGGTTGCAGCAAATGCACGCCGTACTGGCCGGACGCGAGCAATGGAAGGACCGGATCGAGGTTGCCTATCTCAGCCGGCAGGCCCTCCGGACATTCAAGGAGCGAACGAGCGAGATGGGCGTCATCAGTCCGGGGGAATCCTTCCATGTGGTGACTGCAGGCAAGGACTGGCTCATGAACTGGTATGACGTTCGTGAGCATGCCATCGTCGTGGCCGGACCGGATCCCAAGACTTTGATCGATCCGATCACGCGCTCGGAATTGAAGGCGTGCATCCGCGACTATGTCAGGCTTTTTCCCGAGCGCGTACGCGATAACCTCCATCAAGGTTCAGATGCCTACGCAGTGCTCACGATGTGCCGGAGTCTGCACACGAATATCGTAGGCGAAATGGCGACCAAGAGAGTCGCCGCCGAGTGGGCCGCATCGAAATACCCGGAGTGGAGTACCTTGATCGCGCAGGCCCAGGAGTGGCGCCTGGCCGCCGACAACGTGGCGACCAACAGCGCGGAGGTCCATGCGCAGGTGGAAGCGTTCGTGGATTTCACTGTTGCTGTCTGGGACGCTTCCGGCCTCTAGTGGCCCTTCGTTGAGCCGTGTCTCCTTTGCGGTCGACCTTGTCGAGGATCTGGTCGGCGGGCTTGGTCCAGATGAACGGGTGGCGGCGGGGCCGCCCCGGCGGCCTCCTCACCGACACGTCGCTAGCTCTGGAAGACGCAGCTGCCGCCCCGGGGGAGCGGGAAATGATGCAGGCCTGCCGTCAGCTCGCCGGGGGCATCCGAACGGGGGACTCCGAAGCAGTCGGTGACCGTCTCTACCGTGGCGATAGACGTCAGGTTCACGACCACGCTGTCGCCTCCGGTGGCGTTGGCGATCACGGCGCGGCCGGGACGGACGTCGATCACGCTCTCAGAGGCGTAGCTGATGGTCACCGAGCGGTGGTCGTTGACTGCGGTGACCACGGGATAGCCCAGATCGGGTCGCGGCGCCCGCAGCTGTCCCCAGAGAAGCACCTCGCGGTTGGCGCCCCACCAGGCCAGATAATGTTGCAGCATCGCCGTGTGGTCATCCGGCAGCTGAGATAGCAACATGCTGATCTGCGGTACCGAGAACGCCGTACAAAGGAGCTGTTCTGCGGCGTCCTCGGCCGGATCGGCGGCACTCCACATGACCATGTCGGCATGCACCGCACGCTCCTTGATCACATGGCGCAGATCGATGGACGAGACGCGGTTCCGGAATCCGTCCGCAGGGCAGTCGGCGACCCGGAACATGTTGCCGTACCGCATCATGCGCGGGCCGATGTAGGACTGTCGGAACTCGATCATGGGGTTGTCGACTACGGCTTGCAGTTCGGTCACGATGGCGGCCAGCAGCCGGTCGACGCCCACGGTGTAGCTGGCTGTGTCGGCTGCGGCAGGGGTCGGTGTCGAGGGGTACGAACTCCATTCGTCGATGAAGTCGATCTTCAGCCCGTCGAGGTGATAGTCGGCGACGAGCCGGCGGCAGATTGTGGCGACGTGGGATCGGGCTTCGGGCAGGCGGACGTCCCAGAGTCGCGCCATCCGCCCGTCATCGGGTAGCAGCAGGTGCGTGAGATGACGGGCAGCGGCAGATTCTCTGCCGACGAATGGCAGTGAGATCCACAACAGCTCTGCCATGCCGAGACTGTGGGTTCGATCCACATGGGCCGATAAATCGGAGAATCGGCTGTCTGCTACCTCCCAGTCCCCGGTGAAGGCGTAGCCGCGTTGATTGTCGGTGGTCTGCCACCCGTCGTCGACGATCACAGAGCGCATACCCATGTCAGCGGCCAGACTGAGCTCGGCATCGAGCTCCTGCTGCTCCAGCTGCTGGTGCATGCTGTACCAGGTGGAGTACACCGGTTCGGTGGCGGCAGTCGGGAGGTGGCTGGGGAGGGAGCCCACCCCACCGAGCGGATCGCGCTCGGACCACCAGGCGGCGATGTCTGCCAGCACGTCCTCATAGCGGAGTCCTGGCGGATACAGCCGGAGCCGGCACGGCTGGATCCCGACCGTCAACGTGACGTCGGCGTTGATCCGCTTGTTCTCCTCGCTCACGGCGAGCCGAAAGGCAACCTCGGTCACCGTCTCCGTAACGGCGAACGCGTGCGCGCACCGGCTCTGGGCGTCGAACAACAACCCCGCTGGCACCTCGGACGTCAGGCTGGCGGTGGTCGGGGCGGACCAGTCGGTGTGCAGTGACTTGGTGACGCCGACTCGACTTGTCCAGTACCCGACGGCACCGCTGAGCGGGACGTGCCAGGTAACCGTGACCGTCGTTCCCACCGGTGCGTCCACCTCGACCTCGCGGTGGCCCAGCCGCCCGTTGCTCGGAACGTCGCGCAGTACGCCGGTGGACACGGCCAGGTCCATTGCGTCGGCGAGCATCTCAGGCTGGGCCATGGCTCATTGTCCAGTGCTTCGACATGCGGCTCCCCTGGGCATGGTGCGAGGATAGCGACCAGAGGGCCTGCGGCTTACCCGATCGCCTCGGCCAGGTAGAGGATTGTGTGCTCCGGGTCGACGATCGGTGCGGAGAGTCCGACTGCGGCAAGATCGGCGCCCGACAGCACGACGCCGGAGGTTCCAGACGCTGCCAAACGCGACGGGGCGTGCAATGCGCGCTGCTCGTACGGGTCCCGCCCAACCGGGGTAACGCCCCACCAGAGTGGAGGGACCAGCCCGCTCGGAGGGAAGTCGAGCATCACCGGCCTTACCCGGTAGCGACGGTGGGGGTCCAGTCCGGGAAGGCGAATCCGACCGAGCAGGCTGACCTCGGAGCGGGCCAGGGAGGTGAGGGAGTAGATTGCGCTGCTCTGGTCTGTGCTGACCACGCCGCCGACCGCGATGGTCTCGTCGGGGAAGTCGGCCCGAAGCACGGTGCCGGTCAGGAGCATGTCGCGGTGCTTCTTGAACAGCGCGATCCACTCGGTGAGCTCCTCCAGCTCCCGAGGACCCGCCTTGGTGAGGTCCCACTCCACGCCGAGATGGCCGAAGATCGCGGTGCTGGCGCGGAAGTTGAGTTCGTGGTAGCGGCCGGTCGTGTGGGAGCGGGCCGACGCGATGTGTGCGCCCATCAGCTCGGGCGGGATCAGCTGACCGGTCCAGCGGTGCATCTGGTGCCGTTCCAGGGGGTCAATGCAGTCGGAGACCCAGACGCGGTCGGTTCGTTCCAGAACTCCGAGATCGACCCGGGCGCCTCCTGAGGAGCACGACTCGATCTCAAGCGCGGGATGCGCTCGTTTGATCTCATCTATCAAGCGGTAGAAGGCAAGAGTTTGCTCATGCACCCCCGGCCGGCCGTCCGGCTGGGTTCCGGCGTCGATCAGATCGCGGTTGTGGTCCCACTTGATGTAGTCGATCTCGTACTCATCCAAGATCGCGAAGATCGCGTCCCGGATGTAGGCGTAGCACTCCGGGATACCGAGGTTGATCACCTGCTGGTTTCGCGACTCGATCGGCAGCCGACCGCCAGAGCTCATCACCCACTCCGGGTGCGCCCGAGCGACGTCGGAGTCGAGGTTGACCATCTCCGGCTCGAACCACAGGCCGAACTCCATGCGCAGGTCCTTGACGGTGTCGACCAGCGGATGCAGCCCGTGGGGCCACACGTCAGGCGAGACGGTCCAGTCGCCCAGCCCGGCGGTGTCGCCGCGCCGCTGCCCGAACCATCCGTCGTCGAGTACGAAGCGCTCGATCCCCACACGGGCAGCCGACTTGGCGAGCTCGGTCAGCCGACCCAGATCATGGTCGAAGTACACCGCCTCCCAGACGTTGATGGTGACCGGCCGGGCCGCCGACGGGTGAGTGGGTCGCGAACGGAGGTAGCGGTGGAACCGCTGGGCAACCTCGTCGAGGCCGACGCCGTACGACCCGTAGAGCCAGGGTGAGGTGTACGCCTCATCTGGGCCCAGGACGATCTCGCCGGGCAGCAGGAGCTCGCCGCCGCCGATCACCTGTTCGCCGGTGGACATGCGCTCGGCGTAGTGCGTGTGGTTTCCGCTCCAGCCGACATGAACCGCCCATATTTCGCCGCGGCTGAAGCTGAACCCGGGTTCGCCGGCGTGTAGCAGGGTCGCCGCATCCGCGCCGGTCCGTCCCTTCCGGCCCTCACGCAGGTGGGCGCCAATTCGCCACGGCTGGCGTTGTGGTATGCGCTCCTTGGCCCACCGTCCGGCCAGATCCAACAGCTCCCTGGCCACCGGCGGAACCGGATAGGCCAGGACACAGTCGTTCAGGCCGTACTCCGCACCCCGGTTGGTCAGCTCGAGCTGGGACCGGAGCAGCCCGCCGGTGGTCAGCTCGAGTCGGATCGTCAGCTCGAGCTGCGCCGTCTCGTCGCTGGCTCGGACCTCGAGCAGAGCCGGTCCGTCGTGGACGACGAGTCGGTGGTCAGACGCGCGTTCGGGACGCTGACCGTTGAGCAGCAGCGAGGTCGTGGTGAACTGTGGCGACCAGGCCCGTCCCGCGCGGGATCCGTTGATTCCCGGCCGGCCTACCCAACCGGTCCAGTGCTCGGGAACCAGCGACAGCCGAACCGGTTCGTCGACCAGGTTGAGGCCCACCGGGTGCACTCCCGCCTCGATCAGCGCAACGTAGTCGGAGGGGTTGGGGTGGTCCAGCTCCGCTCCCCAGTGGACCAGGGCGGGGAGCCGGCCGCGGGTCAGATCGACCAGGACCGAGACGCCGTCGGTCCGCATGGAAACAAAGGCGTCCAGATGTTCCGGCACTGACATCCTCCGACTGGTAGATCACTCACCATCACCGAACTCCAGGATCCGTTCGGGCATGGTCCGTTCACTGGTTGCTGGGACAGCCGTAGGACTGCCCATGATCAGTTTCGCCGGGTAGCTCCGGTGCCTCGACCGCGGACCGCGCGCCGAGACACTGTTGACGGCGTCGATGGCGCCGCGCGCACACGTTCCGCCGTTCGGGGCCCCGCGGTCCGCCATTCATCACACAGCAAACTATGCCTTCGCCAACGCCGACGTAGCGGAGCATGTCGGCTCGGGTCGGCAGGCGATGAGGTGAGGTACTGCGGCGCACGGCATCCCCGGTGGCCCAGCAGCGATCGACAGGAGGATCTGTGAGTCACACCCCTCGAGTGGTGGTGTTTCGGGTGGCCGTGAGCCTGCGAGGGAGTAACGGAGACGGAGCCAGTTGACCAGCAGGCCCGTCGGGCGCCCCGGGCTAACTAACATCAGCCTCGACGAGGCCGCTTGACAAGGAGACGCCATGGCAACAGCCTTCACCCGGTCCGACGACCTGCAGGGAGCGGAGTTCATCGACGCGGACCTGCGTGGCGCACGGTTTGTCGGGGCTGACCTGTCCGGCGTCCTGATGCGTGGGGTCGAGATGCGGGAGGCGGATATCGACGCACCGTGGCTCTCCAACGGCGAAAGCTTCTTGCGCGTCAACGGCGTCGACGTGATCCCACTCGTCGAGGCCGAGCTCAACCGCTGCTTCCCCGGCCGCGCTGGCCGGCGCGCCAAAGATCCGGATGGCCTGCGCGCGGCCTGGGCCGCGCTCGAGCGGACATGGACGGCCACGCTCGAGCGCGTCGCGGCGATGCCGGCTGGCACGGTCGACGTTTCGGTGGGCGGCGAGTGGTCGTTCGCGCAGACCCTGCGGCACCTGGTCCTAGCCACGGACACGTGGCTGGGCCGGGGGATCCTGGAGATCGAACAGCCGTTTCATCCCATCGGTCTGGCGGGCCCTGGCGCCGAGGAGGACGGCCTGGACCTGTCGGTCTTCACGACGGTCACACCGTCGTACGCCGAAGTGCTCGAGGTCCGGGCGGGTCGGGTCGCGATGGTGCGCGACTTCCTCGCCGCAGTCACATCAGACGAGCTGACCGCGACGCGCAAGAACCCGTGGAACCCCGAATACCAGGAGACCACCCTTTCCTGCCTGCACGTGATCCTCGAGGAGGAGTGGGAGCACCATCGCTACGCCGTACGCGACCTGAACGCCATCCAGGACTGATCCGGCCGGGCTCACACCTGCGAGAGGAGGTATGCCACCTGGTGCAGTCCGGCGTCCCGCACCGGAGCCTGGGGGTCCGAAGTCGGCTGATCCCTCCGGTACCTGCCCGGGGGAACCCCGTACGCCGCGCAGAACCGCCTGGAGAGGTGATAGGCGTTGGCGAATCCACTTGCTCTCGCGACGTCGGCCAGGGAGGCGTTGCTGCGCTGGATCATCATCGCCGCGCGGGAGAGCCGAATGAGCTCCAGTGCACGGGCCGGCCCACAGCCGTAGTGCTCCCGGAAGATCCGGTACAGATGCCCGGCGGAGACGCTGGCGGCGCGCGCGAGTTCGTCGACGGTGATCAGGCGAACCCCGTCGACCTGCCAGATACGCCGAGCGGCGTCCATCGCGGCCATCACCAGCGGCGGAGCGGTGGGTAGCGGTCGCTCCGCGAGCGGGCCCCGGACGAAGAGGTCGAGCAGCAGGGCAAGGAACTGGGCGCTGCGTGGCTGAGCCGCGGCCAACGGCTGGTTCGAGAGCTCGATCAGGTAGCTGCAGATGCCGTCGAGAACCGGAGCGGTCGACAGGTCGCGCACCAGCGGCCAGGTGGCAGGATCGGGCAGCCGAGCGCTGTCCTCGACCCCGAAGTGCGCCCAGGCGTGCCGGGTCGGGTGGGCCCGGTCCCACTGGAAGGAGTCGACCACTCCGCTCGGAGCCAGCAGCAAAGTCCCCGGTCGGAGCCGCAGTGGGCTGCTCGCCGCGATGCCACGCGGGCCGCCGCCATGGTGAAGAGTCCAGGTGGCCGAACCGCTGAGGATCCAGACGAACTCGTAGTCGAGAAGTCGCCGAGGTCCGAGGTTGGAACCGGGGGCGTAGTCGATGACCTGCGCCACCCCGGCACCGGCGACCGTGAGCGTGGGCAAGACCTCCCGCTCCATCACCCAGGATGTCACGATCAGATAGTAATGAATGCCAATTGGCTATTGGTTGCAGTCTGGCTCGCTGTGAGGATTCGACAAGATCCGAACGAGAGGGGTACGACCATGACTGCCGTACTGCCGGCCGGCACGCTCCGTTTCTTTGACGTCGCCGACGAGGAGTTCGTCCAGCACTACCGCACTCACGGGTTCGCCCTGCTCGCGAATGCCCTGAACGCCGAGGAGGTGGCGTCGATCAACGACGACGCCCTTCGGCTGTGCCGGGGCGACTACGGCGAGATCGCCTACGGCGACCCGACCGCCGGCTGGACGGAGCCGCGACGGGACTCCCTCGCCGAGGCGGACCTGAGCGATGACGACCTGTTGCGTCGATACATCTGCATCCACCACCCGCACAAGGTGTCCGGGACCGCGCGGGCGGCCCTGGCCGCGCCCCGCGTGGTCGACGCCCTCGTCCGGGTGGTGGGCCCCAACGTCAAGGCCATGCAGTCCATGCTCTTCATCAAGAGCGAGGGCAAGCCGGGCCAGGCCTGGCACCAGGACGAGTGCTTCATCCCGACCCGGGACCGCTCACTGACCGCTGTCTGGATCGCTCTGGACGACGCCACGGTCGAGAACGGCTGCCTGTGGGTGCTCCCCGGCTCGCATCGCCGGGGCGTGCTGTATCCGGCACGCGAGCAGCACGACCCGCGGTTCGACTGCAGCATCGAGGCGTACGACTTTCCCTACGCTGACGAGGACGCCGTGCCGGTCGAGATCCCAGCCGGCACTGCGCTGATCTTCAACGGCTATCTGCTGCACCGCTCACTGGAGAACTCGGGCCGCCACGGGTACCGGCGCGCGCTCGCCAACCACTACATGAGTGCGGAGTCGCTGCTGCCGTGGCGAGTCCCGACGGAGGGCGAGTGGATGGGGGTTGCGGACTACCGTGACGTGGTGCTGGTGGCCGGGCAAGACCCGTACGCGTACAAGGGCACGGTCGACCTCGCGGTCACCCACGCTAGGCCGGACCGGGACGGCGGTTGCGAACGCTGACTCATCGGACGTCGCGCCGCTCATGACGGAGACTCATGGCTTCGCCAGGTCGCGCACCTTGGTCCGGAACCGGGAGACCCACAGGATGTCCCGCACCTGATCGATGCCGCCAGTCGGCCAACGCTCCAGCAGGTCCCGCACCTGTGGGTCGCGGATCGACGCGCTGAGAGCGCCGGGAAAGTCCGCCCACGGGACGGCGAACGGACGCTCCCACATCCGGACCGGTTCGAGGGCCAGACGAGGGGCGATCTCAAGGGCGTTGAACGCGCTGGCAACGATCTCGTAGCCGTTGCCCAGTGCCTCTTCACGTTCCCGCCACGTACGGGCATGAAGCGCGCGGTCGAGCGGCGCGGACAAGCGGTCAGCGATCGGGAGCTCCGAGAAGGCGGTGCCGAACCACTTCGAGTACGGCGCGTATCGGCGTTCGATCAGGAACGACAGGTGCATCAGCCCGGACACCATCTCGCTCGCGATCAAGGTCGAGCCGAGGTCATCCCCCGCGTAGCCCGCGCGCCCGACGAGGTTCATCTCCGGGTGCACCCGCCACCAACCCGCGACCATCAGGTACAGCCAGATGTCTCGCGGGTAGTAGGCGAGATTCCGGCGCACCTGCTCCAGGTCGAGGTCATCGTGGAACACCGCTCCCGCCGTCATCGCACACAGACGTTGCTCCGGCAGACTGATCCAGTCGTAGGCGTCCCAGGCGACCGACACGTCCAGATCGAGCTGGTCCAGGAAGTACTGGCGCACCGTCGTGACGCTGACCTCGGTCGAAACCCCCTCGAACAGGTTTGGGAGCCGCGCAGCCAACCTCGTCTGCACCGACTCACCGTGCTCGGTGAGAACCTCACCGGACACGAAGACAGTCACCCGCGCCGACCAGGTGTGATCGGTGGACATGCTGTCGTCGTATCCAAGTACCTCCGACCCCCGGCCCAGGAGCCCGGCAGCATGAGGCAGGCCAGGGAATTCCGCGGCGATCGCCGGGGCCACGCAAGCCCGGTAGAAGTCCGCACACAGACGAAGACCAGAGGATCGCCGATCCAACGTCGCTCCCTTCCCGGCACGGCAACAATGTGTGGCTAGCCTGCCAGCGCTGTGGGTGATGATCAACTTTCCCCGGTTGCTGCAGATCCCGCAGGCCAACTATTCACGGTGTCGGTGTCGGTGTCGGTGCGGGCTGCGGTGGCGACAGCGCGGCGTCGGTGAATCGGCGCCACACGGTCGCGGTGAGCACAACCATGCCGACAGCGGCCAGCCAGAACGGGGTAGTCAACGTGGTGGCGTCGGCCAGGAAGCCACCGGCCAGCGTGCCCAGGGCGGCACCGCCGAGCGCAAGCAGCCCGAACACGCTGCCGACCCGGCCGCGCAGCCGATCGGGCACCAACCGCTGCTGGAGCGACGCCGTGATGACGCCCCAGACCATGGAGTGCACGCCGAAGACGACGAGCGTGGCGGCGGCGATCACCGGCG
>OCZS010000446.1_pt1 | contig 13463 bp, 14 predicted proteins | sample 1539071 | NCBI WGS metagenome assembly OCZS01 (sample SAMEA3113584, study PRJEB22503) | soil metagenome
CGCGGCGATGGAGTGCGCCCGCCGCGGGGAATCCTGATAGCAGAAGCTCGTGACCTGATAACCGGCCTCACCCAGTGTCGCCGCGGCGGAGGCGCCGGCCAGACCCGTACCGACAATGATGACCGAGAGCTTGCGCCGGTTGGCGGGATTGACCAACTTCGCCTCGAACCTGCGCTTGTCCCAGCGATCTTCGATCGGGCCGCTTGGCGCCTTGGTATCGCCGACGTCGTTGCCTTCGACGTAGATCGCGTCCGCATCAATCGAGCTGAAGCCCATCTCGGCACTGGGTGCGGCTTCGATGCTGGCCACTGGTTGCGTGGTTGCCGGCGTCAGCTTCTCTGCCGGCGTCACCTTGTCGGACGGCAGGTCCATATCTTGCCAAGGCAGTTTCATCTAACTCACCCATCCGAAGACGACGCTGTAGGGGGGAAGCAGGAAGCCGATCGTCACCACGCCGGCCACGAGATGGGCCAATCCATTGAGCCGGCGGCGGGCCATCCGAGACGTATTCGCGCCCAGTGTGGTGAGCGCACTCCAGATGCCGTGCCGCAGATGGAAGCCCACGGCGATCACCGCGGCCGTGTAGGACAGGACCACCCACCAGATCTGGAAGCCGTTGACCAACCGCTGGTACGGTTCCGCCGCGGCGCCCCCCGGATGGATGGTGTTCCAGGTCAGATGCAGCAGGTGATAGACGACGAAAAGCAGGATGATTACGCCACCCCAGCGCAATGTGAACGACGCGTAGGTGCGCTGGACCCCGAGCTTGGTTTTCGTCGTCTGGTAACGCTTTGCGCCGCCGCGGGCGTGATTCGCACGAGCCCATAGCTTGAACGCCGCGTAAGCATGAACGAGAACGCTGGCGATCAGGACGACACGAATGATCCACAAGGCGCCGGAATAGGGAAGGATCGGCTCGCCTAGCGTGCGCAAGTGGTGCGCGTAGTTGTTGAACGCCTCAGCCCCGGAGAAGACTTTGAGGTTGCCGTACATGTGCGCGAGGAGATAGCCGATCATGATCAAACCACTGACCGCCATCAGCGCCTTGAGCACGACGGTGGATCGAGCCGCCTGCCTCGGCCGGGCCAGTGAAGTAGTCGCCACGCAGCAACCCTAGAACCCAAGAGTCGCGCGTTCGAGTCCAGACCACTGTGCTCACTGGTGTCTTTCGCCACACCGCCCCTCAGCCGGTAGAGCTCGGTGCCGTCGTGGGCGACAGCCAGACTGAGCGGTTCGGCTCTTTGTGCTCAATCACCATCGCCCGGAAGGAGATCCGGGCGCCGATCGCGGGTTCGGGCCATCGCCTGATCACGCCGCCATGCGGCGATCTTGGCATGGTTGCCGCTGAACAAGATCTCCGGAACCTCGAGGCCGCGCCAGTTCGGCGGCTTGGTGTAGGTCGGATACTCCAGCCGCCAGTCCTGGCCCGCCGAGTAGGACTCCTCCGTCAACGACTCGGGGTTACCCAGGACTCCTGGCAGCAGCCGAACCACCGCTTCAATCATGACGAGTGCGGCCACTTCTCCGCCGGCCAGCACGTAGTCGCCGATGCTCAGCTCCTCCACCTGCATTCGGGTGGCCGCATGGTCGACGACGCGTGCGTCGATGCCCTCGTAGCGGCCGCAGGCGAAAATCAGGTGATCGCGATCCGCCAGCTCCTGTGCAGTCTGTTGATTGAACCTGCGACCCGACGGCGTCGGCACGATCAGCGTCGGATTGGCTGACGCGAGGCTGTCAAGCACCTCGCCCGCAGGTGACGGGGCGAGGCTGTCAAGCACCTCGCCCGCAGGTCTGGGGGCGAGGCTGTCAAGCACCTCGCCCCAGGGCTCCGGACGCATGACCATGCCGGGACCGCCGCCGTACGGAGTGTCGTCGACCGTTCGGTGCCGATCGTGAGTCCATTCGCGGAGATCATGAACGCCGAGCTCGATCAGGCCCGTATCGATCGCCTTTCCAACGAGCGAGAGACGCAGCGGGTCGAAGTACGCGGGGAAGATCGAGACGACGTCGATCCGCATCACGTCTCCTCATCGAGGAGGCCAGGCAATGCTGCGATCCTCAGCCAACCCGCCTCGAGGTCGATCTCGGGAACCAACGCTTCGACGAAGGGGATCAGGCGGCGGCCCTGGACTGTGTCAAGCTCGAGGAGATCTTGGTGTGGGAGGTGCAGGACCGCGACCACCCGCCCTACGTCTGCCTCATCGGTGGTTCGCGCGACCAGGCCGATCAGCTGGCGGTCGTAGAACTCCTCCGCGTCGCCGGGGCGCTCATCGACGTCAACATCGGCCACCAATCGGGTGCCACGGACAGTGTCCGCGGTCGTCCTGTCGCCAACTTCGTCGAATCTCACCAGCAATCCACCGGCATGGTCCCGAGCGGAGAGCACGGTGAAGAACCGCGCTGAGTCCTCTGCCCGGAGCTGCCGGCCGGGAGCGAACCGCCGATCAGGTTCGTCGGTACGAAGCTCGACTGCCACCTCTCCGCGAACGCCGTGAGCCCGGCCGATGACGCCGACCACCACCTCGACGGTGTTAGACATCTCTCCTCGTCAGCGGCGACGACCCCGTTGGCCGCCACGGCCCTCAGCGCCGCTCCGAGAAGGCCGGTCCACATCCACGAAGTCGATCCGAACCTGTTCCCGGCCGGACAGAGCGGTCACCACCGTACGCAACGCTGTCGCCGTCCGTCCCGACCGCCCGATCACCTTGCCGATGTCCTCGGGATTGACCCGTACTTCCAGCATCCGGCCGCGACGCAGTTCCTTGTCCCGAACCGTCACATCATCGGGATGGCCCACGATGCCACGGACCAGATGCTCCAACGCGTCGGCCAGCATGTCAGCTCTGCCCTGAGCCCGCCGACGTGGCTTGTTCCGTGCCTGTCGGAGAAGGCGGGACTGGCTCGGCGTCGGCCACGCCGGCGTCTGCTGCCTGCTGAGCCTCGGCTGGGGTTCCCTCAACCGTCGTTCCGGGAGCAGCTTCGGCCTTCGGCGCAGCCTTCTTGGCTGGGGTCACCGCCGCCGAAGTCGGCTCCTTGCCGGCCTCGGCCAGCGCCGCGTTGAAGGCGTCGGTCTTATCCTTCTTCTCCTTCTGCGGTTCCACACCCGAAGGCGACGTGTCACCGGAGTACTTCTGCCAGTCTCCTGTGCGCTTGAGTAGGGCAACCACCGACTCGGTGGGCTGGGCGCCGACGGACAACCAGTATTGGGCTCGCTCGGAGTTGACCTCGATGACCGATGGGTCGTTCTTCGGGTGATACTTCCCGATCTCCTCGATGGCCCGGCCGTCCCGCTTGGTGCGGGAGTCGGCGACCACGATGCGATAGTGCGGCGACCGGATCTTGCCCAATCGCTTCAAACGAATCTTGACAGCCACCTGTGTGGTTCTCCTGTGCTGATCATTGGCCAGCGTTAGGCCGGCCAGGAAACGGGTGATCCCATCTGACGCGGTGGGGACACGCACGCGATGATCTCAGCTAATCCGTGCCGTACGGGATAGAGGGCGCCACACGACACGATGCGCATAGCATTCTGCCAGAATCGCCCGCATTAACGCGAACTGATCGACGCAGAACGTCTGAGCCATTGTGCTCCGCCGGCCGGCGGTGGAGCAGGTGCGCACGTGGCCGGCATCGAAGCGTTCTCCTGGGCGAGGAGTTCCTAGCGATTGCCAAGCAGAGCTCAGTTTTGTTTGGGCTGATGGCTGACGAGTCCAACGCGATTGCCCTCCGAGTCGTTGAAGAACGCCATCCATTCGTCGGTTCCGGCAGGACCTAGTGTGTTGTCGGTGTGCGAAAAGATGACGTGCGGCTCGGCGATGATCTCGACACCGTCTGCACGCAACGTCTCGACGCGCGCACGGACGTCATCCACCTGCAGGTAGATCATCGCGCTCGGAGCCCTCTGCTCGAGCAACAGACGGGTGGTTCCCATCCAGAAGAAGACCAGGCCCGGAGGGTCGAACACGCCGGCGGGTTGGGCGTCCAGCAAGCGTGCGTAGAAGTTCCGAGCTCGATCGAGATCCTCGGCATGCTGGGCGACCTGGGCAATGTTCATCACACACCTCCTTCATGCACCTCATATATAGCAATGCTCATATTGGAGCGGGCCACCCGGTCGCGCCTAGTCTGCGCAAGCTCGGGGGACTCGTGCGGGCTGAGTTGGCCAGCGAGCCGTGACGCTCACGCCGGAAAGATCCGAGGTGCTGTGGAGGAGCTGCCGTCAGCTGGTGATGTCCTTGGCCAGAAAGCGCCAGACCGCGAACGAGATCAGCACAATCGCGTAACCGACTGACCACAACGCGCCGGTGATCATGTCGGAATAGTCGATGGTCGGCGCGAGGGCATCCGCCCAGGCGAACGCGTAGTGGCCCGGCAGTCCTTGCCGGATGTCTCCTAGGGCCGGAATGGAGTCGAGGATCGCGCACAAGATCATCAGCAGCACCGCACCGCCCACTGCCCCGAGTGGCGCGTCCGTGAGCACGCCGAGCGCGAAGGCGAACGCCGCCACCACGGTCAGCTCTACCAACAGGTAGCAGACGATGATCACCAGCCGATACGCGAACTCCGGCCAACCGATCTGGTCGCCGGTCGGCCCGACGAACGGGCCGGACCCGTACGCCACGACACCGACCAGTAGCGTCCACGCGGGCAGGAAGAACAGGGCGATCATCGACGACAGGGCCGCGACGATCAGCTTCTGTCGAATCAACCGCTCGCGGCGTACCGGTGCCGCGAGCAAGTACCGCAAGCTGGACCAACTTGCCTCTGAGGGGACGGTGTCGCCGGCGAACAACGCCACAATGACGATCAGCAAGAAGCCGGTGGAGGCGAACAGTGCGAACACGACCAGGTTGGCCCCGCTCTGCTGAGCCAGATCGACGAAGGTCCGTTGACCGGGGGCGGCATCGTCGTCTCCGATCGCAAAGGCGGCCACCAAGATCAGCGGGAGCGCGATGAGGACCGCGAAGGTGCCCCAGGTCCGCCGGCGCCGCGCCTGACGGCGGATCTCGGCGCGCAGTGGCAGGGTATGGGTCGGCCTAGACACCGGCGTCGTCCAACTCCTCGGCAGGCGCACCGATCAGGTTCAGGAAGACCTCCTCGAGCTGGCGGTGGCCATCTACCGACTCGACGCGGTATCCGGCGCCCACGAGCTTCGCCACGATCTCGGCCCGAGGCATCTCGCCGCTCACCCGCAGCATCCGGCCCTCGGGCTGGGCCTGCATTCCCCTGGCTTCAAGCTCCCGGCGAGCGCCGTCGATGTCGTCATCGGCCAGCCCGATCAAGGTGACCGAGTCACTGGCCGTGAGGTCCGCGACCGCGCCGGTGAGGATCACCTTCCCCTTGTCCATCACCACCACGTGACTGCAGGTGTGCTCCACCTCCGACAACAAGTGGCTGGATACCACCACGGTCCGTCCCGCTGCGGCGTAGTCGGCCAACGCCAAGCGCATGGCCTTGATCTGCGGAGGGTCCAGACCGTTGGTGGGTTCATCGAGCACCAGCAGATCCGGCAATCCCAACATCGCCTGTGCGATTCCCAGCCGCTGCCGCATCCCGTGGCTGTACGTGCGGACGATGCGGTGGATGTCCTCGCCGAGACCCGCGATGGCCAGGGCCTCGTCAAGATGAGCCTCAGTCAGCGGCCTGCCGGTTGCTTCCCAGAACGAACGAAGGTTCTGCATGCCTGTCAGGTGGGGTAAGAATCCGGGTCCTTCGATGAACGCGCCCACTGAGCCTAGGACGTCCGCGCCGGCGTGCACGGGATCGCCGCGAACATAGATGGAACCCGAGTCCGGTCGGATCAGCCCGACGAGCATCCGCATCACCGTGGTCTTGCCTGCTCCATTGGGTCCGAGCATCCCCACGACCTCTCCAGCTTCAGCACGGAAGCTGACTCCGTCGACAGCGCGGAAACCGTCGCGGTAGGTCTTGACGAGACCCTGCACGACCAGTGGAACTTCGGCCAGATCCGTACGTGGATTGGCCCTCCCACGCCGGACGTGCAGCACCAGCATGGCGCCGAGGGCAGCGGCGGCAAGCACGCTCACCACGATGACGAGCGCCAACGGAACGTCAAGCTGCCCCTCGTTGAGCGGGGTTGCCGTCAGCGTGGGTACCGTCAAGACCGGATCGCCGGCGAGCTCGATCGAATAGACGGCCGACTTCGCCGGTACTGCGTAGGCCTGGTCGGTCGTCGAAATCACGACCTGCAAGCGGTGGCCGACCGGCACCTGGTGTGACACCGATGGCAGCGCCACCGTGGCCTGCCTCGGTTCACCAGGAACTAGGCCAGTGAGCCGGACCGGTGACACGGCAAGCTGGGGCAGGATGGCTGAGCTTGGCCCTGTGGTGGTGCGCCCATTCGTCGTGGTTTCGATGTCGGGACCGAGGTCCCAGACCGAGGCAAACACGGTGGCCGAGGCCGCGGACGACGCGATGTCCAAGGTGATACGGCTGCTGCCGATCAGGTCCAATGCGGAGGTCAACGGCTCGCTGGTGAAGGTCGCCGACTGACCGGGCAGTACTCCGAGCGCATAGCCGGCCACGCTCGAGGCGGTGCCCAGCGTTCCGCCTGTGCCAGGCAGATTGGTCAGGGCCGCCGGCGTGCCGCCGGGTGGCGCCACGACCGACTGGCGATCACCGTTAAGCCGAAACGGCTGCTGCCCGATCTCAGTCACACGTCCGGGATAGCCGGCACTCACCAAGGTCTTCGGCTCCCGCTGACCGCCGGTGCCAACCAGCGACGTCTCGGGAACCTCGACCAAGAACGAGGTATCCGGCGGCGACCCGTTCTGCTGCAGATAGCGACCGAACCAGGCCTCGAGGTCGGGCAGCAGGTCGCCGATCACTATCTCACCGTCGTGTCCGCCCTCGACCCACTTCATCGCCGCTGGCGTGCTGGCGGGCAGGCCTCGCAGATTCGCGTCCGCCTGGTCCAGCGGGAACAGGGTGTCGTCAGCGCCCTGAATGATCAGCGTCGGAGCGGTGATCGTGGACAACACGCGGGCGGGACTCGACTCGTCCAGCAGCTTGAGCAATCTGTCGCTGGGCTGCCCGCTCTCCGCTGCCGCGAGATAGGAGGAGCAAAGCTCGGGCGCGAAACGCCCGCAGACGCTCCTCGAGCCGTCCGCACTCCGTTCGCCCGCCTGCCCACCGCCACCCAGGAATAGCAAGGAGGCCCACCGCTGCTTGAAGACGCCTCGCTGGTCGGCCGGAGCCACGTCGGCGAGCGAGGTCGCCTCGCCACGGGTGCGGTTCTGAGGGAAGAGGGACTGACCGAGCCGATTCCAGGTGAATCCCGGCACGATCGCGTCGACCCGGGTGTCCAGACCAGCCACCATCAGGGAGATCGCACCACCGTAGGAGCCGCCGGCGAAGCCGATCACAGGATCAGCGCCGCTCTTCGCGATCTCCCGGCGGGAGACCGCCAAGTCGATGATCTTGCGCGCATCCGCACCTTCGTAGGCCGGATTGTTGAGGTGAATGCGGCCGCCGGACGCGCCGAAGCCGCGAGCCGTGTAGGTGATGACGGTGTAGCCGGCGCGGGCCAGCGAGCGACCGGTCTCCAGGCCGTCGAGCTTGCTTCCGCCGAAGCCGTGAGCCAGCACGATGCCGGGTTTTGGCGTGGCGGGGTCAGTGGTCAGGACGGTGACATCGAGTTTCACCGGGTCCCCGTCCGGCTCCGGCGTACCAGAAATCTGCAGCCCGGTCTCGATCACTCGCTCCTCGGCCCGGGCCGGTGTGGGCAGGACCACGATCAGCGCGACCAGCAAAGCCGTGGTCAACAGGCGAGCGCTCCGGGTGGCCGGGCTAGCGAACAACGCTCCCCCGCAGGATCACGTATCGGGGAGAGCTCAGCACGCCGAGATCAATCCGAGGGTCGGCGTCGAAGACGACAAGGTCGGCTGGCACGCCTTCGTCGAGGGTGTCCGGCTGGCCCAGCCAGCGCCGAGCGCGCCACGAGCCCGCGCCAAGCGCATAGTCGGCGGAGCTGAACTGCGCAAGCGCGGCGATCTCCCGACCGACCAGCCCATGCGGCAGGTAGCCACCTGCGTCGGTACCGGCGTAGATCGGTACGCCGGCCTCGCGAGCCGCAGTGAATCGCTCCAAGCGGCTCGCATACAGGGCCCGGATGTGCTTGGCGTAAGCCGGGAATCTGTCCTCTCCTGCTCGGGCGTAGGCCTCGAAATTGTCGAGCTGCACCATCGTGGGCACCAGGGCGACCTGTCGGTCAGCCATTAGCGCGATCGTGCCATCGTCCATTCCGGTGCCGTGCTCGATTCCGTCGATGCCGGCGGCCACAAGGTCCGCAACGGCCTGCTCCCCGAAGACGTGCGCCGTCACCCGGCAACCCAGCTCGTGCGCCCGATCGATGGCCGCGCGAGCGACGTCGGTGGGCCACAGCGGCGCCAGATCACCGATCTCCCGGTCGATCCAATCGCCGACCAACTTGATCCATCCATCACCGCGGGTGGCTTGGCGTTCGACTTCTGCCACCAGGTCGGCGGGCTCAACCTCTGCACCATAGTTGCGGAGGTAGCGCTTCGGCCGTGCGATGTGCCGGCCCGCGCGGATGATCTTGGGCAGGTCCACCCGCTCGTCCATCCAGCGGGTGTCGGCCGGGCTGCCGGCGTCGCGCAACAGCAGCGCACCGGCCGCACGATCGGCCAGCGCATGCTGTTCGGCTACCTCGTCAGGCACCGCGCCGCCCGCCTCGAGGCCGACATGGCAGTGGGCATCGACCAGTCCCGGCATCATCCAGACGTCGGTGGCGAGGGTGCGGGCGTTCTGCGCGGGCTCCGTACGGATTCGGCCGTCCACCACCCAGAGGTCACGCCGCTCGCCCGACGGCAGAACGACGCCATTGAGGTGTAGCCGGCCGTCGCGTCCTGAGCCGGTCGATGGACGGGTCGACGAGCTCACCGCACGTCTCCCGGGCGCTACTTGCCGAGCCGGCTACGAAGCTCCGGCGGCAGCTGGAAATCGGCCATTGCCTGCTGCAGCGCCTGTTCGTCGAGTTGCTCGCCGGCTCCGAAGGCCGCGGCGGCACTTCCGCTACCTACCGCGGTCGGCTCTGCCGACGGCTGGGCATTGCGCTTCGCGGGGTTGCCGGAAACGCCCCGCCCACCCTTCTTCTTGGACGCTTGCCGGCCGGGCTGCTTGCGGGCTACCGGCATTCCGGGCACGCCGGGCATCTTGCCGGTGGCAAGCGAACTCATCATCTTGCGGGCCTCGAAGAACCGGTTGACCAGCGCGTTGACCTCTGAGACCTCGACCCCCGAGCCTCGAGCGATGCGAGCGCGGCGGGAGCCGTCGATGATCTTGGGATTGTCGCGCTCGGCGGGCGTCATGGAATGGATGATCGCCTCGATTCGGTCGACGTCGCGCTCATCGATGTTGTTGATCTGGTCCTTGATCTCACCCATGCCGGGCAACATTCCGAAGATCTTGGACAGCGGCCCCATCTTGCGGACCATCTGCATCTGCTGAAGGAAATCCGCGAGCCCGAATTCGCCGCCCTGACCGGTGAGCTTGGCGGCCGCTTTAGCGGACTGCTCCGCATCGAAGGACCGCTCCGCCTTTTCGATCAAGGTCAGCATGTCGCCCATGCCGAGGATCCGGCTGGCCATCCGGTCCGGATGGAAAACGTCGAAGTCCTTGAGGGCCTCACCGTTAGACGCGAAGAGGATCGGACGACCAGTTACCCGGGCGATAGACAGCGCCGCGCCGCCGCGCGCATCGCCGTCGAGCTTGGTCAGCACGACGCCGTCAAAGCCGACCCCCTCGGCGAACGCATTGGCCGTATTGACCGCGTCCTGACCGATCATCGCGTCGACGACGAACAGCACCTCGTCAGGGTGCACGGCGTCGCGGATGTCGGCGGCCTGCTGCATCATCTCCGCGTCGATACCGAGCCGGCCGGCGGTGTCGATGACCACTGTGTCGTAGAGGCGGCGCTCAGCTTCGACGACCGAAGCGCGCGCGACGGCGACGGGATCCCCGCCGAACGGGCCCTGCTTCCCGCTGCCCGCGGTGGTGACGCCCGGCTCAGGGGCGAAGACATGGATGCCGGCCCGCTCCCCCACCACCTGAAGCTGGTTGACCGCATTCGGTCGCTGCAGGTCAGCGGCCACGAGAAGCGGTGAGTAGCCCTGCTGCCGTAGCCAGAGTGCGAGCTTGCCGGCCAGCGTGGTCTTACCGGAGCCCTGCAGGCCGGCGAGCATGATCACCGTGGGCGGGCGCTTGGCGAAGCGGAGCAACCGTGTTTCGCCGCCGAGGATCGCGACCAATTCCTCGTTGACGATCTTGATGACCTGCTGGGCGGGATTGAGAGCGCCAGACAGCTCGGCGGCGCGCGCCCGCTCCTTGATCGCAGCTACGAAATCCTTGACCACCGCAAGGTTGACATCCGCCTCGAGCAGCGCCACACGGATCTCGCGAGCCGTAGCGTCGATATCGGCGTCGGACAGCCGTCCCTTGCCGCGCAGGCTCTTGAATGCCGCCGCCAGGCGGTCTTGCAGGGTGTCGAACACAGCTGTCCTTACCTCGGGGATCCGGCCCTCAGCCTACTCAACCTGCCCACCCGGCCAGTTTCCTCGCGGTGAGCAGGAGCTCATGGTGAACTGGGAACCATGCGCCAGGAGGTCGGATCGCTCATCGCTGCGGTCAGCGGCGTGCTGCTGGTCCAGGTACCCGCCGGCGCCCTCCCAGCAGCGTTGGAGTGGCCGGTCCGGCTGCTCGGTATTCTCGGCTTCGTCGGTGTGCTGTGGTACCTATGGCGCCGCTGGCGCCAGCCCGCTCCGGAGCGTCGACCTCGCTCCCGTCGCGCAATCCGCACCTTCGTCGTCTGCTTAGCGTTGATCGTGGTCGGGCTCCTCCTCGGCTTGTGGCTGTTCACCCAGGTGCTCCCGGCGCCGGCGCTGATCGTGCCGTGGATCGTGATTTTGCTTGGCCTGCACTTCCTCCTGTTCGCCGCGACTTTCGAGTTCCCCATCTTCGAGCGTCTTGGCGGGGTTCTTTTCGTCTTGGGCATCGTTGGCGGTGCAATCTTTCTCTCCTTCACCCCTGCCGCGTCTGCCCTCACCGGCATCGTCGCCGGCTTCGTGCTCCTCATCTTCAGTGTTGCCAGCGAAGAGCCCCAGCTCGGGCCGGTCGGGTCATCGCGAGGGGATGCCTCGTGAGGCTGGATCAGGCCGACGCAGCAATCGGTCCACCATCCAGCACCGCTGATGACCTGGAGCTGCGGCCCCGCGCGTACGACCATCCCGACGCGACGTTGCTGATCGGCGAAGCCCAGGAGTTCTACGTCGCTTTGTATGGCGGACCGGACGAGACCCCGTTCAGCCCGGAAGAGTTCGCTCCACCCGTGGGTCGCTTTCTGGTCGGCTACTGGGCCGGAGAGCCCGTGGCCACCGGCGGGTGGCGATTCAGTGATGCGGGAGTTCCCGCCGTAGCCAAGCGCCCCGCCGAGATCAAGCGGATGTTCGTACGGCAGTCGGCCCGCCATCGAGGATTCGCCCGGCGGATGCTAGCTGCTCTGGAAGCCGACGCAGCCGCCGCCGGCGCGGATTGGATGATCCTCCAAACTGCTTTTCCGCAGCTGGCTGCGGTAGCTCTCTACCGTTCCTCGGGCTACACCGAGATCGAGTCGTTCGGCTACTACGCCGAAAGCGACGACGTGCTCAACCTCGGCCGGCCAATATCGCGCTCGATGACTCAGGGCCGGTTCGATGTGAAGCCGAACGGATAAATTGGGGGCCATGGCTGACAACAAGAAGATTGCCTTCCTCGTAGCGAGCGAGGGAATTGAGAAGGCGGAGCTGGCCGAACCGTGGCAGGCCGTGATGGATGCCGGACACTCACCGGTGCTGATCAGCCCCGAAGACGGCGAAGTCCAGCTGTTCGAGCATCTCGACAAAGCGAACACCCGATCGGTGGACGTCAGGGTCTCGCAAGCCCGGGTCGACGACTACGACGCACTGGTGCTTCCCGGCGGCGTGGCGAACCCGGACCGGCTACGTATGGACGCGGACGCGGTCTCCTTTGTCCGGGATTTCATGGCCTCGGGTAAGCCTGTCGCGGCGATCTGCCACGCGCCGTGGATGCTGATCGAGGCTGATGTCGTGCGCGGCAAGCGGCTCACGTCCTGGCCAAGCCTGCAGACCGACATTCGCAACGCCGGAGCGGAGTGGGTCAACGAACCGGCGGTAATCGACGGCAACCTGATCACCAGCCGCAAGCCTGACGACATCCCGGCTTTCAACAGCGCCCTCCTGGAGGCCCTGACTCACGGGGTGTCCAGCGCGGCCGCGGCAGTTGGGTGACCGTCAACCCGAAACTGACCAGGTGAGACAAGCCGAAGCGACCATCCGCCGCCAGTCTGACGGTGCTGACTTCGGCGCCTGGCTCTTCAAGTGCAACCCGCGTCGCCGGGACTTCCAGCGTTTCCTCTCGGAGTCGGACGGAATGACCGAATGGTGTGTCGCGAGGAGCTACCGGGCGACGTTGATCCGGCCAGGACAGCCGGTGATGCTCTGGGTGAGTGGCAGCGATGCTCGGGGGCCAGCGCCAGGGATCTGGGCCGTGGGCCAGACGCTCAGCGATGCGTCGGCCGGCGACGCTGACCCTCCCGGAGCCAACTCCTCGGTAGCGAAACACGTCGACACTCGCGTTCGACTCACCTTGCGCCTGCTGGACGAGCCGGTGCCGCGAGCGGTCTTGCGACACGTCGCCGCCCTCGAGCGCCTGGAAGTGCTCAGGATTCCAGCCGGGAGCAATCCGTCCTGGGTCACCGGTTCCGAGTTCGCTGCGCTGCTGGCGCTGCTCGAGTGACTCAGATATGAAGCGGTTGGTTCGGAGTTAGGGTTGCGGTACCCGCACGGCGAAGCGGCCCGACGCCGCGACGACTGGCCAAGCTTCGATCGCGTCGGCAGTGCTGTCACTGAGTCCCGAATTGCGCTCGAACCTCATGACCATGGTGCGGTCCCCGCTGGCAAGGTAGGCCAGTACATACTCCTGGAAAGCAGCGTTGCGGCCCCGGGAGCGGCGGCTGCCCCCGGACGCCGCCATGTCGTGGGAGACGCCGCCCAGATCGGCCACCAGAGGACAACCTCGCCTCAGGTTGCGGCTGACGGCGTCGGTCAAGATCAGCGACGTGATGTAGTCGGACGTCGTGCAGCCCGCGCTGGGCGCCAGCGCGGCAGCCAGCGGACGTCGCGGAAAGCGCTCACCCACGTCAGCCAGCGCTAAGGGAAGGGCAGCGCCCAGCAATGCGGCAAGCAAGAGTCCGGCGGCGCCGATCTGAAGCGGCCGCGATCGCCGTTTCTCGGCAAGGCGAAGTAGCTGCTGCCCAGCCGCGCCGGCAGTGATCGCAATCACCGGCGCCGTCAAAGCGGCGTAGTGGGAAAACCAGGTCGGCGTGAGCAACAGCATGGCGACCAGCGCGACAAGCAACAGCACCGCAG
>OCZS010000447.1_pt1 | contig 13449 bp, 15 predicted proteins | sample 1539071 | NCBI WGS metagenome assembly OCZS01 (sample SAMEA3113584, study PRJEB22503) | soil metagenome
CCCACCCCGGGCGGGGCGCGGCTTTCCCCACACCCCGCGAGCAGGCAGGATCGAGCAGGTGAAACCGGGACCGTTCGTGCACCACGCGCCGAGAACCGTCGACGAGGCCGTCGCGGTGCTGGCGCAGGTCGGCCACGACGGCAAGGTCCTCGCCGGTGGGCAGAGCCTCATCCCCGTGCTCAACATGCGCCTGGCCAGCCCCGGCCACCTCGTCGACATCAACGGCGTCGCGGGGCTGGCCGGCGTCGAGGTCGACGACCGGTGGGTACGGGTCGGCGCCCTCGTCCGGCACGCGGGTCTCGAGCGGCACGCGGGTGCGGATGTCGCCCTTCCCCTGCTCCGCCAGGCCGTCCGCAACGTCGCACACACGGCGATCCGCAACCGCGGCACGACGGTCGGCTCGATCGCCCATGCCGACCCGGCCGGGGAGATGCCCGCCGTCGCCGTCCTCACCGGCGGCGTCGTCGAGGCGGTCGGGCCGAACGGTCGCCGGGAGATCGCCGCCGCCGACTTCTTCGAGGGCCCCCTCGAGACGACGCTCGCCGACGACGAGCTCGTCGAGGCGGTGCGCTTCGGCCGGTTCCCGAGTGGCACGCTCACGGCCTTCGTCGAGTCCGCGCGCCGCTCCGGCGACTACGCCCTCGCCGGTGTCGCCGTGGCGGTGGAGGTGGAGGACGGGCTCGTCCGGGCGGCCCGGGCCTCGTTCGTCTCGGTGACGCCGGTTCCGACGGTGCTCGACCTCGGCCCGGTCCTCGTGGGCACCGAGGCGTCCGCGCCCGTTCCGGACGAGCTCCTCGATCTCGTGCGGGCCCACGTCGACCCGGAGTCCGACATCCACGCCGGCGCGGACTACCGCCGGATGCTCGCCGCAGAGCTCACCCGCCGGGCGCTCGCCGCCACCCGTTCGCGCGACGAGGGGGCGGCGTGAGGGAGCCGACGGCGGAACAGCTGATCGACATCCGGATCCGGGTCAACGGGGTCACCCGATCGGCACGGGCGCCGGCCCGGCGGCTGCTGTCCGACTTCCTGCGCCACGACCTCCGGCTGACCGGGACCCACGTCGGCTGCGAGCACGGGGTGTGTGGCGCGTGCACCGTGCTGCTCGACGGCGAGCCGGCGCGCTCGTGCCTCATGTTCGCCGTGACGGCCCAGGGCCACGAGGTGACGACGATCGAGGGCCTCGGCAACGACCCCGAGCGGATGAGCCCCGTACAGCAGGCGTTCGCGGAGTGTCACGGGCTCCAGTGCGGCTTCTGCACGCCGGGGTTCGTCACCACCATCACGGCATACCTCGAGGACAACCCGGACCCGACGCGCGAGGAGGCCCGGGAGGCCATCTCCGGGAACCTCTGCCGGTGCACGGGTTACCAGAACATCGTCACGGCCGTCTGCCGGGCAGCGGAGATCCGCCGGTCGCCCACGGGCCAGCCGGCCGGCCGGGCCCGTGCGGAGGGCGCGACGTGAGCACCCGCCAGTTCGGCGAGAGGGTCCAGCGCCGTGAGGACCCCCGGCTCCTCACGGGTAACGGCCGCTATCTCGACGACCTCGGCCACGATGCCCTGGCGGCCGCCTTCGTCCGCAGCCCGCACGCCCACGCCCGGGTCACCGACATCGACATCGACGACGCGTGGGAGGTCGACGGCGTCGAGGGGATCTACACGTGGGAGGACCTCACGGAGCGCACCGCGGAGCCGCTTCCCGTCCTCATCCCCCACCCGGCCCTCACCCACGCCCGCACGGGCCACCCCCTGGCCAAGGACGAGGTGAACCACGTCGGCGAGGCCGTCGTCATGGTGGTCGCCCGTGACCGGTACGTCGCCGAGGACGCCGCCGAGCGCATCCGGGTGACCTACGAACAGCTGCCCGTCGTGGTCGGCATCGACACGGCGCGCTCGGGTCGCCACCTGGTCCACGAGGACGTCCCGGACAACGTCGGTGCACACCTGCTCCAGGAGGTCGGTGACGTCGACTCCGCGATGGCCGCCGCACCGAACACCCTGACCCTCGAGCTCCACATCGAGCGCAGCGCCTCCACGCCGCTCGAGGGCAGGGGCGTCTACGCCCGCTGGGACGCCGACGAGCAGTCGCTGCGGCTGTACTCCTCCACCCAGACGACCACCGGCGTCCGGGCGGCGGTCGCGGCCAAGCTGGGCATGCCGCTCGCGAAGGTCGAGTGCGTCGCCCCGGACGTCGGCGGCGGCTTCGCATGCCGCTCGCGAAGGTCGAGTGCGTCGCCCCGGACGTCGGCGGCGGCTTCGGCGTCAAGATCATGCACCCCTGGCCCGAGGAGGTGCTCGTGCCCTGGGCGGCACGGATGCTGGGCCGGGACGTCAAGTGGAGCGAGGACCGGCGCGAGCACTTCGTCTCCAGCGCGCACGAGCGCGGCCAGCTGCAGGAGGTCACCGTCGGCTTCGACGACGACGGGCGCCTGCTCGCGCTCGACGTCCGCTTCTGGCACGACAACGGCGCCTACACGCCCTACGGCATCATCGTCCCCATCATCACGGCGACCCAGCTCCTCGGGCCCTACAAGCCAGGGGCCTACCGGGTCGAGTTCTGGTCGCTCTACACGAACACCGTCATCGTGACGCCCTACCGGGGGGCCGGACGGCCGCAGGGCTGCTTCGCGATGGAGCGCACGATGGACGCCATCGCCGCCCACCTCGGCCTCGACCGTGCCGAGGTCAGAGAACGCAACTTCATCCAGCCCCAGGAGATGCCGTACGACCACGGACTGATGTTCCAGGACGGCCGGCCCCTGAGGTACGACTCGGGTGACTTCCCGGCAACCCTCGCGAAGGTCAAGGCCCTCGTGGGGTGGGACGACTTCACGGCCTACCGGGCGCAGGCCGAGAAGGAGGGGCGCCGGGTGGGCCTCGGACTCGGGTGCTACGTCGAGGGCACGGGTGTCGGGCCCTACGAGGGCGGCCACGTGCAGGTGGAGACCAGCGGCCGGGTCAACGTGTCCACCGGCCTGACGACGCAGGGACAGGGCCATCAGACGTTCCTGGCCCAGATCGTCGCCGATGAGCTCGGCGTGCGGATCGAGGACGTGCACGTCACCACCGGTGACACACGCCGGATGCCGTACGCCGTCGGCACGTTCGCCTCCCGCAGTGCGGTGATGTCCGGCAACGCCGTCGCCCTCGCGGCTCGGGTGGTGAGGGCGAAGGCCCTGAAGATCGCCTCCGACGCACTCGAGGTGGCCGCCGACGACCTCGAGATCGAGGACGGCGTCATCTCCGTCCGGGGTGCCCCCGGCACCGCACGGATCGACCTCTCGACGGTGGCGGTGCTCTCGAACCCGCTGCGCTACGCCTTCGACGAGTCGGCCAAGGCGGCGACCCAGTTCGCCGGGACGTTCGACCCCGACAAGCCGCCGGTCGCGGACGACGAGGAGCCCGGCCTCGAGGGCAAGGACTTCTACTCACCCACGCAGACGACCTTCGCCAACGGCATGCACGCCGCGATCGTCGAGACCGACCCCGTGACGGCGGAGATCCGCATCCTGCGGTACTGCGTTGTCCACGACTGCGGAGTCATGGTGAACCCGATGATCGTCGACGGCCAGGTGCACGGCGGGGTCGCCCAGGGCGTCGGCGGCGCGCTCTACGAGCGGATGGTGTACGACGAGTCCGGGCAGCTGCTCAACGCGTCGTTCATGGACTTCCTCATGCCCTACGCGTCCGAGGTCCCGCACATCGAGACCGACCACCTCGAGACCCCGAGCCCGCTCAACCCGCTCGGCATCAAGGGCGCCGGTGAGGCCGGGACGATCCCGGTGTCCGCGGTTCTCGCCGCGGCCATCGAGGATGCCGAGGGGTTCCCCATCCGCTCGATGCCGATCAGCCCGGCCGAGCTGTGGGCGCTGCGGCAGCAGCACGCCACGTCCACCCAACCCGCCCCTGCACAGGAAGGCTCGCCATGAGGATCTCCGGCAGCTCCACCCTCGAGGCGCCCGTCGACAAGGTGTGGGAGGCGATCCTCGACCCCGCCGTGCTCGCCCGCTGCCTCCCCGGATGCGAGTCCCTGGCCGTCATCGACGAGGACCGTTACGCGATGTCGGTCACGGCCGGCGTCGCCGCCATCCGGGGCACGTATGCCGGAGAGGTGGCGCTGTCGGACAAGGTCCCGGCCGAGTCGCTCACCATGAAGGCCTCCGGAGCCGGCGCTCCGGGCACGATCGACGCGGACGTCACGGTGAGGTTCTCGCCGTCCCCCTCCGGTGGCACGGACCTCAGCTACGAGGCGGACGCCTCGGTCGGCGGTGCGATCGGCGGCGTCGGCCAGCGCATGCTCGCCGGGGTGACCAGGAAGATGGCCGGGCAGTTCTTCACGGCCCTGGACCAGCACATCGCCGGCGTGCTCCCCGCCGGAACGGCCGCACCGACGGCGGCCGACACGGGGTCGGGCGGAGTCGAGGCCGCCGCAGGGGCGGTGTACGCCGGCCGACGCGGGACTCCGAACGGCGGGGGGACCGTGTCCATGGACTCCGGTGCCCGGTTCGCCGCGGGGGTCCTCGTCGGTGGCACGGTGTACGCCGGCCGACGCGGGACTCCGAACGGCAGGGGGACCCTGTCCATGGACTCCGGGTCCCGGTTCGCCGCCGGAGTCCTCGTCGGTGGCATTCTGGCCCTGGCAGGCGTCGCCCTGGGCGCCCGGATCGGGAGGAGGCCCTGATGCGCGCGTTCACGGCCGCCGCAATCCAGGTGGCCCCGGCGCCCGGACCGCTCACCGCCGGGTCGGTGCAGGCGAACCTCGACAAGCTCGTCGCGATGACGCGTCGGTGCGTCGAGGCGACGGGCGCAGAGCTCGTCGTGCTGCCGGAGTCCGCGACGACGGGCTTCACACCCGGCATCCCGGTGGCCGAGCTGTGGGAGCTGGTGTCCGAGCTGCCCGGACCCGTGATCACTCCCCTCGTCGACGTCGCGGCCGAGCTCGGCGTCCACCTCGTGGTCGGGACCTACGAGCGCGGGCCCACTCCGGAGGTCGTCCACAACTCCTCGGTCCTCGTCGACCCGGCAGGCGAGGTGCTGGGCGTCTACCGCAAGACGCACCCCTTCTACAGCGAGGGCGTGGGTGGCGGCGGCTGGGTCACACCGGGCGACACCGTGACGGTGTGCGACACCGCGCTCGGCCGCATCGGCATGATGATCTGCTTCGACGGGGACTACCCCGAGCTCTGCCGGATCCAGGCGGTCCAGGGCGCCGAGGTGGTCTGCCGACCGTCGGCGCTGCTCCGGTCGGCCGACATCTGGGAGCTCACGTCGCGCGCACGCGCGTACGACAACCACGTCTACATCGTGGGAGCCAACGCGGTGGGCACCGACCCGGCCGGGGTCCATTACTTCGGGAACTCCCACATCGTCACCCCCATAGGGCACATCGTGGCCAAGGCGGCCACGCACGAGGGCTGGGTGGCGGCGCGGCTCGACCCGGACGAGGCGCTCGCCTCATTGACGCCAGGCTCGAACGTCACCCAGGGGTTCGACCACCTGAGGGACCGCAACCTCGACCTCATCCGCAGGTACCGCGCCGATCTCGAGGCGCCGGCCAAGACGTCCTTCCCGCACGGGTGAGCCGCCGCGGGCAGCGCCCGTCGTCGCCACGAGGACAAACCGGAGAGCCGCCCAGGATCACCGGACAGCCGTGGCCGCAGGTCGGCACCGCTGCGGTCAGGCAGCTCCCATGACAAGGCCCTCGATCGTGTGTCGCTGACGGAGAGGGGTCAGCTCCTCGACGACCCGGGCGTGCAGGTGGCTTCGCAGGTCGGCGTCGATGTTGTCCCAGAACGCTCGGGTGACCGTCATGTCGTGACGCTCGTCGTGCTCGGCGTCGCCGTCCACACCGAGGATCACCACCGGGCGTGCCTGGGCGCTGCGGTTCGCCGTTCCGCGGTGGAGGGCAAGCGCCGAGCGGGCGGAGATGTCGCCCCGGCGCGGCATCCGCAGCTCCGAGGCCTGCTCGAAGCGGCTCCATTCCGAGGGCGGCGGGAACATCCCGTGGTCCCAGTCCTGTCCCGGCTCGAAGTGGGTTCCCGGGGCGATCTGGAACGGCCCCATCTCCGGCGTGGTGTCCACGGTGGTGAGGTTGAACGCCAGCGAGGTGATGCGCCGGTCACGGTAGGTCGCCGGCGGCGACCGGAAGTCACGGTGCCACGGCTGGTTGACCGCGCCCTCGAAGGGGATGTCGAAGCCGACCTCGACGATCCGGTAGTCCGGGCCGAGCACGGCGTGGCAGACCGCTGTGACCCAGGGGTGCGTGGCGAGGTCGACGAACCCGCTGAGCTGTTCCGGGTGCACCTCGACGTACCAGCGTTCCGGGCCACGGCTGATCGCTCCCTGGTCGCGGGAGCGGGCGTCGGCGAAGGCCCTCATGACCTCGTCGTGCATCTGGTCGACCCACGGCACCGGGAAGGCACCGCGGCGGGACGTGATGCTGCTCTGCTCGATGGCACGGACGTCGTCGAGCACGGTGAGAGGGGCGGTGTGGGGCACAGCAACTCCGATCGGACGTGTCGAGGGTGGTGCGGGATCGGGGCGGTCGCCCGCACATCTGATGCCCTCCGTCCGAGCGTTCCTCGCCGCTCCGGGCATGTCAAGAGTCCTCGCCGCGTGGTGCGCGCCCCCTCGGATCAGGGGCGGAGGAGGTAGTACTCGGTGAACTCCCGGCAGCGTCCATCGTCGTCGAACCGCATGACGAAGCAGTTCTCGTAGGTCTTGACGAACGGCCCGTCCGGCCGTTCCCGGTACCGCGACGTTCCGGTGGCCACGACGGTGCTCCCGTCGACCGCGACCGGGTGGTACTCGGCCTCGTACGTCCCGGGCGCGTCGCGCGTCGACCCACCGCCGGCGTCACTCTCACCCAGCCAGGAGGCCACGACGGCGTCCCGGCCGACGATCGGGTCGTCGTAGGGGTGGTAGCGGTAGGCGACGTCCTCGCTGAAGAGGTCTGCGACGTCCTCCCCGTCATAGGACCGCCAGGCGGCGACGTAGCGGTCGAGCCAGGCCTGAGCGGCATCCCGGTCCATCGACCCACGGTAGCCTCGGTCGACTCGCTCCAGCCGGAGGAACCCGTGCGGAAACTCCCGGTGCTCGAGGATGCGGCGCGTCAGGCCTCTCGCCGCAGCCCGGGCGACGCTCTGGTCGACGAAGGTGGGCTGGGTGCACTCGTAGTCGGCGCCCTTCCAGCGGATCGTGCAACCGCCGGCGGCACGCACGTTGCGCACCCAGTCGGTGCCTCGCCCCCACGGCAGGGGAATGAGGAAGGCCGAGTCGGCGGGGATGGCGGTGACCGGCACCGAGTACCACCTGCCGCTCCTGCGTCCCCGGTGGCGCAGGACGGACCACAGGGGGGTGAACCGGTGCCCCGCGAGGCGCAGGGCGACCGCGTTGACGCGCTTGACCGTGGCGGGAGGTCTGGCCACCCCTCAAGCATCCCTCATCGCACGCCGTGAGCGACTCCTCGCGACGCGCGGTCCGGCCACGGTGTCGGTTCCTACCGGTCGAGCGAGCTGAGGTCCGGGGGCACGTCGACGGAGTTCGCCCGGAGCGTCGCCAACGGCACGATGCGCAGCACGGCCTCGTTGCTGGCGGCCAGCACGACCGGCGCCGCCACCCCGTCCTCGTGCGCGCGCAGCCAGTTGGCAGCCGTGACGCACCACCGATCGCCCGGCCGCAGCCCGGGAAACCGGTATGCCGGTACCGGCGTCGACAGGTCGTTGCCGATCCCTCGCTGGTGGTCGAGGAACTCGGGCGTCATCACCGCACAGATGGTGTGGCTTCCCAGGTCCTCGGGGCCGGTGCGGCAGGAGCCGTCCCGGTGGAAGCCGGTCAGCGGGTCCCCTCCGCAGGGTTCCAGGTCATCGCCCAGCACGTTGCGATCCGTCACCGGTCCAGCATGGACCGCCACGTCGACCCTTCGCCACATGACCAGAGGCACGAGACGCCCGGCGTGGCCCTGGGCTCGTGGCCATACTGGGCACATGCCGCCTGCGCCGACCCAGCTCAGCCTCGGAGTCCTGGGCCGGTCCCGAAAGGAGAACGAGCACCGGCTGCCGCTGCACCCACGCCACCTGAGCCGCATTCCCGAGGACCTTCGCGCCCAGATCCACGTGGAGAGCGGGTACGGGGCGCTGTTCGGTGCCCGGGACGACGAGCTCGGGCGCCTGGTGGGCGGGGTCCGGTCGCGTGAGCGGCTCATCGAGGAGTGTGACGTCATCCTGCAGCCCAAGCCGTTGCTGGATGACGTCGCCGAGCTGCGGGACGGCCAGGTGCTCTGGGGCTGGCCGCACTGCGTCCAGGACCGGGCCCTCACGCAGCTGGCGATCGACAAGCAGCTCACCCTCATCGCCTTCGAGGCGATGAACCACTGGACCAAGGACGGATCCTTCAGCCTTCACGTGTTCCACAAGAACAACGAGCTGGCCGGCTACTGCTCCGTGCTCCACGCGATGCAGATCTCGGGGTCCACCGGCGACTACGGTCCGCGGCTGCGCGCAGTGGTGCTCGGCTTCGGCGCCACGGCCCGCGGAGCGGTCACGGCGCTCACGGCCTTGGGCGTGAACGATGTCGACGTCCTCACCCACCGGCAGGTCGCGGCCGTGGCCGCCAGGTCGCGGCCGTGGCCGCCCCCATCCACTCTGCCCGCATCCTCCACTTCGACGGCGACGAGACCACCGACCAGGTCAGGCACGCCGTCACGCCCGACGGAGCCGTGCCACTCGCCGAGTTCCTCGGCGAGCACGACATCATCGTCAACTGCGTGCTCCAGGACACGGATCGCCCGCTCGTCTTCGTCACGGATGAGGAGGTGGAGCACCTCTCACCCGGCACGGTGGTCGTCGACGTCTCCTGCGACGAGGGGATGGGCTTCAGCTGGGCGCGCCCCACGACGTTCGAGGACCCGACGTTCGTCGTCGGTCGGGACGTGCTCTACTACGCCGTCGACCACAGCCCGTCCTACCTGTGGAACGCCGCCACATGGGAGATCAGCGAGGCTCTGCTTCCCTTCCTGAGGTCCGTCATCGGGGGACCGCCGGCGTGGAGTGCGAACCGCACCATCGACCGGGCCATCGAGGTCCGCGCCGGGGTCATCCAGAACGCCGCCATCCTGTCCTTCCAGGGCCGTAGCCCGAACCCACCTCACCACCCGTTGTCCGGCTGAGCGGTTGGCGCAGGCGGTCACCCGTGAAGGTGTGCGAGGCACCAGCTGCGCTGCGCCTCGTGCTCGGGAATGAGCCAGTCGGGACCGTGGTCTGCTGCCGGGTCGAGCCGGTGGTCTCGCACGGGTGACGGCCGGCGCACGGCATCCAGGTAGGCCCGGTCAGCGTGGAAGCGCGGGCGTACGCCCTCGTCCGCCGCGACGGCACCATGCCCCGGGACCAGCACGCGGCATCCCTGGTCGAGCACCTCCTCGAGGACGTCGAGCCCCCGCTCGTAGTCGGCGAGAGGGTCCGTCGCGCCGCTCTTGAGGTCGAGCAGCGGGACCTCGACGTCGGAGAGCATGTCACCGGCGACGAGGACTCCGTCGGCCGGCACGAACAGCGCCGCGTGCCCTGGAGCGTGCCCTTGGTGCTGGAGGACGTGCACGTCGGGACCCGGCCAGTCCAGGGAGTCGGCGCCACGTGGCAGGGGATCGATCAGCCCCACCAGGGCGAGGTCGTTTCCCGGTGCCAGACGGCCGGTCTTCTCGCGGGCGTCGGTCAGGGAGGCTCGGGCGTGAGCCACGGCATCCACGGTGGCGAGGCGGGGCGCATCGCCCAGCTCCCGTGACCACAGCATGTGGTCCCAGTGCGGGTGGGTGCTGAACCCGAGCACAGGAGAGAGCCCGAGCGACTTCAGCTCCTCGGCCAGCGACCTCAGCTCGGCCCCCGTCACGCCCGGGTCAACGACAAGGACCCCGCCGTCGCCACGCACGACCACGGTGTTGGACCGGCAGAACGTGCTCTGGCGCACCCAACAGTGTTCCGAGACCTGGACGAGCACCTCAGGTGCCTCCGCTCCGCTCGGACCCGGGAACGGTGGCCCGAGCGAACCACGCGCGAAGGGACAGGACGAAAGGGCCGTCTTCCGCCAGCCCCACCTCCTCTGGGAAGGCGGGCGCCACCCGGGCGCACCAGCGTCGTATCAAGCGTTGGTATGCCGCGGGGTCGCCGAACATCCCGACACCGTCCCACTCGGCGTCTCCTGCCGCCACCCCTGTGCCTCGGCCCCAGACGGCGCTGATCCGATCCACGGCCGGCAGTCTCCTTGGGGAGGATCAGGGCACGGCCGTTGGCTTCGTCACTGTGAGCGGTGGTCCCCGTCGTGGTAGTCGGCATCGTGCTCTGCCCCTCGGTGACCGGCGTCGCGGTCGCCAGGGTCCTCGTCGCCAGCGCCGGACCGGGCGAGACCTCCCGCCGCCTCCCTCTCCACATCGGGACCCTCGGCGAGGTCCGAGAGCCGGTCGAGCTCGTCGTTGAGCGCTCCGAGCACCGCCTTGAGCTGCGAGTGCGCGACCCGGGCGTACGTGCGGACGTACTCGAGCTGCTTGGCCTCCAGACCGGATGCCGCCGCTCCCTCCTCCGTGGGTCCCACCCCGTCCTGCGCCAGACCTTCCTCGTCCGACCCCGACGCATCGCGGGCCGCCTCATGGGCTCGCTGGAGGATGTGACGGTACTGCTCGCGCGCCGTCTGCTCGAGGTCCCGCGCGTAGGACTGCGCCTCGGCGACCGCCTCGTCGGCTGCCCGCTGGGCCTTCGCCAACAGCTCGACCGCACGCAGGCTCACGTCCTGGTAGGCGCGCTCCCGTGTCTCGCGGCGATCTCGCTCCGCGTCGACCTCGACCACCTGCTCCTGCTGGGTGTCACTCACAACGGGTCTCCTTGCGCGGATGCGTGCTCGGACATGGCCTCGGTGGCCGGCATGGCCGCGTACTCCTCGACCTGGACGGTCTCGGGAGGCTTGGGGGTGGACATGAGGGCGTCACGGGTGTGGTGGACCATCGCGGGTGAGCCACACACCATGGCGTGGTAACGGCCGTCGAAGGTTCGCTCGGCCGCCACCTCGCCGACGAGTCCACGGCGGCCCGGGTAGGTCGGATCGTCGCTGACGACCGGGGTGTAGCGGAACCAGCCCTCCCGCGCGAGGGCGGAGAGCCGGTGCTCGGCGTAGAGGTTCCACGGGAACCGAACGCCGTGGAGCAGGTGGACCTGCCGGAGCGGCCAGCCACGTCGGCGTTGCTCGACGATGTCGTCGAGGAGGGCCAGGAAGGGAGCCAAGCCGGTGTTGCCGGCCACGAGGAGCAGGTCGGCATCGTCATCGGGCTGGAGGACCAGACCCGTGCCGACCGGCGCACCGATCCGCACGGTGTCGCCCGGCCGGACCTTGGAGACGAACGACCCGCTGACGACGCCACCGGCGACCGAGGCGACGTTGAGATCGATCGTCCCATCCGCCCGTGGCGCGTTGGCCGGTGTGAAGAACCTCCACGACCGCGGGACCTGCGGGATGCACATGGCCATCGACTGCCCCGCCACGTACGGCACCGGCTCACTCGGACGCAGTGTGAAGGTCGCGACCTCGCGGCTGACCCGCGTCTTGTCGATGACCTCAGCGTCCCACCACGCCGGCTGCACGCTCTCGGACTCCTCGGCGGCGTCGACCATGGTGGAGGCGACGACACCGTAGGCGGCAGCCCAGTCCGCCGCCACCTCGGGCGTCCACCGGTCGCCCAGGAAGTGCGCCAGCGTCCAGAGCAGCGAGGCACCCACGGCGTCGTAGTGCTCGGCGACGACGGAGAACCGGCGATGGTCGCGGCCCAGCTGCTGGACGAAGGGGACCACCGACCCGAGGTCGTCGACCGAGCTGACGACCCGCCCCAGGGCACCCACGAGCCGGTCGCGCTGGGCGCTCATGACGAGCGGGAAGAGATCCCGCAGCTCGGGGTGGGTGATGAAGAGGTGCGCGTAGAAGTACGACGGGACGTCGTCTCCGTGGGCAGCCACCTCGGCCCAGGTCGCCTTCAGTCGGTCGGTGTCCACGGACGCCCTCGAACCTCAGGCCTGCGAGACGACCTGGGGCCGCACGGCGGTGAGCACGTCGACCACCCGGCCCCGGATGTCGTCGGGAACGCCGACCTCGTCGAGGATGGCCATGAGGTGCTCGCCGACGCGCTCGTAGTCGGCCTCGTCGATCCCGAGCGGCTGGTGCGCCTCGTCGAGCGGGCGGCCGAAGTAGTTGTCGGGGCCGCCGAGCACGGTCGTGAGCATGAGGACCATGTGCCGCTTCTGGCGCGGGACGTCGATGTCGGTGAAGTAGTGGCCCACCTGGGCGTCTGGGACGAGCCGTGCGTACAGCTCGTCGACCACCGCAGTCACGGCGGTGGCGCCGCCGATGCGTTCGTAGTCGGAGGACATTCGCGACCTTCCTGGCATGGTGCGGCCACGTCGCCGCTCGTCTGGACGTGTGGACGAGCCTAGCGTCTGGTGCGTGGGCCGCATCTCGAGTGTGGCAGGCGGGACTCGTGTGGCGTAGAACAGGCGCCCACCGGCTGACCCGGGCCAGGTATGAGGACCCGTGGTGATGTTCGACCTGCTCCCGGCATCCGATCGGCACAAAGTGCCAACGACGCGCGGCCAGCACCGGGCTTGAATCGGCCCATGGCGCGGGCGCAGCGGCGACGGATCCGGATCGGCATCGACACCGGTGGCACGTTCACCGACGTCGTCGCCGTCGACGAGGACAGTGGCGAGCTCGCCACGACGAAGACGCCGAGCACTCCCGGCAACCCTGCCGACGGGTTCATCGCCGGCCTGGAGAAGATCCTCTCCGTGCTCGGAGCAGACGGGCAGGACATCACGGCGGTCAGCCATGGCACGACGGTCGCCACGAACACGCTTCTCGAGGGCAAGGTCGAGCGGCTCGGCTTCGTGACGACCGAGGGCTACGGGTTCGTGCTCGAGATCGCCCGCCAGGCGGTGCCCGACGGCTACGGCAACTCCTATTTCTGGGTGAAGCCGCCGCGCATCGTGGCGGCCGACCACGTGCGCACCGTCGGGGGCCGGATGGACTTCGAGGGCAACGAGATCCGTCCGTTCGACGAGGACTCCGCCGTCGCCGCGGCGGCCTGGTTCCGCAAGCGCGGCGTCATGACGATCGGGGTCTGCCTCCTGCACTCGTACGCCAACGACGCCCACGAGCTCGCCGCCCGGGAGGTGCTGAGCCGCGAGCACCCGGAGGCCGTCGTCTCGATCAGCTCCGAGGTGCTGCGGGAGTACCGCGAGTACGAACGGTCCATGACGACCCTCGTCGACGCGGCGGTGAAGCCGGCCGTCAGCCGCTACGTCTCCAACATCCACGTCCGGCTCGACGGCTTCACCGGTGGCCGGACCATCCCCTTCTCGGTCATGAAGTCCAACGGCGGCGTGCTGTCGGCCGACGAGGTCGTGCACCAGCCGATCACCACGGT
>OCZS010000449.1_pt1 | contig 13423 bp, 16 predicted proteins | sample 1539071 | NCBI WGS metagenome assembly OCZS01 (sample SAMEA3113584, study PRJEB22503) | soil metagenome
TCGCTCCGCTCCCGCGTTTCCATCCCGACCCTGCTCGCCGCAGTGGCTGGTGGTCGCTCCGCTCCCGCGTTTCCATCCCGACCCTGCTCGCCGCAGTGGCTGGTGGTCCCTCCGCCCCCGCGATTCCCGGCACTGGCGCCGGATCCAGATGATCACCGACGGTCGGGCGCGGACCTATCCTGAGAACGTGTTCGGAGTGTCCGCGGTCGTTCTGCTGCCGTTGCATGCGACCCCGGAGGACCAGCCGCCGCCGTTCACCGCCGCCCGGCTGCTAACCGAGTGGAGCTCGGACTGGTGGGTCGTGCTCGGCATCGCCGTGCCGGGTGTGCTCTACGTGGCCGGGTTGGTCGCGCTGCGGCGGCGGGGCGACCGCTGGCCGGTCGGTCGCAGCGTGGCGTTCCTGGGTGGCGGGCTGGGCTCGGCGCTGCTGGCGACGATGACCGGCCTCGGCGCGTACGACACGGTGCTGCTCAGCGTGCACGTGGTGCAGCACATGATCCTGACGATGGTGACGCCGCTCTTCCTGGCCCTCGGCGCTCCGGTCACCCTGGCCCTGCGCACCCTCCCCACCCGGCCGCGCCGGCTGCTGCTGGCGCTGCTGCACACCCGGCTGGCCCGGGTGCTGACCTTCGCGCCGCTGACCTTGGCCCTGTTCGTCATCACGCCGTTCGTCCTCTACTACTCCTCGCTGTACGAGGTCACCCTGCGCTCGGCGTTCTGGCACGGTTTCCTGCACCTGCACTTCGTGACGATCGGAGCGCTGCTGATGTGGCCGCTGGTCGGCGTGGACCCAGTGCCGGGCCGGATCAGCTACCCGTTCCGGCTGCTGGTGATGTTCCTGATGCTGCCGTTCCACGCCATCCTCGGCATCTCGATCATGAGCGACGAGACGCTGATCGCCGAGGACTGGTACCTGGCGTTCGGACGGGCCTGGCCGCCGAGCCCGATCGACGACCAGTATCTGGCCGGCGCCATCATGTGGGGCAGCGGCGACGTGACGGCGGTGCTGATGCTGGCGGCGCTGTTCGTGCAGTGGTTCCGCCATAGCCAGCGGGAGGCGCGGCGGGAGGACCGCCGGCTGGATCTCGCGGACCGGCGAACCCGCGCCCGGCAAGGGGGGACGACCCCCCTTGAAGGGCCCGATCCCTCCCGTGCCGGATACGCTCAGGCTCGCACCAGCCCCACCCAGGAGTTGAAGTCATGAGCAGCGCTGCGTCACCCAGCCAGGGGGTACGACCCCTCTCGGACTCCCCGAGCGCTCCCGCGCCGGATTCCCTGACGATCCTGCTGTACGCCTCCAACCGGCTGACCCGGGAGAACGTCCGGCTGGCCCTCGGCCGCAGGGTCGCGATGGACCTGCCACCGGTGTCGGTGGTCGAGGTCGCTACCCAGCCGGCCGTGTTGTCCGCCATGGACGACGGCGGCATCGATCTGGCCATCCTGGACGGCGAAGCCGTCCCGGGCGGGATGGGCCTGTGCCGCCAGCTGAAGGACGAGATCGTCCGCTGCCCGCCGATCCTGGTGCTCACCGGACGGCCGGACGACGCCTGGCTGGCCACCTGGTCCCGGGCCGACGGCGTGGCGCCGCATCCGATCGACCCGTTCCGGCTGCCCGGGGTGGTGGCCGACATGCTCCGCGCACGGGTCGCCTGACTGATATTCGCCTCCGGCCACGTTCCACCACACCAAACCGCGAACGGTTCGGTTGAGGCGCGACCGACGCCACTAGGGTGACCCGCGTGACGACGATGAGCTGGCCGGATCTGCTCGGCAGTCTCGTACGCCGGGTGGACCAGCCCGTCGAGGCCGTCGGCTGGGCGATGCGGCAGATCCTCGCGGGGGAGGCGACCTCGGCCCAGATGGCGGCGTTCGTCGTCGCGCTGCGGAGCAAGGGCGAAACCGTCACCGAGCTGACCGGCATGGTCGAGGTCATGCTGGAGTTCGCCACTCCGATCACGGTCCCCGGACCGGCGGTCGACGTCGTCGGGTCCGGCGGTGACCGGATGAACACGGTGAACGTATCGACGATGGCGGCCAAAGTGGCGGCGGCCGCCGGTGCGACGGTGGTGAAGCACGGCAACCGCGCGGCCTCCTCCGCCTGTGGCGCGGCCGACGTGCTCGACGCGCTGGGAGTGGTGCTGGACCTGACCCCGGAGGCGCAGCAGCAGGTGATCGCCGAGGTCGGCATCGGTTTCCTGTTCGCTCCGTACTACCATCCGGCGCTCCGCCATGCCGGCCCCACCCGGCGCGAGCTGGCCATCCCGACGACGTTCAACCTGCTCGGCCCGCTGGCCAACCCCGCCCAGCCCCGGGCTCAGGCCGTTGGCGTGGCCGATCCGCAGATGGCGGAGCTGATGGCCGAGGTCTTCGCCGCCCGCGGCCACCAGGGGGTGGTGGTGCACGGCGGCGACGGGCTGGATGAGCTGACCACGACCACCTGCTCGACCCTGTGGGCGTACGCCGACGGGCAGGTCCGCCGGACCGAGCTGGACCCGGCCGACCTCGGCCTGCCGCGCGCCAGGCTGGCCGACCTGGTGGGCGGCGACCCGCCGCACAATGCTCAGGTGCTCCGGGACCTGGTGGCCGGTAGGCCGGGGCCGGTCCAAGACATCGTGCTACTGAACGCCGCCGCGGCCCTGGTCGCGGACGCCAAGCCGGACGCCGACCGACTGCTGGGGAACTTCGCAACCCAGCTGGAGCGGGCCCGAACCGCCGTCGACAGCGGCGCCGCTGAGGCCAAGCTGAACAAGTGGGTCGAGGCTACCCAGGCGGCCGCGGCTAGCGGCTAGCGAATGCTCAGCGACCGCAGCGCATCTGCGGCCTGCCGGGCCAGCGCGGGGTCGGCGTCGTCGGGAACCGAGGTGGCGGCGACCAGAACCGAGCCGTCGTCCAGCCGCACCAGCAGGGCCGACACCGTGTCGTACCGGCTGGGCAGGTTCGGCACCGCATAGTGCACGGCCGCGGTGTACAACATCCCCGGGTGGCCGTCGACTGCGTGGTCCGCGCCGCTCAGCTGCCGGACCTCGACCGGGTGGCCGTCGAAGTACGCGCGGCTGTGCTGGTCCATCACGAACCGGCCGTCGGACTCGAGGTCGCCGGTCGAGGCCCCGCTGGTCAGCCGGCCCAGCAGTATCGTCGAGGACCAGTGACGCCGACCGTCGTAACGGGGATGCACCGTCGCTGCGGCCCAGAAGTAGACGTCGAAGACGCCCTGCAGCGTCAGCGGGTCGGGATGCACGCTGTACGGGTCACCCGGCAGCACCAGCGTGGCCGACCCGATGCGGGCGGTTCGCGTGCTCTGCTCGAGCTGAGCAACCGGTGCCCGCTCGCTCGAGTTCGGGTCTGTGCCGCCCAGTGATCGCGCGCCCTGGTCAACGGCGCCGGTGGGCGGATCGTCCCAGATCAACAGTCCTGCCGTGACGGTGATCGCCAAGAACACGGCTAGCCCGGCCACCACGGCGCCGACCACGGGCCCGGACGGCACGCGGGACGAGCGGGCGGCGGTGATGTGGTCTCCGAACCAGTCCGGCCGAGAGGCGGCGGTCACCCCACGAGCCTACGCAGCGCGCCAAGAACCGGGGACGTTTGGTTGGAAAGGTCTGACGGAGCGAACAAGCCGGCCCTCGCGGACGAGCGCGTACTTTGGCTGGTGATGATTTCGCATGAACTGGCCACTGCGCTGGCCCCTTACCTAACCTGGACGCCCGCCAACGGCGACCGGTTCTACATCCCGCGCCCGGAGATCGCCGAGTCGGAGTTCCTGGTCAGCGACATGGTGGTGGAGCTCGTCACCCAGAAGGGCGAGTCGCGGTTCCACTTCAACGGCACGGTGGAGTGGGCCTTGGACTCGGTCGAGTCGTCCGGCGTGATCTGGCTACCCCGCGAGGACCAGTTGCGGGAGCTGCTGGGCGAATACTTCCTCTCCCTGGACGCCTCGGCCGGTGGCTTCGTGGTGACCGTCAGCGGACCGGGCCGGGCCTACCACACCGAGCCGGAGCCCGATGCCGCTGACGCGTACGCACGGGCGGCCCTGTACGTCTTCGAAACCACCCGGTCGGCTCAGCCCAGCGCGGCGATCCCGCAGGCGAGGTAGCCCCCCGCCAGCATCGCCGGGGCGTAGGGGAACGGCCCGGCGCGGCGTCGGACCAGGCGCAGGCCGCCGTACGCCGCCCCCAGCACGCTGCCAGCGAACAGCCCGGTGACCAACAGCGACCAGGAGTGGGCCGCCGTCGCGGCGCCGACGAGCGGGGCGAAGCGGACATCGCCGAAGCCGAAGCCGCCTCGGGATAGCCGCCAGAAGAGCAGGTAAAGCAGACCCGCGACACCGGCACCGGCGCCTGCGCGGAGGAGGGCGAACCAGCCAGCGCCCAGCAGCAGGGCCAGCAGGCTGCCCGCCGTCATCGCGGCCCAGGCGAGCCGCGTGAGGTGTAGCGGCAACCAGGTCGTCCGGGCGTCCACGGCGGTCAGTACCACTCCGAAGGTCGCCAGCACCCACCAGAACGGCTGGAGCGCGGGGGACAGGGCCAGCCAGCCCACGCTTGCTGCGGCCCCGGCCATCAGCGCACAACCGATCAAGAAGCCCGGAGTCACCAGGTCGACGTAGCGCATCTTGTCCGCACCGTCGGCCGGCTCAGGGAGCCGGGACACCACGAAGCGGGCCAGCAGCGCGCTCACCGCCACGGCGCCGGTCACCAGCGCGACGCCGACCCAGGCATCGGCCGTCACGCCGCGTACCCGTCCTCGGCGGCCGGCCAGCGCGAACCGGCTCTTCTCAGGCCAGCCTCGGGCCGGAGGTCTGCTCCCACCCGCATCCGCCGTAGCCGGCGGAGCTGCGGCACCGACAGGGCCAGCAGCCGGCGGCCCGTGTCCGGACTGACCCGGCGCAGCGCCCGTCCGTTTCGTCCGTACGCCAGGTGCCCGGCCAGTCGAACGGAGATGCCGGCCGCGCCAGCCACCTCATCGAGCGTCATTGCCGTGCTGCCCATCAGGTGGTGCAGCTGCGCCCGGAACGGTGCCGCTTCCACCCAGTAACCGACCTCTTCGTGCGCCGCTGGTCCGCCCATCCGTCCGTCTCCCCGAGTCGAGTTCCTCTACTCGGGAAGGCCCAGAAATGGGGACTGATGTTAACGGCGACGCGAAAGTCGCCAAGAATCACCGGCCGAGCGTCGGAGACCAACAAAATGTCCGGCGCTCGGCCGCGAAATGGCGGGGCGGGGGATCGGCTCAGCGCTGGGCGCGGACGAACCCGGCCTGCTGCGCCGCCTCCTCGCTGTTGAACCACACCTCCGCGATGGTGCGGCTGTAGCCGGCCGCCTCGGGCATGTGGTATTTCATCGAACGCTCGTTGCCCTTGATCACGAAGCCCTCCGGTGGTTCGTGGCCGACGTAGACCCCCTCGCCGCTCCAACGCGCGGACCGCTCATCCGCCGCCGCCTCATCGGCGGCCAGCGACGAGTTCACCGGCTCGCCCTCGGGCAGGTCGGCCACCGGCTCGCGGACGACGACCTCGTCGACCACCGTCTCCTCGACATCGCCAGAGTCGGTGACGTTCAGCAGACTCATCGGAGCCGACTCGGCGGCGAAGTCCTCCTCGACCGCCACCGACTCCTCATGGCCGGCGGCGGTCTCGGCGACGCCGTCGCCGCGCTCGCCCGGCTGGTCGAGTGCCGTGGCCCCGTGGACCTCAGCGGTCTCGAGGTGAGTGCTGTCGCCGACCTCCGGGCCTGCATCCGCCTCGGCGGTCACCCCGACATCCGTCGCCGCGTAGGTGGTCGTGTCCGTCGAGGTCGGGGCAGGTGACGAGGGCGGGGTGGGTGGCACGTACGGCGTGCTCGGTCGGGCCGCCTGCCAGTCGGCATCCTGGCTGCCGAGGAACCGGCGGGCCAGGACGACCACGACGGCGCCCAGTGCACTGATGAATGCGATCCGCTTGACCCAGCGGCCCTTCTTCTTGGTCACCACCGGCTCATCCTTGGCGATCTCCTCGACTGCCGAGCCGGCGGTGACGACGCCCAACATCTCGCTCAACCGCGGAAATAGATCGGAACCGACCTTGTCCCGAGCTGACCCCACCACCGGTCCCAGCCGCCCTACGGCATCGTCCAGCACCGGGTTGATCCTCTTGCGGGCATCCTCGGTCACCTGGGATCCGCGCAGTCGGGCGGTGGCGGCGATCGGGGCGATCTTCCCGGCCGCCGACTGGGTGTAGGGCGACACCCGGTCGGCCGCCAGCTTGGCGTACGGTCCGACCCGCTCGACCGCCTGTCCAGCCAGCGGGGCGATCTTGTCGGCCGCCGTCTGGGCCATGGGGCCGACCCGGCTCGCGGCGTTCTGGGCCAGCGGCCCGACCCGGTCCGCAGCGGAGTGGGCGAGGGGCGACACCTTGTCCGCGGCCGCTCCGATGGCGTCGGCGGCGGCTTCGGCAAGCGGCCCGATCCTCTCGGCGGCAGACTGCGCGAGCGGCCCTACTCGGTCGGCGGCCGTATGGACGAAGTCCTTCTCGGCGGCGGCCTTCATTCGGGCGGCTTCGGCGCGGCGGGAACTCCTAGACACGTTTCCTCCGTAGTGAGAAACCTCGGACCCCGGGACGGGGCCTCCGCCCACCGTATCGCTCGGCCCGGAGCCGCGGGCAGACCGGCCGGTTTGCCTGTTTCTGACAGGATGGCTGCCGGACAATCCCGCCTCGACACCCTGCTTTCCCGACGAAAGGTGCACCTACCGTGCCGCAGAAGACCGCAACGCTGCACACCAACCACGGCGACATCGTGATCAACCTGCTGCCCGATCACGCGCCCAAGACCGTGGACAACTTCGTCGGACTGGCGTCGGGCACCAAGGAGTACACCGACCCCAAGACCGGGCGCCGGACGACCGGCCGGTTCTACGACGGCCTCACCTTCCACCGGGTGATCGACGGCTTCATGATCCAGGGCGGCGACCCCGAGGGGACCGGCCGCGGCGGGCCGGGCTACACCTTCGCCGACGAGTTCCACCCGGACCTGGTCTTCAACAAGCCCTACCTGCTGGCGATGGCGAACGCCGGTCCGGGCACCAACGGCTCGCAGTTCTTCATCACCGTCGGGCCCACTCCGCACCTGAACCGGCGGCACACCATCTTCGGCGAGGTCGCCGACGAGGCCAGCCGGGCGGTGGTCGACAAGATCGCCCAGGTCCGGACCCGCAGCGAGAGGCCAGTCGACGAGGTCGTGATCACCTCCGTCGACATCGCCGGGTGAGCCAGCCCCCCGCCTCCGGTCCGGGCTTCACCGCTCCCGACTTCACCGCCTGTTACCGGCACCCGGAGCGGATGACCGGCATCTCCTGTCAGCGGTGCAAGCGGCCGATCTGCGGCGAATGCATGAACCCGGCCTCGGTCGGGTTCCAGTGCCCGCGGTGCGTCTCGACGGGCAGGTCGAACGTGCGGCAGCCACGGACGGCGTTCGGCGCCGTTGCCCGTCCCGGCAGCCGGAACACGACCTACGTGCTGATGGGGGTGCTCGCCGCCGTCTGGCTGCTCGATCTGGTCACCCGCGGGCTGGTCGACGGGCTGCTCATCATGAGCAACGAGGCGGTCGCCGCTGGCCAGTTCTGGCGGCTGGTCACCGCGGCGCTGACCTCGGGCGGGCTGCTGGGCACGCTGATGAACCTGCTGGTGCTGTGGATCGCCGGCCGGGCCATGGAGTCGGAGCTCGGTCGCTGGCGGATGCTGGCCCTCTACTTCGCCGCCGGCCTGGGCGGCACCACGCTGCTGTTCGTGTTCGGGCCGCTGTCGGCCTTCGGCTATGCGGCGTCGGCGGCGGTGATCGGCATGCTGGCGGCCAACTCCATCTTCAAGTACAAGCAACGCGAAGATGTGCGGGCCGACATCGGACTGTTCGTGCTGCTGATCCTGTATAGCGTGCTGGTCGGGTTCCGGGGCTTCGGGTGGCTGACGCTGATCGGGGGGTTGCTGATCGGGGCGCTGGTCGGTGCCGTGCTGGCGTACGCGCCCCGGCAGAACCGCGGCACCGTGCAGGTGGTCGGCCTGCTCGGCGTGACCCTGCTCTGCCTGGCCGCGGTGACGGCCAAGCTGATCCTGTTCTGAGCTGCTGCCTTCTCGGAAAACCGGTCACAGACTGCAGCTCCGGAACGCTGGAACCTGCAGTCTGTGACCAGTTTTCCGCATGGCGGGCGGGTGCCGACACTACCGACCGCCGAGGGCATGGCGGACCACCGTGTCGTGGTCCAGCACCGCATGCAGCGGCCAGGCCCAGTCACCGGTGATCTCGATCAGGCGTACCCCTGGCTGCTCCAGCCAGTCGGCGATCCGCTCGGTCTCCTCGATGCCGGCGGCCGGCAGCGGGTCCGGCGGCCGGGTGACCGTCTCCGCCCCGGCCCGGACCGCCCGGGCGACGGCCTGGGGCACCTCGCTCGGCGTGGCCACCCCGGTGGCGGCGAGCCTGCCGTAGCGGATCACGTGGATCTGCCAGTCCGGGCCCTCCCGGCGGGCCCCGACGATCTCCGGGCAGGCGGCCAGGCTGCGCACCCGGTGGAACCGCGCCCCGGTGCGCAGCAGCGTCTCCAGCCGGCGCCGGATGGTGGCGGCCTCCTCGAACCGTTGCTGCTGGACCAGCCGGTTCAGCCGGGTCTGGACGCCGGCAACGGCCGGCCGGGCGTCGGTAGCCAACGCCGCCCGGACCCGCTCGACCAGGTCCGCGTACTCGTCCCGGGTGGTGGTGCGGTCACACGGCGCACAGCAGCGGCCCATCCCGGCCAGGGCGCAGGCGTTGGTCGGTGTCGATACGCTCAGCCGCGGCGTGCACTGGCGGATCGGGAAGCCGTCGTAGATCGCCAGCACCACGTCCTCGGCGGCCTGGCGGCGGTTGAACGGCCCGAAGTAGGTCGCTCCGTCCTCGCGGACGCTGCGGACCACCGACAACCGTGGGAACGCCTCGTCGGTGATCTTGATCCAGCAGGTGCGCTCGGGAAACTTCGAGCGCCGGTTGTAGCGCGGCGCGTGCGCAGCGATCAGCCGCAGCTCGGTCACGTCCGCCTGCAGTGAGGTCAGGCAGGGCACGGCCTCGACTCCGGTGGCCAGCCGGACCATCTCGTCGATCCGGGCGCGCTTCTCGGCCGCGGTGAAGTAGCTGCGGACCCGGGTGCGGATGCTCTTGGACTTGCCGACGTAGAGCACGTGCCGCTGCGGCCCGTGCTCGGCCACGAACAGGTAGACCCCGGGCCGGTCGGGCAGGCTCGCGGCCCAGGTGCGCTTGGCCCGCCGCTGCGGCGACACCCGGCGGCTGAACTCCTGCAGGTCCTCCAGGGTGTGCACGCCGAGGTTGCCGACCCGCTCGATCAGCCCGTGCAGCACGTCCACCGTGGCCTGGGCGTCGACCAGCGCGCGGTGGTTCGGCGTGGTGGCGGCGCGGAAGTGCCGGGCCAGGGTGGCCAGCCGGCAGTCGGACACCTCGTCGCGGAGCAGGATCTGCCGGGCCAGGCTCGCCGTGTCGACCACCGGCCAGCGCGGGTACGGGTAACCCAGCGCCTCGCAGGCCCGGCGCAGGAAGCCGGTGTCGAACGGCGCGTTGTGGGCCACGATCACCGTGCCCTGGGCGAAGGCCAGGAAGGCCGGCAGCACCTGGCGCAGCAGCGGCGCCTCGGCCACCATCGCGTTGGTGATCCCGGTCAGCACCGCAATCAGCGGAGGGATCTTCGACCGGGGGTTCACCAGGGTCTGGAACTCCCCGAGCACCTCGCCGCCCCGGACCTTGACCGCGCCGACCTCGGTGATCATGTCGGTCTCCGCGCCGCCCGTGGTCTCCAGGTCGACCACGCAGAAGCTCACCTGCGACAGATGAACACCCAAGTCATCGAACGAGGCCTGTGTGGCGACCGCTGCCATGCCGGAGACGGTAGAGACAGGGACTGACAGCCGCGCTCAGCAAGGCGGCGCATCAAAGTTTCGGAGGGCCTTGTTGTAAGCGTTGATGTTCGTGGGGGCTTTCCGATACATCGCCAGCCAGACCTCCTGGGCGTTGGCGACGTGCACCTCTTTCGCCCGCTGCATGTCGGCGAGATGCTGCTTCCAGTCGCCCATCGCCTTGGCGGCTGCGCTCATCACCGGTGTCTGGGCTTTGCTGCGCTCGCTGCACCTGTCCAGGGTGGCGGCGATCTCGCCGTCCGCGTCCTCGACTTCGACGCAGTTGACGTCCCGGTGGTCGTCGTAGGCGCGGAGCGCATCGCTGTAGCGTTTCTGGTCTGCGGGCCCCTTCAGCCGGCTCGCCTTGAACTGCGCCTGCCGCTCCTCCAGGGAGATGTCGCCGTCCTCCCATCGACGTTGGGCGTCGATATGCGTCTCCCAGTGCGCGATGCCGGTCTTGGCCTGCTTCAGCACCTCGTCGGCCGCCTGCACGCGCGTCCGGCACGACTCCAGCGCGCGTTCAGCCTTCTCACTGTCCGGCGCGGCGCTGGTGCTGGCCGTGGCGGAGGGCTCGGCAGTTGCGGATGGTGTCTCCGAGGGCGAGGGCGTTGTCGCCGGAGAGAGGGCTCCGGCGGCCGACAGCGTGGTGCTCGCCTCCGGGGTCGGCGTGGGACTGATGGCCACAAGTGACCCCGGCCAGAACCGCAGAGCGGCCAGCACGCCGCCGGCCAACAGCGCAACGACGACCAGCCCGATCAAAGCTCGCGAACGGCGCGGCTTCGCCCGGCGCGCTCGCGCCATGATCACCACCCCCGAATTGGTGAGAACTGGGCCCAACGGTACCTAACATTTCGGTCACGGCGAACTTTTCCCACGGCGTGGCTAGGGCATTCTCCAGAGGGCCGGTCGGCGGGCCGCCGATCGAAAAAGCATGGACGGCGTGGAAATTCCTCAGTCGATATGTGGCTGGTGTCGACACGGCACTAGATGACGGGTCCCTAGGCGGAAGGCCGACAGATCATCTCCCCGTGCAGGATCGCGAACCACGCGTCGGGTCCCTCCGCCCAGCTCCGCCAGGCCTGGGCCAGGCTCGTCAGCTCTCCGGGATCGGCGAAGCCGAGGCGCACAGCCTGCTGGCCGAAGCTCGAGGCGAGCAGCCGGTCCGCCCAGGTTCCCGCCCACCAGTCCAGATCGACGTGGTCCGCGAAGCACCAGGCCGACGCCGAGGCGGTCGTCGACGCGAACCCGGCCGCTCGGGCCCAGCCGACCAGGCGGCGTCCGGCGTCCGGCTCGCCGCCGTTGTGGCGGGCCACCCGCTGGTAGAGCTGCATCCAGCGGCGGAGCTCGGGTCGATCGGGATACCAGGCCATGGCTGCGTAGTCGGCGTCGCGTACGGCGACGATCCCGTCCGGCGCGCACACCCGAGACATCTCACGCAGCGCCGCGACGGGGTCGCTGAGGTGCTGCAGCACCTGGTGCGCGTGCACCACGTCGAACGCGCCGTCCGGGTGCGCCAGCGCGTAGACGTCGCCTTCGGTAACGGTCAGGTTGCGCAGGCCGCGCTCGGCGACCAACCGGCGGGTCTCGGCCACGGCCGTCGGTGCGTTGTCGATGCCGGTCACCGACCCCGCCGACAGCCGCGCGGCGAGGTCGGCGGTGATGGTGCCCGGACCGGTGCCGATGTCGAGCAGCCGGTCGTTAGGCCGCAGCAGCGGAAGCAGGTATCCCGCCGAGTTCTCCGCGGTCCGCCAGCGGTGCGACCGCAGCACGGACTCCGCGTGGCCGTGCGAGTAGGTCTCCCGTGGCGTCACGCTCATCTGGCCACGGTAGTGAACCTCGGCTTCGGGGATTGACTGTCAGTGGCGCCCGGCACAGTGGGTCTCAGCGCGGGACCGCGGGGCGAGCGAAGGGTGAAGCGAGATGGATGTGCTGCATGTGGACTGCGACAGCTGTGTCGCCCGGGGGCCGGCCTGCTCCGACTGTGTGATCAGCGTGCTGATCGGCACGCCGGGCGAGACAGTCGACCTGGACGCAGGGGAGCAGGCCGCCCTGTCGGCCATGGCCGAGTCCGGGCTCGTGCCCCCGCTGCGGCTCATCCCGGGTGCTCGTTCGGCCCGTCCGGTCCAAGCGCCCCTCAACTGGTCGGAGCACGCGTAAAGGGAGTCATCGCCAGACACGCCCGTACTGGGTTTGCCAGTGACCAAATCGTGACCTAATGTGTGACACGCCGTCCTGGTCACGAGAGAGCCACTAGACTCTGCTCCACCACGGACAGGCATCGGGGAACTGCCGAATGTGGAGTCGGGGAAGATTTTGGTGGAGGGGACAGACCGCGTGACCTCACGCTGCAACCATGCGCGTCGCGCCATCTCGATTCGTTCGTTTACTCGCTGGGTTGCGTTGGCCGTAACCTCGCTCGGCCTGACCGCCGCCCTCGTGGTCGGCGGGGCTTCGCAGGCCCACGCCGAGCCGCCGCTGACCGTCGCCGAGGCCAAGGCGCGTATCGCGCAGCTCCAGACCGACGCGTCGGCGATCGACCAGGAGTACGTCGAGATCTCCGAGCAGCTCAGCAAGGGTCGGGCCAAGCTGAAGCTCAAGCAGGCCGACGTCAAGGCCCAGGCCAAGCAGGTCGAGAAGCTCAAGTTCCAGGTCGGGCAGGTCGCCCTCGCCCAGTTCCAGAACCGCAACCTCGACACCGCCGCTCAGCTGTTCGTGACGTCGGACACTGAGGGCTTCCTGAGCCAGATCTCTACCGTCGAGAAGGTCAGCGAGAACCAGAACTCGGTGCTGCAGGAGTATCAGCGCAAGCAGTCCGAGTACGCCGCCATGGAGCTGTCGGCCAAGACCGACCTGGCTGCCCTGGCTGAGCAGGAGAAGCAGCTCAAGGGCCTACGGGCGGCGTCGGACAAGAAGATCGCGGAGTCCAAGGCAGTGCTGGCCGAGCTCACAGCCGACGAGCGCCGGAAGATCGCGGCCGAGGAGCGCCGCGCCGCCGCCGAGGCTCAGGAGCAGGCCGAGTCGGGCACCAAGACCAAGACCAAGGCACGCTCGACCTCCGCGCCGGAGGACGACGACCAGCCCGCCGCGGCAACCGGCACCGGCGGCAAGGGCGCGCGAGCGCTGGCGTATGCGCGGGCCCAGCTGGGCGACCCCTACCGCTACGCCGCGGCCGGACCCGATGCATTCGACTGCTCCGGCCTGACGTCGGCGGCGTGGAAGTCGGTCGGTGTGAGCCTGCCCCGCTCGTCGCGGAGCCAGTACAGCGTCGGCAGCTACGTCTCCAAGAGCAACCTGCAGCCCGGCGACCTGGTGTTCTTCTACTCCCCGATCAGCCACGTCGCCCTGTACGCCGGCAACGGGCAGATCATCCACGCGCCGCGGCCGGGCAAGTCCGTTGAGTACACAAGCATGAGCTACATGCCGTTCGCGGGCGCCAAGCGTCCGGGCTGACCCTCCGCTGCTGGTCCACCGCCTCACGGCCGTCCTGGCGGCGGTCCTGCTCCTCGCGGGCTGTTCCGTCCGGAC
>OCZS010000450.1_pt1 | contig 13400 bp, 9 predicted proteins | sample 1539071 | NCBI WGS metagenome assembly OCZS01 (sample SAMEA3113584, study PRJEB22503) | soil metagenome
AGTCGAAGCAGGCGATGGCTGCTGTACCCGGTGTTCGCGCTCATGGCTCTGGCCGCAATCGGGGGCGGCTACGAGACGGTGAGTGAAGCGCTGGATGAAGACCCCCCTATGCCGGGTCAGTTGATCGACGTGGGCGGACACAGCCTGCACCTGAGATGCAGCGGCTCGGGCAGCCCGACCGTGGTCCTCGAACCCGGTGCCGGCTTGATGTCATCGACTCTTGGGTGGATCGCGCCGGCCGTCGCCCGCGAGACCCGCGTCTGCGTCTATGACCGCGCAGGTCACGGCTGGAGCGAGCCCGCTGACAGCCCCCAAGACGGAGCGCAGACGGCGGTTGACCTCCACACCTTGCTTGAGCGCGGGGACGTTCCAGGACCGTATGTGCTGGCCGGTCACTCCTTCGGCGGCCTCTACGTGCAGAGCTTCGCCGCCCAGTACCCCGACGACGTCGCCGGACTCGTGCTGGTGGACACCACCCGACGGAAACCGACTCCGACAACATCGCCCGACGACGCGAGCTCCCACGAGATCATGAGTCGCGTCTCCGCCCTGCTGTCGTCCACGGCGGAACTGGGCGTCGGGCGCTTGCTCAGCCTCGGCTCGTACGACAGCCTGCCGCAGCAGTCCGCCGACGAGGCAGAGGCCACCGGGTCGACCGCCAGCAACCTGCAGAGCACGGTCGAGGAGTACCTCCGGGCGAGTGCCTCCAGCGGTCAAGCTGCGGCTCTCGATGACTTCGGCGACAAGCCCCTGGTCGTCCTGACAGCCGGCAGCGGCAGTGATGCCGACACGATTGCTGCCCACGACGACCTGACCGCCTTGTCGACCAACAGCGCGCACCGCCTGGTCGACGGCGCCACCCACGAATCGCTGATCCTGGAGCAGCAGGATGCTGCCGCCACCACTCAAGCCATCGTCGACGTCGTCTCATCGGTCCGGAGCCGAGAGCCCCTGGACAGGTGATCCGGAACCCAGCAGAAGGTCAGAGGTGATGCCGGTTCCTTCATCTCACTTGGAGTCCTGCTCGAGCAGTCAGTATGGGGGCCGGATTCTGGGCATTCTCGACAACGGTTGCTGGATGGCGACCCGGTCGTCATGGTCACCGGGGCCCGACGACAAGATAGGTCGGCATGGGCCCCTTGCCCTTGACGTCGATGATGCCGCGGGCCTCGCAGATGTAGGCGTCCTCGACGAGCAACCGCGTGGATTCACTGACGTGGATGCGGCCGGGCACCCCGTGAGACTCCATCCGACTGGCGGTGTTGATGGTGTCTCCCCAGATGTCGTACTGGAACTTCGTCCTGCCGATCACACCGGCGACCGCCGGACCCGAGCTGATGCCCACCCGGAGCTGGAGGAGATGGCCACCGCTGCCGTCATGGGCGGCCCGCAACATCTCCAGCCCGAGGTCGACCAGGACCGGAGCGTGGTCGACGCGAGGGGTGGGAACACCTGCGGCGACCATATAGGCGTCGCCGATCGTGCGGATCTTCTCCAGCCCCCGCCGTTGGGTCATCTCGTCCAGACGTGCGAAGAGTCCATCGAGCATGGCGACGAGCTCTTCAGCACTCATGCCGGCGCTGAGCGGGGTGAATCCGACGATGTCGGCGAACAGCACGCTCACCGCGTCGAAACGGTCGGCGATGACGGCCTCTCGCTTTTTCAGACGCTCGGCGATCGGCGCGGGCAGCACGTTCAGCAACAGCCGCTCGGATCGCGCCCGCTCGGACCCGAGCAGGGCGTACGCCTGGTCCTTCTGCGCGATGAAGAAGACCATCGCCCGATAGGTCACCACGGCGGTGCCGACGAGGTTCAGTCCGAAGAACACCGCCACAAGCCACGCCGGTAGGGCGTTGCTGGTGGCGGCCAAAGGCCGCACGAACACCGTAGCGACGACCAACAGAGCGAAGATCACCAGCAGGGTGGTCGCCGTGCGGCGGGAGGCGATGAGCAGGGCGCTGATCGGCGCGCAGAATGCCCACACACTGATCGCACTGCCCGGGATGAAGCCACCGAGCTCGATCTGCAGGAGGAACGGCAGCACCAACCACATGCAGAGCTGAACTGCGCGGAACAGGCCGAACCGGCCCGTCCAGCGCACAGTGGCGAGGCCCACCAACGAAACCAGGGTGTAGCCCCATGGAATCAGCGCGGCCAGCGGCTCCCCGAACGCCATGTAGAGCGTGCCCCACAGGATGGCCAGCGGGGCGATCAGCACCGCGATCCGCACGAGCAACTGCTTCTGCGCGGTCACATCCGGTGAGTCGTCAGCCTGGCCCTCCGCACGGTGCACCGCGCCGAGCTGACGCCAGCCGGGACGCGCGCGCTCTGGCTCACCGACCGGTCGACCTCGGGTGTTCATCGGCTGCCCACGTTTTCCACCCTGCCATGCACGCGCTCTTCGGCCATCTCTCTGCGCCGTCACAGGCCGGCCACATCAAGGGCATCGACCTTCCGAGGTCGTCACAACTCACCCGCAACCACCGCAGAGGCACCAAGAACCTGCATCTCGGCGGCGCCGACGATGACGGCACCGTCGTCCCTGTCCGTGTATTTCCATGCAGCAGGCTTTCTTCGCAGTCCGCCATTCGGACGTTCGTGCCGCACCTAGCCCACCACCGCAGGTCATCGCGCCTTCGCGACGGTCAAGCCGGCGGGATCGTCCTGCTCACGATCCAGGCGTGCTTGCCGACCGGCCGGACGCGGGAGAAGCTGCAGTCCTCGAACAGTTCCACGGTCGCGCTGAACAGGAACCGGTCCTGGGCGTCACGGCCACTCGTCGTCTCGGATACAGCCTCCACGAGTCCTCCCCCAGCAGAAGCGATCTGCCCCAGCGCTCCTTCGAGGGCAGCTCTGGCCACCCCCTGCCCTCGATGCCGTTTGTCCACGAAGATGCAGGCGATCCGCCACGTCGCTCGCGGCGGTGGTTCCTGTTCATACCCTCGCTTGTGCTTGAGCAAGAGGTCATCTCGTTTCCCGTACTGACACCAGCCTTGGGCGAGACCGCCCGCGTCGAAGACCAGCGCTGCCCGGGCGCGGCCAGCGCTCACCAGCTGCTGCTTCAAGGTGCGCGGGTCGCTGATCCCACGCTGGTACTCCGGGTGGTGCACGATGCACCAGCACCCGCCGTAGATCCCGTTGTTGCGCTCCACCAGCTCGGCGAACGCCTCCCACGTGGAGACGTCCAGGGGTCGCGTGGTGAGCGGCACGTCATTTCCTGAACGCTGCGGCGGCTGACGACGGCACGATCTCCACGGCACCAAGATAAGGCGACCCGAGTCGCCTATGAGCTTGTACTCGGCTTCAGTCCTCCGCACCACTCCCGCGAGGATGAACACCGCTTTGGGCCGAATCGACGGGCTGCTCCCTTCCGCTACGTCGGAGTCTGCGCCTGTGGTACCCGGCGACGTCGCCAGCTCGTGGCGCAGCTTCGACAACGCAGGCTCCGCCGATGATCGCCCTAGACCTGCACGGTGGTCTTCCCCTCGGCAGCAGCCCGGCGGGTCGCTCGACGCCGGTGCCATCGCTGGACACGGCGTGCATACAGGGGCACGAGTTCGTAGCCGTGCGGGATCCGGGCCGCGCGAACGGACCATGGCGTCACGCGCTTCTGGACCGAGAACCCGTTGGGCAGGATCCAGTAGCGTTCTGCGCTGACCACCTCCGGGCTCGGTTCTCGCAGCACCCGCTTCTGAAGGTGGATCAGCAGCGCGGTTCGGCGCACCAGACGACCCCGTTCCAACCGGTACTCGCAGATCTCGCCGTCCTCCCAGGCGTACCGGCGTGGCCCGCTGCCCTGCGGCTCCTCGGGGCGAGTGCGGTACCGGTGGAACGAGATGTCGAAGATCACGTCCTCGTGCCAGGCACGGACACCGAGGTCCTCGACGATGTAGTAGATGCCGGCCCATTCGTCGAAGTGCATCGCCTCCGGGGCTGTCAGGGCATCGCGAAAGCTGACCTTGCCGACCTCGTGGCGATACCAGCGGGCCGCCTCCGGGGTGTTGCGGTAGAGGCTGAAGTTCCCGTTGAACAGGATCTTGTCCGCATCGAAGGCAACGCTCGGCAGGTGGTCACGGATCCGGCCGAAGATCACGTCGAGGTCGCTGTGGCCCCAGAAGTCGTATCCCGCGAGCTCCTCGGCGAAGATCTCGCCGAAGGCCGGTCGGAAGTCGCAGAGCTTGTAGGGCTGCTCCAACGACACCTCGAAGTCGAAGAAGTCCCGGATGCGTTTCGCGAGGTCATCGAACTCGCACAGCTGCACCGCGAGGTTGGGCGGCGCATCCGGCACCGGATGGTCGGTCAGGAGCAGCCAGGACACGTCCGGGTTTGCGGCCATGCTTCGAACGACCAGCGGGAAGTACGGCGGTCGCTCGCCGAAGTAGGGCACGACCAGCCGGAGGGAGGGGGCAGTGCTCGCGGCCACCGCCCCTGTCTGCTGGGCTGGGGCTGACACCCTCCGCATCCTGCCGCAGTTCGGTGCCGGCAAGAGCCAGTCGAACCGGTCAAGGTCTCGAGCGCGTCCGCCGGCCGTTGCAGCTTCGGCTCGACATGTGGCGAGCGCGGCCCAAGGTGCGGCTACAAGCCTGCTCAGTGCCCGCAGACGCCCTGGTCGAATCGGTCTCCATGGTCGGGGACGTTCCCGCCCATCGCCAGGGGGATCACGCCGGAGATCGGTCCGCCGTTGGCAGCGGAGGCAGGCGTCTCGTTGGTCTGGTTGGCGCCGGCATTCGACGGGGCGGGGGTGCAGTTCAGCGGCGTGACGCGGTGCACGTGAGCCGATGCGGTGCTGACGGGGACGAGCAGCAGCGCGGCCGCTGTGACTCCGGCACCGACCAGGGAACGGAGCGTTGACATTGGTCCTCCTCATGGCGGTTGTCTGCGCCGCCCTCCCGAACCGTGAGTTCACGAGGACGATCGCCTGTATGAAGGAGTACGCGGCCGGCTGGACGATGGTTCACCCCGGCCAGGCCGAGAACCCGACAACAGGCGCGGCGCAGCAGGGTCCACCCCGACGAAGAGCCCGGTCAGCCCGGCGCCGGGCCGTGCGACCGGCGCAGCCGGATCCACCGGAAGCCGTAGGGCCCGACCTCGAGCTCTGACGGGTCCGTCTCGCCGTCGTAGGGGTGGTCCGAAAAGACCTCGACGGGCGGCTGGTCCTCGGTCGGAACACCCGTGGGGTGCACGACCTGCGGTTCATCCGAGAGGTTGTGCACGAAGAGGACCACGCCCGTCGGGCCTTCGGCCACGTGGGCGAGCACGGCATCCGGCGTTCCGTCGACGACCCGGTGGGTGCCACTCCCGATCTCGTCGCACTCACGCAGCGAGTGCAGCATCCGCTCGAACCAGCTGAGCATCGAGTCGGGCTCGAGCCGCTGGTCGGTGACGTTGACGTCCTTGAACCCGTACGGCGAGGAGGCGACCACCGGCCGGATCAACCTGCTGGTCGGCGCCTCGGAGAACCCGCCGTTCTCGGTCCCCGACCACTGCATCGGCGTGCGGATCGCGTCACGTTCCGGGAGCTCGAGCTCCTCACCCATGCCGATCTCGTCGCCGTACCGGAGCACGGGCGTCCCGGGCATCGTGAACTGGAGGCTGTAGGCCATGCGGAGGCGACGCTGGTCGCCGCCCATCATCGGTGCCAGCCGTCGGCGGATGCCGCGCTCGTAGAGCTGATGGTCCGGCTCGGGGCCGAACGCGGCGAACACGTCGTTGCGCTCGTCCTCGGTCAGCTGGGACAGGTCCACCTCGTCGTGGTTTCGCAGGAACGTGGCCCACGAGCCGTTGCGCGGTGGCGGGGGGAGGCTCCTCAAGGCATCCGCCAGGGCCCGGACGTCCTGGCGCGCGAGCGCGACCATCAGCGCCTCGTTGATGCGGAAGGCGAAGAGCATGTGCACCCGGTTGGCCGCCCCGTCCGCGTCGCCGAAGAACTCGACGAGCTGGTCCGAGGGGACGTGTGCCTCTGCGAGGAACACCGCGTCCCCACGTGACCACGACAGCCGCTCGCGCAGCTCGACGAGGAAGCCGTAGTCCCGTGGCAGCTCGCCTCCCCCGGGCTCGGTCTTCTCGATGAGGAACGGGGCCCCATCGAGCCGAAAGCCGCTGACGCCCAGCCGTTCCCAGAAGGTCACCACCTTCTTCATCTCCGAGCGAACCTGCTGGTTCTGCGAGTTGAGGTCCGGTTGGAACGGATAGAAGCGATGGTGGTACCAGGCACCAGCCGTCTCGTCGTAGGTCCACGTCGCCTCCTGGACCCCAGGGAAGACCATTCCCTCCAGGCGGTCGGGCGGCTCCTCGTCCGCCCACACGTACCAGTCGCGGTAGGGCGACTGGGGGTCGGTGCGAGCAGCGCGGAACCACGGGTGCTCGTCGCTGGTGTGGTTGAGGACGAGGTCGAGCATGACGCGGATGCCGCGCTCGTCGCACTCGGCCATGAACTCCGCGAAGTCGCCGAGGTTGCCGAGCGATTCGTCGATGCCGTAGTAGTCGGTGACGTCGTAGCCGCCGTCGCGGTACGGAGTGGGGTGAATGGGGTTGAGCCAGAGGATCGAGACGCCGAGCCGGCTGAGGTGGTCGAGGCGGCTGGTGAGTCCGCACAGGTCTCCGATGCCGTCGCCATCGGAGTCCTGGAACAGCCGGACGTCCAGACTGTAGATCACCCCTGTCCGGTACCACCGCGCTGTCATTCCCCAGTTATAGGGCCCGCAACGCCCTCGATGTGACGTCTCAGCGCAATTGCGTGCAGAGCCACGGCGTCTTCGTGAGCCGGCCATGAAGGACGGCAGCCCCAGCCCCGGCTTCCTCTGCCGAGGGAGCGCATTCGAAGACTGAGCGACCTCGACACGACTGCGCGTCCTTTGCGTCATCGCCGGGGCTGTGCCGTGGGCCACGCCTTTCGCGAGCCCGCGAACCCGTCCAGTGGCGCGTCGCTGTGATGGTGCCTTGGGCCGTGGAATCCGCGAGCCGCTGCGGCCCGTGACAACTGACGAGTCCGCCGTGGATGACCGGGTCGGCATGTCGGTGGTCGTCTGTATGTTCGATTCATGCAACAACAGCCGATGAGCCTTGAGGAGCGTCGCTCCGCCCTGGAGGCCGCCCGGCGGGCTCTGGACGGCTTCGACTCCGTGCTGTACCAGGCGCCGGGCGCTGAGCTGGCCGGGCTGATGGGCTTGGCTGACACCGTGGCCGCGAAGGCCGGGGCGGCACGGGTGGCAGTCACGGTCGAGGCGGTGACCCGTGGTGATGTGGCGGCGTCGGGGGCGGATGCGCACGGGTGGGTTCGGGAGCACGCGCCGACCCTGCGGCAGGGTGGGGCCGGGGATGTCGCGAAGGTGGCTCTCGCCGTCGCGGGTCCGGGATCTGTATGGCGGCCGGAGGGTTTCGAGCTCGACCCCGGTTCGCCGCTGGGAATCGTGTGGGCGGGCGTGCGTGACGGTGTGGTGGCCCCGGGGCTGGCCACTGCTGCCCTGCGCGAGATCGAGCGTCTGGAGCCGCTGCTGGTCCGGGAGACGAGGCCCACCGTGACGGGCGCGCTGCTCGATCTCGGGGTCAGCTGGGGTCCTGCCCTGATGCGCCGACTGCGGCCGCGTCTGCTTGCCGAGCACGGTCTGCCAGGAGTTCTGGACGACGTGCAGGAGCGGCTCGCCCCCGCTGCCAGGCTTTCGTCGCCCGTCGTCGAGTCCGGGGACCTGACCGAGTACCAGCTGCTGATGACCCCGGAGCAGGCCGCCGCGCTGGAGGCGGCGATCGGACCACTCAGTGCCCCGGCGCCGAACGAGCAGACCAAGGAGGCGGACCACCGCCCCGCAGGCCAGCGTCGGGTGGAGGCGTTGACCGAGGTCTGCCGCCGCTCCTCCGCCCTGGATGCGCAGGACCACGGTGGAGCCGACGGCGCCGCCGGGTCGGCATCCGCGGTCCACGTGACCATCGCCCTGGCGGACCTGCAGTCCCGCACCGGGTGCGGTGAGGTCCTCGGGTCCACCGCGACGGGCACCCTGCTGTCACCGGAGGTCCTGCGGCGGGTCTCCTGCGAGGCCGACCTGATCCCGCATGTGCTGGGTACCGCCGGGGAGGGCATGGACCTCGGGCGGGTCGTGCGGCTCTTCACCCGCGCCCAACGCCGATGGCTGTTGCGACGGGACCGCTGCTGCACCTACCCAGGGTGCACCGCCCCCGGAGCGTGGACCAGGGCGCACCACGTGACTCACTGGGCGGACGGCGGACGCTCGGACATCGACAACGCCGCCCTGCTCTGCCAACGCCACCACACCGTCGTCCACACGCGCCGGCTCACCGCGAAGATCAGCAAGGAGCCCGACCAGCTGGGCAGATATGTCGTGTGGGACCTGACCGAAGGCAGCTACGACCGCCACCTGGAACTGCTCCAGGTGGAGCAGTCGGCTCACGACCCGCCCCCACTCACACCCGAACGACTGCGCGCCCTGTTCCGGGCGATCGCCAGCAGCGATCCAGACGATCACGGCTGGGCCGAGGACGAGCTCCACCTCTGGGAGGAACCCGACGACCCGTTCCACCACGACGTCCCCGACGACGTCTGGGCCGAGCGGATGCGCCACGTCGCATGACGCCGCCCATGCCGGCGCGGGCACGGCAATCGGCCCACAGCACGCTCAGCCGCTGAGGGGTGCGGTCAAGGCTCCGGTGCAGTGGTACACGTCGGGGCGCCCTGGCCAGATCCGGCCGCCCTCGCTCATGTCGTCAGCGAGCTCGTTGCGCCAGGTACCGCGCTCGTCGATGAAGTAGCGCGCGGCGTGGTCCCAGAGCCGCCGGTACCACCGCTCCCAGTGGTCGTCACCCGTGCGACGCAGAAGTGCAGCGCTGGCCTGGATGCCCTCGCAGACCGGCCAGTGGAGGCGGACGCCGGCGACGGGCACACCGTTCCAGTCGACGGTGTAGACCAGACCCGGGCGCCCGTCGATGGCCCAGCCGCCGTCCAGAGCCCGCCGGCACAGCGCATCGGCGGCCTCCAACAGCCACGAGGGACCCTGGATGAGCGGGGACTCGTCGAGCTGGAGCAGGAAGCGAGCCCACTCGAGGGAGTGGCCGAACGTCGCGCCAAAGGGTCGGAAAGGATGCAACGGCTCGTCGCGGTTGTACTCCAGCTCCTCCTCCCAGCCGGGCGAGAAGTGCTCCGGGAGCAGCCAGTCATGCTGCCTTGCAGCCTGGTTGACGATGCGGTCGGCCATCGCGAGACCACGCCGGTGCCAGCTGGCATCGCCGGTTGCCGTCCCCATCGTGAGGAACGCCTCCAGGCCGTGCATGTTCGCGTTGGCCCCCCGGTAGTCCTCCGAGTCGGACCAGTCCGGTGCGAACGACTCCAGGAGCGTCTGGCTCGACTCGTCCCAGAGTCGGCTGTCGACGACGTCGACCACCTGGTCGAGGAGCCTTCCTGCTGCGGGATGGCCCACCCCCAGGGCGGTGGCGGCAGCCAGACCCACGTGGACGTGGTCGTACGTGGCCTTCCGGGTCACGCTGCCCGGTTCACTGAGCCACCCGCCGTGCCGGGTGTCGGCGTGGAGCCCGGTGAGCGAGTCCATCGCATGGTCGAGCAGCTCGCCTGACCCCGGGATGCCGTGCCGCACGCCGAGAGCGGAGGCGTACGCCATCCGTGCCGTGAGGAACAGCTGCGGCGGTCGGAGACCCAGCGGGGACCCGTCCGCATCGAGGTGGTGGAAACCTCCTTCGGGCCGGATCGACCGGAGGGCGAACGTCAGGACGTCTGCCAGCCGGCGCCCGAGCCAGACGCGGTGCGACGGCTCATCGAGCCACGAACCACCCTGCACCAGAGCGCCTTCCGCCCGACCGGGGCCGCCGGGGATCACAGGCTCTCCACCGTCAGGTGGTAGCTCGTCGTGTGCGCCTCTCCAGGTCCGAGCGAGACGGCGTCCCCGAGGGCGTTGGCTCCCTCGATGCACACGAACCGCATCCAGTCGTCGTCTCCGATGTCCGCGACCTCCTTTGCCTTGGCGGACCAGGGGTTCCAGACGACGACATTGCCTGCTCCGGTGGTCCGAACGACCAGGCGACGGCCCAGCACCGGGTCGTGAAGGGTCACCGGGTCGACGGTGCGGAACACGGCATCCGTCTCGCCGGAGAACGTCACGTCCCCGGACTGGACCCGCTCCGCCCTGGCGACCTTGTCGTAGAACGGCTTTCCGTCGAGCCCGGTCACCCGAGCGGAGCGGATGTCACCAACCACCAGGTACGCGTGCAGCGCCTCCTCGTAGTCGAAGGGCTCCTCGGCGAGGTTCGTCGTCGTCAGGGAGAGCTCGAGATCTGCGCCGAGGGATGACCGCAGCTGCACGGCATACCGGTAGGGCCAGTGCGGGGAACCGGCCGTCTCGTCGCTGATGCGGTGGACGAAGACGACGCTCTCATCGGTCGTCGTCTGGTCGACGAGTTCCCACGGCGCACTGCGGAGGAAGCCGTGGGCCGGCTCGAGGTCGCCGGTCCGGCCGGGGCCGAACCACGGCCAGCAGACGGGAATGCCGGCGCGAATCGGCTTTCCGGGTGCTCGGCGCACGGAGGTGCTGACGTAGAGCACCGGCTCGGCCCCGGCCGGGGCCCATCGGGTGACTTGCGCGCCCTGGTCGTGCACCTCGCCTGAGCACGTCGCCGTGTCCACGGTGTGCGGCGCAGCAAGGACGTCCGTCATGGCTCAAACCTATGGATGCCGGACCGTACCGACCAGTGCCGGCTCCTGGGGATTCCATCCGGACGAGGCACTCATCGGCCATTCGGACCGACTTCTTCGGACCGCTGGACTTGCCCCGTTCGCCTGCATAGCGTCATGCGCCATACCCCTGTTGACCTGCGGGGAGACAGAGGATGAGCCGCCGGAGGGGAGAAGCAGGCGGCGGGGGAACCGGGAGCAGGGGTCCCGGTTCCCCCGCCGCCGTACGCCAGCCCCCACCGTCGCCGATCAGCGGGCTGCCGGCTCCCTCGCGGCGGCCTCAGGGACCGCCTCGTCCCGACGGTTGGCGAGCAGGCTCGTCACCGTGACCAGAGCCAGGACCCCGACGACGACCGCGAGCGACAGGAGCGTCGGCACCTCCGGCACCCACGTCCACACGTCGTGGGCCCAGTGGAGGACCAGCTTGACGCCGATGAACGCGAGGATCGCGGCCAGCCCGAAGCCCAGGTGGCGCAGCGCCCCGAGCGCGCCGTGCAGCACGAAGTAGAGCGCGCGCAGGCCGAGGAGCGCGAAGGCATTCGTCGCGAACACGAGGTACGGGTCGCCGGTGATCCCGTACACGGCGGGCACCGAGTCGATGGCGAAGACGAGATCCGTGCCGAGGATGGCGACGACGACCAGGGCCAACGGGGTCAGGGCGCGGCGGCCGTCGTGCACCCGCACGATCAGGCGCGTCCCGGCATACCGCTCCGTCACCGGCCACAGGCGGCGCAGCAGGCGGACCGAGCGCAGGGAGCCGATGTCGACTGCGGGGTCGTCGTGCGAGAGGGCATCCCTCAGCACCTTCACGGCGGTGACGACGAGGATCGCCCCGAAGAAGAGGAACGCCAGCGACCAGGAGGCGATGAGCTGGGCCCCCAGGGCGATGAAGATGCCTCGGAGCACGAGGGCGCCCGCGACGCCGATGAGCAGCACCCGCTGCTGGAGCTCCTTGGGCACTGTGAACGCGCCGAGCAGCAGCATGAAGACGAAGAGGTTGTCGACCGACAGCGACTTCTCGACGAGGTAGCCGGTGGAGAACTCGAGGCCGCGCTGTCCGCCGTAGGCCGACCAGATCCACACGGCGAACACGAGCGGGATGGCGAGGTAGAAGGCGGACCAGCCGACGGCCTCCTTCATCGACACCTCGTGGGGACGCCGGGTGATGACGAAGTCGAGCACGAGCAGCGCGAGTACACCGCCGAGGGTCAGCGCCCACAGCGTTGGGGTCCCGACCGATGCGTCGGCGGCCGTGGGCACGGTGGCAAGGAGTGATGAGGCGGGGTACATGGGGCTCCTCAAGACGGAACTGCGGTCTTGAGGTCTCCTTCACCGCCCGGATGCCGGCCGGCGCCGCACCGGGACCGTCTCTGGACGGACGTCCTGACCGGCGCGAGCTTGGGAAGTACTCCCCTCGTGCCCACGAGTGTAGGGAGGCCGTGGCCTCACCCGCAAAATCTGCGCGTCGAACCCTCGCCGCAGTCAGCTCTTGACGGCCTCGAGTCGCGCCAGCGCCTCCATGCGCTCGGCCGCGTGGTCGACGATGCGCTCCGGGTAGCCCCTCGAGTAGCCCTGCGGGTCGTCCCAGGGCTCGTGCGCGCTGGCCCCCGCGACGTGAGCCAGCTCGGGCACCCACCGCCGCACGTAGTCCCCGTCGGGGTCGAACCGCTGCCCCTGGGTGACGGGGTTGAACACGCGGTAGTACGGCGACGCGTCGGTCCCGGTGCCGGCCACCCACTGCCACCCGTGGTTGTTCGATGCGATGTCGCCGTCGACGAGGTGGTCGAGGAAGTGCCGCGCTCCGACGCCCCACCAGACGTGGAGGTCCTTGGTGAGGAAGCTCGCGGTGATCATCCGCACCCGGTTGTGCATCCAGCCGTCCGACAACAGCTGACGCATCCCGGCATCCACGATCGGGAACCCCGTGCGACCCGCCCTCCACGCGTCGAAGCGCTCGCCGGGGTCGTCGTAGCGCAGCCCGCGGAGCTCCGGCCGGAGGTCGTGCCAGGCACTCGCCGGCTGGTGCCCGAGCACGTCGGCGTAGAACTCCCGCCACGCGAGCTCGGTCTCGAAGACGCGGGCACCCTTCCCTCGCCGGACGGCGAGGTCCGCGAGCAGCGTCCGGGGGTGGAGCACGCCCAGCTTGAGATAGGGAGACAGCCGTGAGGTGCCGTCCACGTCCGGGCGGTTCCGGTCGTCCCCGTATGCCGTCAGCGCGCCGTCCAGGAACTCGCGCCATCGCGTCGACGCGGCATCCTCTCCGGCGTCGGGCAACCGGGGGAGGTCGGGGGCGGCCAGCGCGTCCCGCAGTGCGGCGAGGGCCTCGGCGTCGCTGCGCGCCGGTCGCAGCGGGAGCTCGTCGGGCGTCTCCGCGGGTGCGGGCCATCCATGCGCCCGCCAGGCCTTGGAGAAGGGCGTGAAGACCTTGTACGGCTCCCCCGAGGCGTTGACGACCAGCCCCGGCCCGACCGCATACGGCGTGCCCGTCTCGACCCAGTCGACGCCTGCAGCCCGGAGACGGGAGGCGACCACCTCGTCGCGGCGACGACCGGCCGGTGTCGTCTCGCGGGACACGTGCACCGACGAGGCGCCGATGCTGCGGGCGAGCTCGGGCACCACCCGCCGTGGGTCACCGTGGAGGAGGGTCAGAGCGCCCCCGAACGCCTCGTCCGTCGCACCCAGCGTCGCGGCGAGCCACGCCCGCCGCGCG
>OCZS010000451.1_pt1 | contig 13384 bp, 11 predicted proteins | sample 1539071 | NCBI WGS metagenome assembly OCZS01 (sample SAMEA3113584, study PRJEB22503) | soil metagenome
TGGAGACCGGCACCGGGCTGGCGGCCGGCCTGGACCTGCTGCCGGTCCGGGTCACCTTCCACGTCGACAAGGTCCTCGGCCGACCGGAGGGCGAGTGGCGAGGGCACCCGGTGTCGGCGTACGAGATCCACCACGGGGTGGCTGAGGTCGACGGCGGAGAGCCGTTCCTGGACGGCTGCCGGGCCGGGGCGGTCTGGGGCACCATGTGGCACGGCGCGTTCGAGAACGACGGCTTCCGCCGGGCCTGGCTGAGCGAGGTTGCGGCGGCGACCGGGTCGCCGTGGCGCCCGGCCGCCGGCGCCCCCGCGTACGCCGACCGTCGGGAACAGATGATCGACACCCTGGCCGACGCCCTGGAGACGCACGTCGACCTCGATCTGCTGCTGGCCGGGACCGTGGTCGGGCCGCCGTGAACGCGCGCTCCCGTGTGTTGTTGCGCGCGCGGCGGGGGTTCAAGGGGGTCGTCCCCCTTGTCTAGGTCCATCCGGGTCCTGGTCATCGGGATCGGCAGCGGTCAGCCGGAGCACCTGACCGGCGAGGCGGCTGAGGCACTGAACGCGGTCGACGTCTTCCTGGTCGCCGACAAGGGCACCGCGAAGCACGACCTGGTCGCGCTGCGCACCGCCCTCTGCGAAACGGTGATCGAGCACGATCGCTACCGCGTCGTTGAAGTGCCGGACCCGGAGCGGGAGTCCGGCGGGGGCTACGAGGCCGGGGTGCGCGAGTGGCACGCGGCCCGCGCCGCGGCGTACGCGGAGGTGATCCGGACGGAGGTGCCTGACGGCGGCACGGTCGGGTTCCTGGCCTGGGGCGACCCGGCGCTCTACGACAGCACCATCCGGATCGTGGAGTCGGTCGCCGCCCTCGGCGTGGACCTGGAACTGACCGTGGTGCCTGGGATCAGCAGCGTGCAGCTGCTGGCCGCCAGGCACCGGATCGTCCTCAACCGGGTCGGGCAGCCCGTGCACCTGACCACGGGCCGGCGGTTGGCCGAGGAGTACTCCCCGGCCCTCGGTGACGTGGTGGTGATGCTGGACGGCGACCTGGCCTGCGCCGGGCTCGTTGCCGAGCACCCGGATCTGACGATCTACTGGGGCGCCCAGCTGGGCCTGCCCGACGAGGCCCTGGTCGCCGGGCCGCTGGCGGAGGTGCTGCCCGAGATCCGGACCGTACGCGCGGCCATCCGGGAGCAGCGGGGCTGGGTGATGGACAGCTACCTGCTGCGGCCCAAGTCCTGATCCCGCTGACGGATGAGCTGGGCTCGCCGCATCCCGACCAGGTAGCGCGGCGAGCCCAGCGCGCCGGGCCAGTAGACGGGACCAAGGCCCAGGGCGCGACGGATGCTGTCCGCCCGCGACGACGGGGCCGCCTTGAGGCCGAACCAGGCCATCAGCTCCGAGGTCGACACCTCGGCGTACCCCACGGTCTCGTTCGCCCGGCCGATCATCCAGCACACGGCCGCGGCGGCGGTCCGCGGCTTGGCCCGGCCGGTGAAGCTCCGCGGGTCCGCCACCGCGACGTCGTGCAGCAGGCGGCGGGCGGCGGTCCGGTGCTCGGTGTCGAGCAGCTCCGCGCAGCAGCCGTCGACCAGCGTCACGGTCTCGGCAACCCGCTCGGCGATCCCGTCCGGAATGCCCTGGGTCTCGAACGGCTCGTCCGGCAACGGTTCCTCGGTCAGCGTGTCAAGCTGCTCCGCGCCACCGACGAGCTCGGCCAGCATGGCCCGGCTGAACGCGTTCAGGTCGGCAAGGTCGAGAAGGTCGTCGTCGCGGGAATCGTCGTCGAGGGGGTCGAGGACGCCCATCCGCTCCATGAGGGCCGCGGGTCCCTGGCGGCGCGGGCGGCTGACCGCATCGAGGTATTCCTGCTCGTATTGGTCCAGTGCGCTCAGCGCGAGCTCGGTGCCCGCCGGGTCGAGACCCGCCTCGGCGTGCCCGAAGCGGATGAACTGCCTCAGCACCTCCGGCATCCGCTGCAGGTATGCGCCGTCGGCCACGATCTTGCGCGGGTACCAGTCGAGCATCAGGATTTCGACGGCGGCTCCGCTCCAGCGCAGCGGATCGCCGTAGCCGTAGTCGGTTCGGTACCAGGCGAGGTCGTCGGTGATGCCCCGGTCATCGGGCCGGTCCAGGCCCTGCGCGTACGGGCTGGCCAGGAAGCGGTCGACCAGGTCGTTACGACCCGCTTCCGACCACTGCGGCTGGTCGAACCCCGTCCCACCCGCCGGCAGCTGGCGCATGACCCACTCGAGCAGCGGTCGGGACTGCGGCCAGTCCTCGGTCTCCTCCCTCGGCCAGGTGCGAGCACCGATCTCGATGGCGTCGGTCAGCCGGGCGCGCGCGTCGGCCAACGACAACGGTTCGATGTCGACACCACCGCCCTCGTGCTGGCGCCAGAGGTCCTCGACAGCGCTCAGCGGCTGGTCGGCGAAGAAGTTGTTCTTGACGATCGTGCCGAGGTTGAAGTCCACCAGGGTGACAGCGGTGAGGTCGTACTCGGCCAGGCGGACGTGAACGAAGACGTTGGCGACGTCGCGGAACTCATCCAGAAGCTGAGCCGCCGCGACCACCTGCACGCGGCTCAGCTCGTGCAACCAGCGCGGCAGCAGGAAGCTCCCGGCACCGATGGTCCGGAGGGTGCGGGCCCGCAGCAGGTCGTCGTCGACCAGGTGAGCCGAGGTCCAGGCCAGCGCCGTCGCCGCGGGGTCCTTCTGTCCGGCCATGAAGTCCAGCACAGTGTCCACCGATGGTCGCTGGCCAGCCGTCGAGCGGTCGAACGGATTGTCGTTGCGTGGATCCAGGGCGTCGAGGAGACCGCTGACCAGGCCCAGCAGGGGCAACGGATGGCCGGTTTCCAGGGCCTCCGCCACCTGGTCGAGAAGGTCGGGCTCGTGGTCCTGACGATGCTGAGGACGACCGGCCGGGCCGGACCGGTGGGACGAACGCTTGTGGGGCTTCCGGCCCCTGCTCTTCGGCACCCGACCACCGTACGGTTGCCGGGGTGGCTGGACGTACCCGGCACCCCGCGGGATGGCCCTAGGGTGACGAAGATGAGCGCCCTGATTCTGCCGTTCGGCGATGCGTCGCCGACCGTCCACCTGGCCGCCTGGCTCGCCCCGACGGCGACCGTGATCGGACAGGCAACCATCGCGGCGGATGCCAGCGTCTTCTTCGGCGCGGTGGTCCGGGCGGACATGGACAGCATCGAGCTGGGCGCGGGCAGCAACCTGCAGGACAACGTCGTGGTGCACACCGACCTTGGCTTCCCCGCCCTGATCGGGTCGGGCGTCAGCGTCGGCCACGCGGCGGTCGTGCACGGCTGCACCGTCGAGGACGACTGCCTGATCGGCATGAACGCGACGGTGCTGAACGGAGCGGTGATCGGCACCGGCTCACTGATCGCAGCGGGGACCGTCGTGCTCGAGTGGACACGGATCCCGCCCCGGTCGCTGGTCGCCGGGGTCCCGGGGAAGGTGCGCCGCGAACTCACTGACGAGGAGTTCGCCCGGGTCGTGGCGAACGCCGAGCACTACCGGGAGCTGGCCGCCCAGCATCGCGCGAGCTGAGCCGGCGCGGTCGACATACTGACGGCATGGATTCGTACCTCCGCTCGGCGCTGCGCTTCGACGTGAGCGACTCCGGTCCGGCGGACGGGGAGCCGGTCGTGCTGCTGCACGGGTTCCCGCAGCAGCCGTCGACCTGGGACGACGTTGCGACGGGACTGAACGCGGCCGGGCTGCGCACCTTGGTGCCGACCATGCGCGGCTACACCGCGACCAACCGACCGCGACCGCGCCGCGCGTACGCGATCGAGGAGACGGCCGCCGACGTGGTGGCGCTGCTCGACGCAGCCGGGCTCGATCGCGCCCATCTCGTGGGCCACGACTTCGGTGGCATGGCCGCCTGGGGCGTCGCCGGGTGGTACCCCGACCGCGTGGCCACGCTGACCAGCGTGTCGACACCGCACCCCGCGGCCTTCCGGGACGGACTCCGGGCCGGCCAGGCGCGGGCGTCGTGGTACATGGCGCTGTTCCAGCTGCCCGGGTTGCCCGAGGCGCTGGCCCGCCGGACCTTGATGAAGTCCTTGGTCGGCAGTGGTCTGCCGGTGGAGTCAGCCGACGCGTACGCGGCGGCGATGGCCGAGCCCGGTGCGTGGACCGGCGCGTTCAACTGGTACCGCGGGCTGCCGTTCTCGACCAGGCCGGTCGGCCGGATCCGGGTGCCGACGACGTACGTGTGGGGGCGAAACGACGCCGCGCTGGTCCGTAGCACCGCAGAGGCGACCGCAAAGTACGTGACTGGTCCGTACCGCTTCGTCGACCTGGACGCCGGACACTGGCTGCCCGAGACCGAGGCGGCGGCGCTCACGACCGCGATCCTGGACCGGATCAGGGCCGCCCCAGCATCCGCGTGACGTCCATGACCAGCACCACCCGCTTCGGGTTCACCCGCGGTTGGCGGTAGCGGCTCGCGTACCGGCGGACGGCGTCGGCCACCGCGTCAGCGTCGTGCTCCACCCAGACCGGGCCGGACAGGGTGAGCCAGCGGGCCCGGTCGACCTGGCAGAGGGCAGCCACGGCGTCGGCGCGGTCCGCGTTGCGGGCCTTGACCGAGTCCCCGGAGGTGATCACCCGGGCCAGCCGGGTCTGCGCGTCGTAGGTGAACCCGACCGGCACCACGTGTGGCGAGCCGTCGGCGCGGAGGGTGGTCAGGGTGGCCAGGTGCCGCTCCACCAGGAACTCCAGCACCTCGGGGCCGAGCCGATCGAGGTCCAGGCTCATGAGTCCTCGCGTCGAATGGTCGGAGCCGCAAGCTCGTCCTCCAAGTCGCCTTCCACGTCGAGGTAGACCTGCTGCATCTCGGCCATCATCTCCGGGTCCGGCTCGGCCCAGAGCCCGCGATCGGCGGCCTCGTTCAGCTTCTCGATGATGCCGCGCAGCGCCCACGGGTTGGCGTGCTTCAGAAAGTCCTGGTTCCGCTTGTCCAGCACGTACGACTCGGCCAGCTGTTCGTACATCCCGTCGGTCACCACGCCAGCCGTGGCGTCGAAGCCATAGAGGTAGTCAACCGTGGCGGCCAGCTCGAACGCCCCCTTGTAGCCGTGCCGCTGCATCGCCCCGATCCAGCGCGGGTTGACCACCCGGGCGCGGAACACGCGCGCGGTCTCCTCGGTCAGCGTCCGGGTCCGCACGGCGTCCGGGCTGGTCGAGTCGCCGACGTACGCCTTGGGCTCGGCGCCGGTCAGCGCCCGCACCGTGGCGACCATGCCGCCGTGGTACTGGTAGTAGTCGTCGGAGTCGGCGATGTCGTGCTCGACCGTGTCGATGTTCTTGGCCGCCACGGCGATCCGCCGGTAGTTGGTCTCCATGTCCTGCCGGGCGGGCAGCCCGTCCAGGTCGCGCCCGTACGCGAATCCGCCCCAGGCGGTGTAGACCTCGGCCAGGTCGGCGTCGTTGCGCCAGTTGCCGGCCTCCATCAGCGGCAGGATCCCCGCCCCGTACGCGCCCGGCTTGGACCCGAAGATCCGAGTCGTCGCCCGGCGCTGGTCGCCGTGGTCGGCCAGGTCGCGGTGCGCATGGGCGCGGACGAAGTTCTCACTCGTCGGCTCGTCGAGGTCAGCGACCAGGCGTACAGCGTCGTCCAACAGGGCGAGCACATGCGGGAAGGCGTCACGGAAGAACCCGGAGATGCGCACGGTCACGTCGATCCGCGGCCGGCGCAGCTCGGCCAGAGGGATGGGCTCCAGCCCGGTGACCCGGCGCGAGGCGGCGTCCCAGACCGGCACCACACCGAGCAGGGCCAGCACCTCGCCGATGTCGTCGCCGCTGGTCCGCATGGCGGAGGTACCCCAGACCGAGAGGCCGACGGATGACGGGTAGGCCCCGGTCTCGTCGACGTGTCGCTGCAGTAGGGACTCGGCCATGGCCTGGCCCGTCTGGTAGGCCAGCCGGGACGGGATGGCTTTGGGGTCGACGGAGTAGAAGTTGCGGCCGGTGGGCAGCACGTTGACCAGACCGCGAAGCGGGGACCCGCTCGGTCCGGCCGGGACGTACCCCCCGTCCAGCGCGTGCAGGGTGTTGGCGATCTCGTCGCTGGTGCGCCGCAGCCGGGGGACGACCTCGCGGCAGGCGAACTCGACGGAGGCGACGACGCCGGAGTCGCGCGCGCCGACCACCCGCTCGACCACCGAGGGCACGGCCGCCTCATCCCAGCTCGTCGCAGCGACGGCCTGGACGAGCTGCCGGGCGAGCGACTCGATCCGATCGACCTCCTGGGTGGGAGCACCCTCGACCAGACCCAGCGCCGCCCGCAGCCCCGGCACGCCGTTCACCTGACCGCCGAAGATCTGGTTGGCCCGGAGCACGGCGAGCACCAGGTTCACCAGCTCGTCGCCCGCCGGCGCCTGGCCCAGGACGTGCAGCCCGTCACGTATCTGCACGTCCTTGATCTCGCACAGCCAGCCGTCCACGTGCATCACGAACTCGTCGAACGCCTCGTCGTCGGGCCGGTCGTCCAGGCCGAGGTCGTGCTCCAGCTGTGCGGCTTGGATCAAGGTCCAGATCTCCCCGCGCAGGGCCGGCACCTTGGCCGGGTCCATGGCCAGAACGTTGCTGTACTCGTCGAGCAGCTGCTCCAGGCGTGCGATGTCGCCGTAGGACTCGGCCCGGGCCATCGGCGGCACCAGGTGGTCGATGATCGTCGCGTGGGCGCGGCGCTTGGCCTGGGTGCCCTCACCGGGGTCGTTGACCAGGAAGGGGTAGATCAGCGGCAGCGAGCCGATCGCCGCGTCGGTGCCACAGGCAGCGGAGAGCCCCAGGTTCTTGCCCGGCAGCCACTCCAGGTTGCCGTGCTTGCCGACGTGGATCATGGCGTGGGCGCCGAACTCGCGCTCGATCCACCGGTACACCGCGAGATAGTGGTGCGAGGGGGCGAGGTCGGGGTCGTGGTAGATCGCGATCGGGTTCTCTCCGAACCCGCGCGGCGGCTGCACCAGGATGACGACGTTGCCGGCCTGCAGGGTGGCGGCGACGATCTCGCCCTCGGGGTTGTGCGTGCGGTCGACGAACAGCTCGCCGGGCGCCTCGCCCCAGGCCCCGGTGACGGCTTCGCTCAGCTCAGAAGGCAGGTCGGCCAACCAGCCCTTGTAGGTGGCGGCGGGGATGCGGACCGGCTGGCCGCTCAGCTGCTCCGCGGTCAGCCACTCGGGGTCCTGCCCGCCCGCGGCGATGAGCGCGTGGATCAGAGCGTTGCCCGCCGTGGTGTCCGGGCTCTCGCCCTCGACCGGCTCGAGTTCGCCCGTGCCGGGGATCGCGCCGGGGGCGCCGAGGTCGTAGCCGGCCTCCCGCATGGCCCGGAGCAGCCGGATCAGCGAGACCGGGGTGTCCAGGCCGACGGCGTTGCCGATCCGCGAGTGCTTGGTCGGGTACGCCGACAGCATGATCGCGATCTTGCGCCCGGCCGGCGGGATGTGGCGGAGCCGTGCGTGGTTGACGGCGAGCTCGGCGACCCGGCGGCAGCGTTCCGGGTCGGGCATGTAGGCCGGGAGACCGTCGGCGTCGTTCTCCTTGAACGAGAACGGCACGGTGATGATGCGCCCGTCGAACTCCGGCACCGCGACCTGGGTGGCCACGTCCAGCGGCGTCATCCCCTCGTCGGAGGCCAGCCAGGAGTCGCGGTCCCACGTCAGACAGAGGCCCTGCAGGATCGGGATGTCCAGAGCGGCGAGGGCGCGTACATCCCAGCCCTCGTCGTCCTCGCCGGCCGAGGCGGTGGCCGGCCGGGTGCCCCCGGCGGCCAGGACCGTGGTGACGAGGGCGTCGAGGGTGCCGAGGTAGTCGAGCAGGTCGGCCGGGGCGTCGCGGAGCGAGGTCGCGTAGATCGGGATGCCGACTCCGCCCGCCGCGTCGACGGCATCGGCCAGGGCTTCGACGTACGCCGTGTTCCCGGCGGTGTACTGAGCGCGGTAGAAGAGGATGCCGACGCGCGGAGATGCGATCTGGGCCTCACCTGATGCGCCCTGAGCCTGGCGAAGGGCGCCCCAGGCCGGCTGCTCGACCGGCGGGTCGAACCCCTCGCCGGTGAGCAGCACGGTGTCGGACAGGAAGGCGTGCAGCTGGCGCAGGTTCTCCGGGCCACCCTGGGCCAGGTAGACATGGGCATCCGCGGCGACCCCGATCGGCGCGGTGGACAGCTCCATCAGGGCCGCGTCCGGAGCCTGCTCACCGCCGAGCACCACCATCGGTTGACCCTCGCCGCGGATCCGGGCGAACCCGCTGCAGAGGCTTTTGGGCGAGCCGAGGATCCGGGCGACGATCAGGTCGGCCGCGGCGAGCGCCTCCGCCATCTCGGCGTGCACCGCCTTGCTCGGGTTGACGTAGAGGTAGTCCGCGCCGGAGGCCCGCGCCGACAGCAGGTCGGTGTCGGAGGTCGAGACAAGGGCGATGCGCGGCACCCGGCGAGCCTAACGGCCGACTGGCCGCGGAGCCGGATCGCAGCAGCCATCCACGGCGAGGGCGGCCCGTCTGCGGCGCCGGAGTTCCCTAGCTACCGCCTTAGCCGCCGGGGCAGCGGTTGTCGCCGCCGCTGCTCTCCTGACAGACGCGGGGGCCTTGGTCGACCGGCTCCGGCTCGCGGGTGCGGTAGGCATCGACGCCGACAAGGGTCGCGTGAGCACTGCCGAGCAGGAGTAGGACAAGGAGGAAGATGGCAAGGCCCTTCCGACGAACGCCGAGGCAGAGCAGCAGGCCGGCCAGCGGGACACTCACCGCGAGCACCGCCGCGAGGCGGAAGAGCCGACGGGACTCGGCAACCTCCTCGCAACAAAGGCGACCGGCTCACCATCAAAGGCAGCCTGCAACGCGCTGACTGGAAAAAGAAGGCTTATGTCCGCTTCGGCGGATCAAACCACCGGGCCACGGTGCAGTTCAAGGCCCGGGGCAGTGAAACCTGGAGCCCGGTGAAAACCGTCGGGTTCACCTCGACCGGCCGCATCTCGACCCAGGTGACGGTCAAGCGGGAGGTTGCGCAGGACGGCTGGTATCGGCTCCACTTCGCCGGCACGCCCACGTCAAGCGCATCCGCCAGCACACCGGATTTCGTCGACGTGCAGTAACGAGCCACCGGTCAGATCGTGACGTGGCCCTGGATCACGTCCGCGACCCGACCGCCGACCCAGATCGTGCCGTCCTCACGGTCGATGTGCACCCGTCCGGCCCGGCCGAGCACCGTGCCCTGAGACGCCACGTAGTGGTCCGGCACCAGCCCGACCTCGGTCATCCAGTACGCCAGCCCGGCGTTCAGGCTTCCGGTCACCGGGTCCTCCGCGACCGCCTGGCCGGGCAGCAGAGCCCGCACCTCGTACGTGGTCTCAGAGCCGGGCGGGTACGGCCCAACCAACCCGATGTCCAGTCCGGCCAGCGGCCCGGGATCCGGTCGGACGTCGAGTACGCGCTCCGCGCTCGGCAGCCGGATCCCGATCCAGCGCGGCCCGTTGACCAGCCAGGACGCGTCGAGAATGTCCTGGCGGTCTAGGCCCAGGCCACTGGCGATGCGGCCGACCAGCTCCTCCTCGACCGGTTCGAAGCGGGTCAGCGGCGGTGCCGCAAAGGCCAGCCGCCCGCTGTCTCGCCGCAGCCGCACCAGGCCGGCCCCGCACTGCTGCACCACCACGTTCGGCGCCTGCGGCCGCCCGCCCGCGCCGAGCCAGGCGTACGCCGACCCCAGCGTGGGGTGCCCCGCGAACGGCAGTTCCTCCTCCGTGGTGAAGATTCGAACCCGGTAGTCCGCCTCGTCGGTCGTCGGCGGCAGCAGGAAGGTCGTCTCCGACAGGCCGGTCCAGCGAGCGAACTGCTGCATCTGCGTCGCGTCGATTCCCTCGGCGTCGTGCACCACTGCCAGCGGGTTGCCGTCCAGTCCGTTCGACCCGAAGACGTCGACCTGGAAGAACGCGTACGTCGGCATCCCGGCACCTTAGCGACCGGAGCACGCCGGACACAGCGGCGCCGCGGCCCTACCCACTTACCGCCCTTCACTCGCACTTCCCGCCTGCTGCCGAGGGCGCTGAGTGCGAGTGAAGGGCGGGAAGTTGGGTGAGGCTACGTCCTGAACTCATTACGCACTGCTGATGTGACCCGCGTCACAGCCGTCGAGCAACTTACGATGGCGGGCGTGACTGCCGACCGATGCCCGGGCGTACTGCGGCCGCACCTCGCGGCGGACGGCGCCATGGTGCGGGTGCGGATCCCGGGCGGGCAGACGACCGGCGCCGCGCTGGGGCGGCTCGGCGAGCTGGCCGCGGTGTACGGCAGCGGCCTGCTTCAGCTCACGTCGCGGGGCAGCCTGCAGATCCGTGGACTCGCCGACCGGGTGCCGGAGGAGTTCGTCGCCGAAGTCACCGCGGCCGGGTTCCTGCCGTCGGCCCCCCACGAACGGGTCCGCAACATAATCGCCTCGCCGCTGACCGGGCTGCACGGCGGCCGCGCCGACCTGCGGCAGATGGTCGGCGGTCTGGACGAGGCTCTGCGAGCGTCCGCCGACCTGGCCGGGCTGTCCGGGCGGTTCCTGTTCGCCTTGGACGACGGACGCGGCGATGTCATCACGCTGCCGTTCGACGTGGGCTACCAGGCCATCGATCCGGACCAGGGCGTGATCATGGTCGGGGACCAGCGGCGGCTGGTGCCGGCCACCGAGGCCGTGCCGGCTCTGATCGCCGCCGCGCGTACGGGCGGCCCCGACCCGACCCTTCGACCGGCTCGGGGCGGATCTCTCGCCCCGTTCCTCGGCGCAGTCGGCGACCACGCCAGCGTCGTTGTCCCGCTGGGCTTCCTCACCCCGGAACAGCTCGCCGCAGTGCGGGCTGCATCGGGCGACGGACCGGTCGTGGTGACCCCGTGGCGTGGGCTGGTGATCCCGTACGCCGCCGCGCGGGTGCCCGACCTGGCCGCGACGGGACTGGTCACCGACGACGCCTCGCCCTGGACTCTGATCACCGCCTGTGTCGGCGCGCCGTACTGCAGCAAGGCCCGGATGGAGACCCTCGCCGCTGCTCGGGAGCTGGCCGGGCGGCCCGCCTCGACCCCGCTGCGGCGCACCCATCTCAGCGGCTGTGAGCGGCGCTGCGGCGCCCCGAACTCCGATCACGTCGAGCTCGTCGCCCATGCTTGAGCGGCCGACCCGCCGCTACGACTACGTCAGCGACGCCACCGAGATCTACCGCCGCTCCTTCGCCACCATCCGGGCGGAGGCCGACCTGGCCACTCTCGCTCCGGACGCGCAGGTCGTGGCCGTGCGGATGATCCATGCCACCGGCGAGGTGGGCCTGCCCGCCGATCTGGCCTTCCACCCCCGGCTGGTCAGCACCGCCCGGAATGCGCTGCGGGCCGGCGCGCCGATCTTCACCGACGCGCAGATGATCGCCTCGGGCATCACCCGGCGGCGGCTGCCGGCCGAGAACGCGATCCACTGCCTGCTGCACGACGACCGGACGCCGGGGCTGGCCTACCGCTGGGGCACGACCCGCTCGGCAGCGGCGGTCTCACTGTGGGGAGACGAGCTGGACGGGGCGGTCGTGGCCATCGGCAACGCGCCGACGGCGCTGTTCCACCTGCTCGAGGTGATCGCCGACAGCGGACCGCGACCGGCCGCGGTCCTCGGGATGCCGGTCGGTTTCGTCGGCTCGGCCGAGTCCAAGATCGCGCTCACCGAGAACCCGTGGGACCTGCCGTACCTGGTCGTGCACGGTCGCCGCGGCGGCTCGGCGTTGTGCGTGGCCGCGGTCAACGCCTTGGCTCAGGAGGCGGAGATCTGATGGCCGGACGTCTGTACGCGGTCGGCGTCGGTCCGGGTGACCCGGAGCTGGTGACCCTCAAGGCCGCCCGGCTCATCCGGGCCGCCCCGGTGATCGCGTACCACTCCGGCACGCACGGCCGCTCCATCGCCCGAACGATCGTGGCTGACCTGGTGGCACCCGGCGTGGTCGAGGAGCTGCTCGAATATCCGGTGACCACCGAAGGCGGTGCCGACTACTACGCGGCGATGGCGGAGTTCTACGACACCTCGGCGGCCCGGCTGGTGGCCCACCTGGAAGCCGGCCGCGACGTGGTGGTGCTGGCCGAGGGCGACCCGCTGTTCTACAGCTCCTACATGTATCTGCACGACCGGTTGGCGGGGCGGTTCCGCTGCGAGATCGTGCCCGGGGTGACGTCGGTGAGTGCGGCGTCGGCAGCCGCGGAGGCGCCGCTGGTCCGGCACGAGGACGTGCTCACCGTGCTGCCCGGGACCCTGCCGGCAGCCGAGCTGGCCCAGCGGCTGGCCGACAGCGACGGCGTGGCGATTCTGAAGCTGGGGCGGACGTTTCCGTCGGTAGTGGAGGCGCTACGCCGGTCCGGGCGGCTGGCCGAGGCGTTGTACGTGGAGCGGGCCAGCACCGGAACCGAGCTGGTGTCCCCCGTCGCCGAGGTCGACCCCCGGTCGGTGCCGTACTTCTCGCTGGTCCTGGTGCCGGGACGCGACCGGCGGGCTGATGCGGCGGGGCGGGCCGAACCTGTGATGGCTCCGGAGCCTGTCGAAGGCGCTGTCCTGAGCTCGTCGAAGGGGCCGCACCTTCTCGTCCTCGGCCTCGGCCCCGGGCCCGACCGCTGGCTTACCCCGGAGGTCGCGTCGGCCCTTAAGGAGGTCGAGCATGTCGTCGGCTATGTCCCCTACGTCGACCGTCTGCCCGACCGCCCGGGCCTCACCAAGCACGCCAGCGGCAACACCGTCGAGCTGGACCGGGCTCGGTTCGCCCTCGACCTGGCGCTGGCCGGCGAGCGAGTGGCCGTGGTGTCCGGGGGCGACGCCGGGGTGTTCGGGATGGCTGCGGCGGTGTTCGAGGCGGCCGAGGACCCGGCGTACGCGCTGGTCCGGATCGAGGTGCTGCCCGGACTCACCGCGGCCCAGGCGGTGGCCGCCAAGGCCGGAGCGCCGTTGGGCGCCGACTACGCGGTGCTGTCACTGTCCGACCGGCTCAAGCCGTGGTCGATGATCGAGGAACGGTTGCGGGCGGCCGCGAGCGCCGACCTGGTGCTGGCCATCTACAACCCCGCCTCGCGTACCCGCACCTACCAGGTCAAGCAGGCCAAGGAGATCCTGCTGGAGTATCGGGCGGCCGAGACACCTGTCGTCGTCGGCCGGAACGTCGGGCGCGACGGTGAGGCGCTGGTCGTCAGTGCCCTCGGCGACCTCGATCCCGACACCATCGACATGAGCTGCCTGTTGATCATCGGCTGCAGCGCGACCCGGGTCCGGCGGGGCTCGGTGTGGACGCCCCGTCATGCCGGCACCGGCCGGGTGGACTGATCCGGCGGCTCTCGGGAGGCCCGTTGCCATTCCGGGGGGCACGCAGTGGC
>OCZS010000452.1_pt1 | contig 13378 bp, 12 predicted proteins | sample 1539071 | NCBI WGS metagenome assembly OCZS01 (sample SAMEA3113584, study PRJEB22503) | soil metagenome
CAAAGTATTTTCAGACCTATTTTTGATTCTATCATTAGGTTATAATTAGGTTATATCATGAAATAGATAATGGTTACTTAGATATTGAGGTTGGATAGATCAATTCACGCGCAGTCTTTCTCATCTCAATAAAAGTTTCTGTCTTTTGAACTCCTTCTATTCGCCCCACTTTTTCAGAAATTAACTGATGCATTTCATCAAGAGACCGAGCATTCATAGCTACTAGGACATCAAATCTACCAGTCACCTCTGAGACTTCGCGAACTTCTGGAATCTTAAACAACTCATTGAGAACATTATCACGCAGTTTAGAGTCCATATTAATTCCTGTCAGAGCTTTGACGTTCAATCCTAGGGCCTCGTCGTTAATTATCACCGTAAATTTTTTGATAAGGCCTCTCTTTATGAGTCGCTTAATTCTGCTGTAGACTACAGAAGCATTAATATTTACTTTCTTTGAGAGCTTAGGTACTGAAACACTTGCATCTTTAGATAGTTCGCTCAGAATCTTTAGATCTAAATCATCAATCCTGTCCATTTAAAGTCCTAATATATAGTTGGTTTAGAGGTTAATAAATGTATTATTTTCAAATTTGTATATATTTTTATGAAAAGTACTAGATCATCTTTTTATCATGCAATAATTCCGCAAGTAATACAGCACCTCTAGCAGAACCCATCCTTTCATTATGAGATAGCAGAACATACTTTATGCCATGTTCGAACACTGTATCCCTCCTCAACCTTCCCACAATTGTTGTCATTCCGTCATTAATCTCTCTATCTATACGGGGTTGTGGTCTTGTCGGATCGTCGTTGACAATTATATAGTCTTTTGGAGAAGAAGGTAAATCATGGACTGATATCGCTTTTGAGAATCTTATCATCGCCTCTTTGACCTGCCCTGGTTCAACTGGTTTTTTCGTTCCTACAAAAACTGTTTCGGTATGGCCGTCCAAAACAGGAACTCGTGTACAAGTACAGCTTACTTTTATTGGAGCCGAAACTATTGATCCCGAATTCAAATTACCCAGAATCTTCTTTGTCTCCACCTGAACTTTTTCTTCTTCCTTTGGAATGTATGGAATAACATTATCCATTATGTCTAGGGCAATAACACCCGGAGACCTTCCCGCACCGGATAATGCCTGCATTGAAGTCATAAAGACATCTTCTATTTCAAACTCTTGCATGATGGGCTTTAATGTGATTGCGAGACCAGTTGTGGTACAGTTTGGCAATGGAGCAACAAAACCTTTCCATCCTCTGTTCTTTCTTTGGATTTCCAGCAGCTCGACATGCTCATCATTTATCCCGGGAATCAAAATAGGAACGTCATTTTCATATCGAAAAGCAGCAGCAGTGCTAATAACGGGGACTGACCTTGCAAACACTGGTTCAATAATCTTAGCATCATCTGACTCAAGCGCCGTAAAAACTAAGTCAAATTCCTGTGAGTTTACGTCTTCCACTCTGCTAACAATCATATCTTCTATATAATCCGGAACCCGTTCTTTGTTATGCCATCTTAGAATTCCCGAGTCTTTATCGCGAAGAGCATCGGTATATTTTTTACCCGCAGATCTGGGGGACGAGGCAATTTGGGTCAACTCAAACCAAGGATGTTTATTAAGCGCGATTACAAACTCTTGACCGACAGCACCTGTAGCGCCAATTAGTGCAGCTTTCAACATATAGCGCTTAATTGTTGCGCAACTAATAACCGTTTCCGATTATAGAAAAAAGTGAGAAAATAATCAAACAAGATATCTCCAAACATAACTTTTATGTGTAATTGAAGTTATGGTAAACCGAGGAGTTTGTAATCTATAGGGTAATGAAGGAAGAAGATGAGATAAAAAGTAAGCCATGCTTACATGGCGGAATATATTCAGTAAATCCTAGTTTGGTTAAGGTTGATTTTAGTTCAAACGTTAACCCACTGGGGATTTCTAGGTTAACTCTAGATGCATTACAAGAAAATGCATTCTCACTATCCTCCGAGTATCCTGACTCAGAATGTAGATCTCTAAAGAAAAAATTATTAGATTATCTGGAAAACGATTTGGACGATGAATGGATTTGCGTAGGAAATGGAGCAACAGAATTAATCCATAGGTTTGCTCAGACTTTTGTTAGAAAAAAGGTAATAATACCCTTTCCGACATTTTGTGAATATGAAAGCGCATCGAAAAGGGCTGGTGCAGAAATTATTTTTATTCCACTGAATGATTTGGCTTTAGATCCTGATGCTATTATCGAAAATGCAAAGAACTCTGATGCTATATTTTTATGCAACCCAAATAATCCGACAGGCCTGATGTGTGAGACGAAAATGATAAAGAAGGTAGTTGAATCTGTCGACACCTCTACTAAAATTCTAGTGGATGAGTCTTACATTGAACTCGCTGACTATGGTCCTGATTCAGATACCATGATAAACAAGATCAAAGAATTCAAAAATTTGATAATTTTACGATCGATGACAAAGTCTTTTGGCTTGGCTGGATTAAGAATTGGGTATACAGTATGCAATCCGAGGCTCGCTAGAAGCTTATCTCGCAATCAAATCCCATGGAATGTAAATGGACTTGCACAAGCAGCGGGAATAGCTTCTCTAAAAGATCTAAACCACCTTAGGCAGTCGAGAGCGCTAATACAGAAGGAGCGAGCTTTTCTGCAAGAGACAATTAAGAGAATGCACACATTTATCCCTCACACTTCTAATGTAAATTACTTTTTGATATATCTTGAGAATAAAAACTCTATCGAGCTTAGAGATATGATTTTAGAGCAGAAGGGAGTACTTGTTAGAGATTGCAGTACATTTATGGGCATGGGAGTAAAATATGTTCGTGTTGCCGTTAAAACTCATAACGAGAATTTGCGTCTACTAGACGCTCTGGAGTCAGTTGATAATTGAAATCGAAATTATCACAACTGTTAATGATTCAGGGGACCTCCTCTGGTTCAGGCAAGAGCACTCTTGTAACTGCATTTTGTAGAATTTTTTCCGACAAAGGATTTCGGGTATCTCCATTCAAAGCCCAAAATATGTCTTCGAATACATATATTATTGCCGATACGTTACTTGAAATCTCCCAAACACAAGCGCTACAAGCGTTTGCTTCAAGAAAACAACCGGATATAAGAATGAATCCTATCTTGCTTAAGCCTCTTGGAGATTATAGAAGCAGAGTCATCTTAAATGGTAGATTTTACTCGGATATGCATGCACGAGACTATTATGATAACTTTATTCTTCAGAAGGGCTTCATGAATGTCTTAGAGTCCCTACAGAGCCTCAGAAAAGAAAACGATCTCGTGATTATAGAGGGAGCGGGATCACCTGCCGAGATTAATATTTCAAAATACGATATAGCTAATATGTTGCTTGCTGAAAGGATCCGTACACCAGTATTAATAACTGCAGATATTGAAAGAGGAGGTTGTTTTGCGAGTATAGTCGGTACTATGAGGCTATTAAAAAAAATCCATCGAGATTTGGTTCAGGGCTTTATAATAAATAAGTTCCAGGGGGATGAATCACTTTTAATACCAGCTATAAAATCTGTCGAAAAAATTACTAAAAAGAGGATATTAGGGATTATACCAAGAGTTAATTTTAGTTTACCGGCTGAAGATTCTCTAGATGGGCATAATCCGAAGAGCCCAGAAATGTCACTAGAATCATGTGATGGGCAAATCGATATTCTTTCAAAGGTAATAAAAGACAATGTCAATATTGAGAAATTAATACTTCAAGGGATTAAATAAATATTGGAAGAGAAGTAGAGAGATGGTACAAGAATATCTTCTTACTGGACTAGTCATTGGGGTTACTGTAGATTTTTTACTGGACGATCCACCGAACCGTTATCATCCCGTTGCATGGTTGGGTAAACTCATTGAATTCTTTATACCGAAACTAAAAGATAATAACAAATCTGCAAGGAAGGAAAAGCTAAAAGGGATTGTTTTTGCGACAGGTTTGGTTGTCACATTTGGTCTTACGATTCATCTTACAGTATCTGCAAGCCTTCATGTGCTCGAAGGTTTAATACTAATTCTGGGATCTATTCTATTCTTGAAAGTTACAATCTCAGTAAGAGGCATGGAAAAACATATTGATGAAATTGTCTTTGAATTAAGAGCAAATAATTGGAAAAGCGCTCAGCAGAAGCTGTCAATGATAGTAAGAAGGGACACGGCGCAACTAGACGAACAGCACATCCTATCCGCGATGATCGAATGTATAGGGGAAAGTATTGTTGACGGCATTGTTTCACCATTATTTTACTATACATTTCTTGGTCCGGCAGGGGCATTTGTATATAGGGTAATTAATACACTTGATTCAATGATAGGTTACACTGATAGTTATTACAATGATATTGGATGGATGTCTGCAAAACTCGATACGTATGCGAACAGTATACCTTCAAGAATTACTGCAATTTTAATTGTCTTCTCTGCTAAAATGATAGGTGCAGACTGGAAGAATTCACTGCGTATCCTGGAGCGCGATCACGATAAGACTCTAAGTTATAATGCGGGATATCCAATGGCAAGTATGGCTGGAGCCTTAAGAATAAAGCTAGAGAAGATTGGACAATATTCGTTGGGAGACGATTATGAAGTTGCATCAGTTGAAAAATGCAGAACCGCCATAATACTTATGAAACTAACCACTATCCTATTTTGTGTGATAGTATCTATCCCCTGTATAATTATATTGTATATCACAGGGTGGTGGGATATGGTTTTTGGTATTTAAGGAGCTTAAGGGGGTGATATCATTTCTTTCCGTAATACCCGTATTTAGAGTGTCCTCGAATATTGATATTAACTACATTGCTCACGCAATGTATCTTTTTCCACTTGTTGGGGCAATAATAGGATTTGCTGTTGGAGCGCTAGCATATATGATTTCCTTTTACTTTCCCACACTTGTAGTGGGTTTTATTGTTGTATTAATGCTAGTCACGATCACTGGCGTAAGCCACATTGATGCGCTTGCGGATTTTGCTGATGGCGTAATGGCAAGAGGTGGGAAAGAAGCAAAACATAGGGCCATGGATGATCCCGCAATAGGTTCTGCTGGAACTGTGGCACTAATTCTCTACATTTCAGGCATGATAATAATTATTTCAAGTTTCACAACTAGCGCGAAGCTATTAGCTAGTATAATTGCGTCTGAGGTAATCGCAAAATATATCATGGTGTTACAGGCTTATCTTGGACAATCTGCTTGGGAAGGCCTGAGTTCCCCATTTACCAAAGCTATGAAGGACAAACGGAGGTTTGTAGCAGCAACAGGAATTACCCTCCCTTTAATCTGCTTCGCTACAGGTCTAACTGGTGTTGTATCATTGTGTACATCAACGATTATCGCTATGCTTATACAATATTCCTCAAATAAGAACTTCGGTGGTATTTCTGGTGACGTATTGGGTGCATCAAATGAAATTTCCAGACTTTCATCGCTCATTGTTATATTTTCATTTAATTTCTGATATTGGGATCTAAAGTGATAGCTGTTGTTATGTGTGGCGGGAAGGGAACCCGAATGGCTTCATCTATGGAAAAGTCATTGGTGAAACTAGGAAGCAAAACTTTAATTGAACGCGTTCTAGATGCGCTTGTCGAATACAGACATTTTGAAAGCATAATTGCAATGCCGAGTCTAAATACGCCAGCGACTAGTACATTTCTTTATACCCATGAATATTATACTTCAGGAAAGATTAAGGTATTGGAAGGTAGGGGTGTAAATTATTCCCTTGATCTGTCGTATGTCCTTAGTAAAGTTAAACCAGCTGTGGTTTTTGTAGTATCCGCAGATCTTCCGCTATTAAATCCACTACTAATTCATAGGATCATAACCTGCTATTTGCCATATTTTCCCTGTACTTCTGTTATATTGGAGACGGGATTTGTTGGGAGTTTAGGCATCTTACCAAGCTCAGTCCTCAATATAGGAGCAAAGGAGTACTGCTACTCAGGCATAATATTAATTAATTCTTCCAGATGTAAAATCAACTCAGAGTTGGAGGAAAACTACTTGATATTGAATGAAAAAGAGATTGCAATTAACATAAATACAGTTGTAGAACTTAAAACTGCTGAAAGATTACTTTATTCTTAACAACTCTTACTGTCGCCCAGACTTACAAACGCTATCTAAATAGTCCGTTAGGTGATATTTTCATATGTGGCCAAGACATTCGGTAATAAAATCCACACATCTTCTGGATGCGACCTAGTGATTAGTCTAAGGTATTTAATACCTTACCCAGAATATTAGCCCTCGCCCCAGTCTTCTCTGCGAGAAGTTCATGACAAGATTCACAGTTAATATCCGTTGTAGTATAAGAAAATATTACCCTCTTTTTTTCGCACTTATTACATTGCACTAATATGAAACTGCTATTTGGTTTTGGAATTAATATATTCTTTCTGTGCATATTTAATCACGACATCAAGCTTGGATCTCTAACTTGCGCATTCTTATACCTTCCTTCACTGTTTTTCTTTGGCAATTTTTGCATGTATATCGTAACGTTATTTTTTTGGTAGTTTTAGCAGTTCGTTTAAGCTCCGGAAATTTTTGACCACCATAACCCTTCTTGTCCTCTGCGTGCCTGCGTGCACCTTCTGCAACCTTTCTATCTTTTCCCTTTTTGTAAATAGCCACTATCTGTGTAGTATGAGTCTTGCACCTCGAGCAAAACTTGCGCAGCTCCTTTTCCATTTTCATTATACGCAAAGTTTATGAAGGGTAATTTAAGGACACCGAAGACTCTCTAGGTCCAGTCATAAACAAATACGACAAAGGTAATAATACACCCTCCTAAGTACATTTAAATATAACCTAGTAAAATCCAGGAAAATCTAATATACTCAGATTTCTATGATAAAGCAATGGTTTTCGGGTTAGATAATCTAATACAACAGATCGTGCCGGCAACATTAGACAGCTTTGGTGTATGGATACCCTTAGCATTTGGTTTAGTAGTAGGACTTGCTTATGTCGTAGCCTCAGCAGCAAGGCGCAGTAGATAATTACCCAAATCCTACTTTTTCTTTGCAGTCGTCTACTGATCAGTCGAAGAGTATCCTACACCAAGTTTGGTACAGCACAGCAACTTAATCCAAATGGAACGAGACTAAAAGACTATAGACAGGCTGACTGGCTGAAAGTATTATTTAATAGCAAAGTTTTGGTGTAACATGTTATGAGCTTTGCCATCAAAATTGGATCTACGAAGGAGAGAAAAATAAAAATTAACTCTGCTCAGACGACCAGCTTCTTATGGGAGGGAGAGAACGTTCTTTCAACTCCTTCTTTAATAGCTGAGATGGAAGAAACGTGCCGACTTCTCCTGAAAGAGCAATTTAGTTCTGATCGTAATTGCGATTCACTAGGTACCCTTGTTGACGTTAAGCATATAGCTGCTACGCCTGTCGGAGCAGAAGTTCTACTCAAATCCAAGGTAATTTCAGCAAATGGTAGGAGAGTTATGTTTGAAGTGGAAGCATTTGACGATCTAGAAAAGATAGGCGAGGGAAGACATGAAAGATTTACAATCGATATACGTAAATTTAAGGATAAATTTAGCATAAAACGAGATAAATTGGGACTATGAGTTAATCAATAAAAATACAAGAATATCTTTTTACTCATACAAATTTTATCATGTGGTAGCGCGTCGAACTGCTACCACTAATATCGCTAGTGAGTGACCCCATAACTTTGTGGTCAATGTCCCTTTTTGAGTGATTGAGTGATTTTTAATTATTTTAGAATTGCTCCAAAACATAGGTTCACCATGACCTTTCGTCAGAATTGTCCATATATGGATACAATTTTTTGTATATTTCAATAGTTTATAATTTTTTGACAACTCATTTTAGGCTTATTTTGAGTCAAAAACTCAAGACCGCTCATTAATACCCATAATTTTTGCATTCTTTTAAAACGAGGTATTAGAGCATATGAAAAAGGCTACAACACCCTATCACCATAGTTTTTTTCTCTAACAGCCTCTGGATGTGTAAAAGTATAAAAGAGGCCTGAGAAGATTTGTAATATTCTAATTAGGTGATATATGGAAAAATGGCATCAGTTCAAACTACCGCTGGCGGAATGCCGGTCTTAATCTTGAGGGAAGGGACAAAAGAAAATAAGGGAAAAGAGGCACAGAGGAACAATATTACTGCGGCTAAGCTTGTTGCTGAAGTTGTTAAGACCTGCTTAGGTCCACGAGGCATGGATAAAATGCTAGTTGACACTGTGGGCGATGTTACAATTACCAATGACGGTGCAACAATTCTCAAAGAGATGGACATTCAGCATCCAGCAGCTAAAATGATGGTCGAGGTTTCCAAATCTGTTGATAATGAAGTCGGTGATGGAACTACCTCTTCAGTGGTATTGGCAGGTGCATTGATAGAAAAAGCTGAAGAGTTGATTAACAAAGAAGTTCATCCATCCGTAGTCGTTGATGGTTATACAGCTGCAGCAGAGCAGGCTCTTAAAATATTACAAAGGATTGCGATCAAGATAGATGTGGACGATAAAGATACTCTGATAAACATTGCTACAACAAGCATGTATTCAAAGCTCGTTTCTGATGACAGTCCTGTACTGAGTCAGATAGTTGTCAATGCAACACGACAGGTAGCTGAGAAGACTAATGAGGGTCAAGCTTTGAAGGTGGACCTGGACAATATAAAAGTCGAGAAGAAAGCTGGTGGATCGATACATGACACCAAACTGATTAAAGGTATAGTACTTGATAAAGAGGTAGTCCATGCTGGTATGCCAAAAAGAATTGAAGGTGCCAGAATTGCGCTACTTAATTCGGCTCTTGAAATTGAAAAGACTGAAATGAGTGCAGAAATTCGTATCAATGATCCACAACAAATGCAAATGTTTCTAGAAGAAGAGAATAAAATGCTCAAATCTATGGTTGACAAGATAAAATCATCAGGAGCAAACATAGTATTATGCCAGAAGGGCATAGATGACATCGCACAACATTATCTTGCAAAAGCCGGTGTGCTCGTTGTAAGACGCGTTAAGGAAAGCGATATGTTTAAGCTATCAAAAGCAACAGGAGCTAGAATAGTAAGCAATCTAGACGATCTTGTTGAGGGAGATCTAGGCTCAGCCGATCTGGTCGAAGAACGCAAAGTTGAGACAGATAAATGGGTCTTCATTGAAGGATGCAAGAATCCAAAATCGGTGACTATTCTTATAAGAGGAGGATCTCAGAGAGTCGTCGACGAAGCTGACCGCTCTGTACATGATGCATTGATGGTAGTGAAAGACGTCCTTGAAAAACCAGCAATAGTAGCTGGTGGTGGAGCTCCAGAGGCATACATCTCAAATGAATTAAGACAATGGTCAAACAACCTAGAAGGTCGTGCACAGCTGGCAGTTCATAAATTTGCTGAAGCCCTCGATTCTATTCCACTGGCTCTGTCTGAAAATGCGGGTATGGATCCAATTGATACTATGACAGATTTGCGCGCAAAACAAGGCAAACGAGGTAAGTGGATTGGTGTAGATGTTAGAAACACGGTAGTCACAGATATGTTCAAAGAAAATGTCGTAGAACCACTCGTAGTCAAAGAGCAGATTATAAAGTCGGCTGTTGAGGCCGCATGTATGATTCTGAGAGTAGATGATGTAATAAGCTCAAGTAAGTCCAAGATGCCGTCTGGACCTCCCGGTGGTGGTATGGGTGGTATGGGTGGTATGGGTGGTATGGGTGGTATGGGTGGTATGGGCGGTATGGATATGGAGTAAACTAGCTTATCAAGTCAGGAATAGTTTTTTTTAATCCTGAGTTATTATTTTCAGATTATTTATTCAATAATTTTTGCAAATCCTCTTAAACAATACTTTAGTACAATTACAAAAAACATATTGTAACCCTGTCTAACGTTTTTATTACGACATTCCCTACTTTTCACTAGCATGACAAATAAGGTCTGCGTTCTTGGTGCAGGCAGTACTAGATATGGTAAACTAGATGAAAATATTATCGAAATTGCGTTGGCTGCATCAAGAGATGCCATAATTTCTGCTGGCATTACGCCAGGGGATATCCAAGCAGGATACATTTCAAATGTTTTTGGAGCCTCTGATAAGCAGGTTCATATGGCTCCAGTGATCATGAGCAATTTGGGAATTCCATATGTACCTGGCCTTACTATAGAATCTGCATGTGGATCGGGTTCCATAATGTTTAGGGAAGCTTATGCAAATATAGCGGCCGGTTTTTATGATTGTGTTTTAGCTTTAGGGGTCGAAAAGATAACTCATACTGGGACTATCCAGAGCACTACTCTATTCTCTTATTGTTCTGACTTCTTTTATGAAGGAGGAAATGGTGCATCCTTTCCAGGGTTATTTGCATCCATAGCTAGAAATTATATGGCTATACACAAAGCCAGTGAAGAGGATTTAGCCCATGTAGCAGTAAAGAATCACGAAAACGGGTTACTTAATCCAAAGGCACACGTTCGAAAAGAGATTACGATTGATGACGTTTTAAAATCTCCAGTTGTAGCATCGCCTTTAAAACTTTATGATTGTTGTCCGTTCTCAGATGGTGCTTCAGCTGTTATCCTCTGTAATGAAACATTTGCCAAGAAAAGTAACAGGCAGTATGTTGAAGTAATTGGATCAGGCCGAGGAGCTTCGCCAGCTGCTGTTCAAGGCCGTGATGATATCACTACTATTCCAAGTACCATAAATGCAGCAAACCAGGCATATAAAATGGCAGGGATTACACCAAAGGATATAGATTTTGCTGAAGTTCACGATTGCTTTACGATAGCAGAGATAATCGATATCGAAGACTTGGGATTTTTCCAAAAGGGAACCGCTGCTCATGCAGTAAGGGAAGGAGCAACTCGCAGGAATGGACAAATCCCCATTAACCCTTCTGGCGGATTGAAATCGAAGGGACATCCGATTGGTGCTACCGGCGTAGGTCAAGTAGCTGAAGTATTCGAACAATTTACAGGTAAGGCCGGGGAAAGAACAATTAAGGATGCAGATATTGCTTTAACCCATAATTTTGGGGCAACCGGCGCTAGTGCAGCAGTTCACATCTTTAAAAAGGTGGAATAACATACTAAATGCCACAGCCAAATCGGCATCAGCAGACATTAGGCTCAAGGGCAAAGTTTATCACATCTGCAAGTAAAGGAAAAGTACTTTGCAATAAATGTTTAAAGTGTGACCATATTATGATTGGCACTATTTATTTTTGTGAAAGATGTCATAGTAGTGAATTACGATCAATCGAACTAGAAGGAATTGGCAAGGTGGTAACTTATACAATTCAAGCTGTTGCTCCAGAAGGATTCAACGACTTGGGAAAACCCTATGCATGGGTTGTTTTCAGAATAGAAAACACATCATTAAAGGTATCAGGAATCCTTATTGGAGTCAAGGTGCCTGCAGATTTACCGCTTGGATCAAAGGTTAAGGTGGATAGTTTTGATCCTAAATATGGACTTAAATTACAAAAAGTTGGTCAGTAACTAGGGTTGATCGTCTGATAAGAAGATTATTACAAATCAATGGTCTGTTTCTGGATTAGCCTCCTTCACATATAAGTTGTAAATAAGGATCTAGCTATTTGTTAACCAGAAACACAGCTGCTGAATCCGCATTCAATACACATATTGCATCCCTCAGTAATAATTAATCTTGCTTTGCAAGACGGGCACAATTCATCTAGTTCATCATTATTCTGAGAAAAGGGTTTTAAAGTCTTTCCTGAGAACTTGATCTGTGTTGGTGAGGTAAGCTCTACATTATTAGCCCCATTTATCGCTTCTGTTTCTCTACAGATCTGTTCTATTTGCTCTTTAATATATGGATCTGAAATATTTGTTTGCAGATAATCAATGGTATACTCGCTGGGTCTAACGACGAATTTCCTTTCCTTTGTATCATTACCATTGATATGTAGAACTTGTTCATGCCTTGAACCATCTCTGTATACTGTAACACCTTTAAGACCTAGCTCATGAGATAGCAAATATGCAGATTTTACATCCTCTGCGGTGGTATCACCTGGCATGTTAATTGTCTTTGCGATAGCATTACTTATCCACTTTTGCCACACTGCTTGAGCCATTATATGATCGGTCCAATGTACATCTATTGCGGTAACAAATATTTTCTGAATCCATTCTGGAATTTCACTTAAACCTTGTGCTGAACCGTAGTTGTTAGCAATTTTGGTCAATATATCATCAGTGTACAATCCATTTTCTTTCAACGTACTCTCGAAGATTTTATTAGTATAAAAAAATCTGCCTACTGTAACACGTTTCTCAAATACTACCGCAAACATTGGCTCGACGCCGTTAGAGGTATCAGCTATCATAGACAAAGTACCTGTAGGAGCAATTGTTGATGTCCAGGAATTTCTAATTCCATATTTTTGGATTTTTTCAATTAATGAGCCCCAATCATATGCATGTGTTTCTTTCGGTAGCTCATAATAACCTGCAACGGGAATCTTGCCTCTAACATAATCCGTTTCTTTAAATAGGGGGAATGAACCTCTTGATTTTGCTAAAGCAACACTTTCTTCCATACTATAATAGGATAGGGCTTCTGCTAATTTATTCATGAATTCATAACCATTTCTTGAGTTATACGAAATCCTTAACAAGAAAAGTAAATCTGCCATGCCCATTATACCGAGGCCGATTCTCCTTGTTAGCTTTGTGTTAATATCAATCTCTTCTACAGGATAGTTGTTCATATCAATTACGTTATCTAAGAACCGAGATGAGATTCTAATTGCCTGCTCGTATCTTTGCCAATCAAACTCATAAGACCCATCCGCCTTTCGCTTTACGAAATTTGCAAGATTAATCGATCCCAGATTACATGATTCATAAGGATAAAGCGATTGTTCTCCACATGGATTTGTCGCACGAAGTGGCCCACCCTTTGCAACGATCGAGGGATTATACTTGTTGATATTATCAAAAAAAATGACTCCTGGCTCAGCACTCTTCCATGCGCTAAATGCAATTAAGTCTATTAACTGATGGGAATCAATTTGTTTCACAGGTTCATGGGTTCTTGGGTTGCGGAGAGTATATTTGTGGTTATCCTTATTCGTTAATGAATTCCAGAAGTCTTCCCAAATTCCAACACTAACATTAAAGTTCTCAAATATTCCTGGTTTTGTTTTGGCTATTACAAACTTTTCAATATCTGGATGCCATGCCTCTAAAATACCCATATTTGCTCCACGTCTCTTGCCTCCTTGTTTTACTACATCAGTAATAGTATCAATAATTCTCATAAATGACGTTGGACCTGACGCAA
>OCZS010000453.1_pt1 | contig 13366 bp, 14 predicted proteins | sample 1539071 | NCBI WGS metagenome assembly OCZS01 (sample SAMEA3113584, study PRJEB22503) | soil metagenome
GTGTCGTCTGTCCCCGGGGCGGTGTCCGTCGACGTCGTCCCACCGGAGGCTCGTGTCGAGCTCGACCGCCTCGGGCGCCGGTGGGGCGAGCTCCCGCTGGCGCGTGCCGAGGCGGCGATGCCGTTGCTCCGGCGCCTCCTCGACGACCTCGGACGGCGTTCGGCCCCCGAGGAGTCGTCCGTGCCCGACCTCGGGCCGGGGGTCGTCGCCCACCAGCTCGCCGTCGTCGTGTGGGACGCCTACGCCGTCGGGCGAGGTGACGGCATCCCCGCGCTCCTCACGGACCTGCGCCGGACCCTCGACTGACCGCCCGATATCCAGAGCACCGGGGGCGAGGTTCTCCAACGGACCACTGCGGCCGACCTGCTCCGTGGCCAACATGCCGTCCACGTCGCGCTGGGTCCTACGCTGCGGACCATGGCCGACAGTGACGTCCGTCCCGACGCCGACGACCCTGATGTCGTCGTCGTCATGGGGGTCTCCGGCTGCGGGAAGTCGACGGTGGCCAAGGGTCTGTCGGAGGCGCTGGGGTGGGAGTTCGCCGAGGGGGACGACTTCCACCCGGACACCAACGTGGCGAAGATGCGCAGGGGCACGCCGCTCACCGACGAGGACAGGTGGCCCTGGCTCGAGTCCATCGGCAGGTGGATCTCGGGGAAGGAACGAGCGGGCGAGTCCGCCGTCGTCACGTGTTCCGCGCTGCGCCGCGCCTACCGGGACCTGCTCCGCGAGGGCCGGCCGCACGTCCGCTTCCTCCACGTCACCGCGCAGCCGGACGTCCTCTTCGACCGACTGCAGGAGCGGCCCGGCCACTACATGCCTGCGTCACTGCTGACCAGCCAGCTCGCCACGCTGGAGCCGCTCGCGGACGACGAGCCGGGCGTGACCATCACCAACGGGGGAGATGCCGCGCAGGTCCTGGATCGAGCGCTCGTCGCCCTGGGCCGTCGACCCGAGCACGCCTGACTGTCCGACGGCTCAGGTGAGCCGCTCGACGATGATGGCCATTCCCTGGCCGCCACCGACGCACATCGTCTCGAGGCCGAGCTGGCCGTCGCGCTCCTCGAGGCCGTTGAGGAGTGTGGTCATGATGCGGGTGCCCGTCGAGCCGAAGGGGTGGCCCAGCGCGATCGCGCCACCGTGGACGTTGAGCCGCTCCTCGTCCATGCCGAGGTCGTCGGCACTGGGCAGCACCTGTGCGGCGAAGGCCTCGTTGATCTCGTAGAGGTCCATGTCACCGACCGACATGCCGGCCCTGGCCAGTGCCTGGCGCGACGCCTCCACGGGGCCCAGCCCCATGATCTCGGGTGAGAGGGCGGAGACCCCCGTCGAGACGATCCGGGCCCGAGGGGCCACGCCCAGCTCCTTGGCGCGGGTGTCGCTCATGACGACGACTCCGGAGGCGCCGTCGTTGAGGGGGCAGCAGTTGCCCGCGGTGACCGTGCCGTTCTCGCGGAACACAGGGCTCAGCGCCTGCACGCCTTCGAGCGTCACTCCCGGCCGAGGACCGTCGTCCGTCGCCACCACCGAGCCGTCCGGCATGGTGACCGGAAGGATCTCGCGCGCGAAGAACCCGTTCGCGATCGCCTTCTCCGCGCGGTTCTGGCTGCGCACGCCCCACTCGTCCTGTCGCTGTCGCGAGACGGCCCGGAGGGTGGCGACGTTCTCGGCGGTCTGGCCCATGGCGAGGTAGATGTCGGGCAGCCGCCCGTGCTCGCGGGGGTCGCTCCACGTGGCGTTGGTGCGTGCCGTCTCGGCGCTGTGGGTGGCCGCGTCGGCGAAGAGCGGATTCTGCGCCTCGGCATCGGTGCCACCCGCCCCGGCGAAGCTCGTGTACTGAGAGACGCACTCGACCCCCCCGACGACGAAGGTGTCACCCTCCCCGGCCTTGATCGCGTGGAACGCCATGCGCATCGTCTGGGTCGAGCTCGCGCAGAAGCGGTTCACGGTCGCGGCCGGCAGGTGGTCCATGCCGGCGAGGACGGCGACGACGCGGGCGAGGTTGGATCCGTGCTTGCCACTCGGGTCGGCGCAGCCCCAGTAGAGGTCGTCGATCGTGCTCGGGTCCAGCGACGGAAGCTGGTCGAGAAGACCACGGACGACCTGCACCGACAGGTCGTCCGGCCGGACGTCCTTGAGCGACCCCTTGAACGCGCGTCCGATCGGGGTGCGGGCGGCGGCGACGATGACGGCCTCGGTCACGGGTGCTCCTCTGGTGCGCGGACGGCATACGGGTCCTCGACGACCCGCTCGACGACCCACGGCCCGGGTCGGTCCTGTTCCCAGCGTATGCCGGGTGACCCGGAGCCGGCATGTGGCCTCGGTCTCGCCGCGAGGGTCCCGCCGAAGGGGGTGCTCCGCCATGATGACGTCATGGACACCACGCGCAGCCGGGCATCGTCAGGGTCGCCGTACGAGGGGAGCGTGGGGTTCTCCCGCGCGGTCCGCGTCGGCCAGTACATCGCGGTCTCGGGCACCGCGCCCATCAATGCCGACGGCCACGTGAGCGTCGATCCCGCCTCTCAGGCGAGGCGCTGCTGGGAGATCGCCCTGGGGGCGCTCGCCGAGCTCGGCGGCCGGCCCGAGGACGTCATCCGCACGCGGCACTTCATCACCGACGAGGACGTCGTGGACCCCGTCTCGACGGTCCACGGCGAGATCTTCGGAACGATCCGGCCCGCCAGCACCATGGTCGTCGTCGCCGGCCTCGTCGACCGTCGCTGGAAGGTCGAGGTCGAGCTCGACGCGATCGTCTCCGGCTGATCCCCCGCGGGCCGTCTGACCGGCCGGGCGCGTGACCGCCCTCGTCGGTGACGCTGCGACCGGCGGTGGTCCCCGGGTCGGTTCAGGCGCGTTCCACTGCCGTGCTCTCGTCCGACGCCTCGGTCTCCACCGGAGTGTCCTCGGACGGGGGTACCGCGTCGTGCCGGCGGCGCAGGAGGACGGCCCAGCGCCCGCGGGGACCGCGGTCCTGACCCGCGATCTCGGTCGGGGCGACCTCCGCTCCCGGCTCCCTCACCGCCTGCCCGGCGGCGACGGCGACCGGCCCGACACCCTCACCTCGGCGTGGCTCGGGAGCGCGGTCAGAGGTGTCGGCGCCCCAGACCGCGAGCGCAGCGCAGACGCTCGGCAGGAGGGCGGCCGCAGCCCGGGCGTACCCGGCCGCCGACGGGTGGAAGCGGTCCTTGCTGAACATCTCGTGGGGTGACTCGTCGAACTCCGGCCCGAGGAGGTCCCCCAGCGACACCGTCCGGCCGCCGGCCTCGACCACGGCCACCGTCTGCGCCGCGGCGAGGTCGCGCGACCACCGCTTCATCAGCGAGCGCAGCGGCTGCCGGATCGGCTGGATGGTCCCGAGGTCGGGGCACGTCCCCACGACGACCTCGGACCCGAGGGCGCGGATCCGCCGCACCGTCTGCTCGAGGGCGCGCACGGACGCCGACCGCTCGATCCGGTGGGTGACGTCGTTCGCCCCCACCATGATGAGCACGACGTCGGGGTGCGTGATCTCCTCGAGGGCGTTCGCCAGCTGGCGCTCGAGGTCGCTCGACTCGGCCCCCACGACCGCGGCGTTGGTCAGCCGCACCCGGCGGCCGGTGAGCGCCGAGACACCGCCCGCGATGATGGCACCGACCGTCTCGTGCGGGGAGTCGGCCCCCATGCCGGCAGCGGAGCTGTCACCGAGCACCACGAGCTCGTACGGCACGCCGCGACCCGCCCCGTAGATGCCCGCGTCGTCGGGCGAGTCGTCGAACGGGTTGCCGATGACCCGGCGGGCGAGTGCTGCCTCCGCCTTGATGACCCCCCAGCCCGCCGCTCCCAGGGCGGCACCGGCAGCGGCGACACCGCCGCCGCCGTATGCCGCAGTGGCTGCGATCTTCCGGGCCCGGCGTGCTCGTCCCATCGGCTGCCTTCCTCCTCGCCGGCCTCCACGGTACGCGAGCGCTCACGCGACCGTTCCGCCTGCCGGCCCGACGCCATAGCGTGTCGTCGTGGACGTCATCGTGGGAAGCGCGGCCGACCTCGTGACCGTCGTCACCGAGGACGACACCGCGGTGGCCGTCGGCTCCGGCAGCCTGCCGGTGCTCGGCACGCCCCGCCTCCTCGCCTGGTGCGAGCAGGCGACCTGCCGGGCGCTGGAGCCCGCGCTGTCGCCCGGCTCGACGAGTGTGGGGACCGCGGTGCACCTCGAGCACCTCGTGCCCAGCGGCGTCGGTGAACGGGTGACCGTACGAGCCGAGGTCGAACACGCGGACGGCCGCCACGTCGTCCTCACGGTCACCGCGACGGATGCCGGCGGCACGGTCGTCGGACGGGGAACGGTCCAGCGTGTGGTGGTCGACGTGGAGCGCTTCCTCGGCGGCCTCCGCTCGTCCACCTCACCACGCCGCCGGCACGAGAGCTCCTAGCGCTGCGGTTTGCGGGCCTGGAGGGTGTAGCTGAGCGGGAGCCGCTCCTGGTGCTCCTGCAGCGACCACTCACCGAGGCCGTCGCGCACCATCCGGTCCGGCAGCGCCTCCCAGGGCACGCTTCGGTGCTCCACGAGCCCGGTGACCTCGAGCCCCCGCTCGAGCAGTGCCGTGACCGTCTCTCCGATGCCGTGGTTCCAGGACATCGAACGGTTGTTCCTGAACTCGACGTCGGTCTCGACGTAGGTGCCGGGATCCTCGTCGTCGATCGGCTCGGGAGTCTCGAAGTAGGGGTACGCAACGGTCAGGGCCTCGGTCAGTGCCTCGTCGAGCGACCACAGCATCGGGTGGCCCTCGCGGAGGAAGAGCCGACCGCCGGGCGCGAGGAGGTCGTCCACCACCCCTGCCCAGCGGTCGACGTCGGGCAGCCAGCAGAGGGCTCCGACCCCGGTGTAGACGAGGTCGAAGCTCCTGCCCCAGAGCGCCTCCGGAGCGGTGTACACGTCGGCCTCGACGTAGTCGACGGGCGGTCCGGCCTCCGCCGCCAGCCGGCGTGCCTGCTCCAGCGAGGCAGGCGACAGGTCGAGCCCGGTCATCCGGGCGCCCAGCCGGGCCAGCGAGAGGGTGTCGGTGCCGATGTGGCACTGCAGGTGGATGCCGGTCCGTCCGCTGATGTCCCCCAGCAGGGGCAGGTCGAAGCGGACGACGCTGCTCAGGTGGTCGGAGTCGGCGACGAAGGCCTCGAACCCGTAGTCGGGGCTCGCCGCGTGGGCCGGAGCGCGCTCGTCCCAGTTGGCGCGGTTCACGGTGAGGTAGTCGTCCATGTCCGCCATCGTCGCCTATCCGTGGCCCTCCGCGCCCCGGGGTTTCGGCGGGCCGGGAGCCGGTCGCCACCGTGCGAGGATGACTCGGTGAAGTACGCGGAGCACGTCGTCGACCTCGTCGGGAACACCCCCCTCGTCAAGCTCAGCTCGGTCACCGAAGGGATCGGAGCGACGGTCCTCGCCAAGGTCGAGTACGTCAACCCCGGCGGGTCGGTGAAGGACCGGATCGCCCTGAAGATGGTCGAGGCCGCGGAGGCCTCGGGTGAGCTGAAGCCCGGTGGCGTCATCGTGGAGCCGACGTCGGGCAACACCGGGGTGGGCCTCGCCCTCGTGGCGCAGCGACGGGGCTACTCCTGCATCTTCGTCTGCCCGGACAAGGTGTCCGAGGACAAGCGCAACGTCCTCAAGGCGTACGGCGCGGAGGTCGTCGTGTGCCCGACCGCGGTGTCCCCGGAGCACCCGGACTCCTACTACTCGGTCTCCGACCGCCTCGTCCGCGAGACCCCCGGCGCGTGGAAGCCCGACCAGTACTCCAACCCCAACGGGCCGCTCTCGCACTACGAGACCACGGGTCCGGAGATCTGGCGCGACACCGACGGGCGGGTCACCCACTTCGTCACCGGTGCCGGCACGGGCGGCACCATCTCGGGCGCCGGCCGCTACCTGCGCGAGGTCTCGGCCGACCGGGGAGCGGGCCGCGTCCAGGTCGTCGCCGCGGACCCCGAGGGGTCGGTCTACAGCGGCGGCACGGGTCGGCCGTACCTCGTCGAGGGCGTCGGTGAGGACTTCTGGCCGGCGGCGTACGACCCCTCCCAGGTGGACCGCGTCGTCGCCGTCTCCGATGCGGAGTCATTCGGCATGACCCGCCGACTCGCTCGTGAGGAGGGCCTGCTCGTCGGGGGCTCCTGCGGCATGGCGGTCGTTGCGGCCCTCGTCGTCGCCCGTGAGCTGCCCGACGACGCGGTCGTCGTCGTCGTCCTCCCGGACTCCGGTCGGGGCTACCTGTCCAAGATCTTCAACGACGACTGGATGGCGTCCTACGGCTTCATGAAGAGCGACGCCGAGCGCACGGTGGGAGACGTCCTCCACGCGAAGGACGGTGCGATACCGGCGCTCGTCCACACCCACCCCTCGGAGACGCTGCGCGACGCGATCCAGATCCTCCGCGAGTACCACGTCTCCCAGATGCCGGTCGTCAAGGCGGAGCCGCCGGTCATGTCCGGTGAGGTCGCCGGTGCGGTGTCGGAGCGGGACATCCTCGAGGCACTGTTCACCGGGAAGGCCCACCTCGCGGACCGGGTCGGGCAGCACATGAGCCCCGGCCTGCCACTCGTCGGCGCGGGTGAGCCGGTCTCGACCGCTCGCCAGGAGCTCGAGGGCTCCGACGCCGTCCTCGTCGTCGAGGACGGCAAGCCCGTCGGGGTCCTCACCCGCGCCGACCTCCTCGCGTTCCTCGCCGACTGACCGACGGCTGCGACGTCGCGCACCGGACGATCACCTCGGGTGGCGGACAGGGTGAGACTTGACGCATGGAGCGGTCCCGGTGGGAGAGCCCGGTCGAGAAGGCGATCAGGGAGGCCCAGGAGCGAGGGGAGTTCGACGACCTCCCGGGCGCCGGCAAGCCGCTGCCCGACCTCGGTGACCCCGACGACCCGCTGTGGTGGGTCCGGCGCATGGCCGAGCGGGAGCAGCTCGACCTCTCGCTCGCGCTGCCCACGGCGCTCCAGCTGCGCAAGGAGGCCGCGGGCTTCCCGGAGTCCCTGGTCGGGCTGCGCTCGGAGGATGCCGTCCGACGGGTCCTCGAGGACTACAACGAGCGCGTGCGTCGCGACCGCCTGCGGCCGCCGGACCCGGGGATGCCGCAGCTCCTCGCGCCCACGGTCGACGTCGACGCGACGGTCCAGCGGTGGCGTGTCCTGCGAGCAGCCTCACAGCCGCCCACGGTTGACCCGCCGGTAACAAGCCGCGAGGCTCGACCCGGGCGCCGCTGGTGGCGCCGCCGGCGCTGAGCCGGTGAGCGGTGCGATGCCGGCACACGGCATCCGCGGTGGTCCGTCGCCGCGGTGACCGGCGAGCCGACCGCACCACGGACGAGGAAGGGCCGATGAGCGAGTACCCCCACCTGCTGGCCCCCCTCGACCTCGGACACCTCACCCTCCCGAACCGGGTCATCATGGGCTCGATGCACACGGGGCTCGAGGACCACGCCAGGGACTTCCCGAAGCTCGCCGCCTACTTCGCGGAACGCGCCCGCGGCGGGGTGGCGCTCATGGTCACCGGCGGGTTCGCCCCCAACGTCGAGGGCACGCTGTACCCGATGGCGTCCAAGCTCACCACCCGACGCGAGGCTCGCCAGCACCGCCAGGTCACCACCGCGGTCCACGACGCGGGGGGACGGATCGCGCTGCAGATCCTCCACGCCGGGCGCTACGCGTACACGCCCTGGTGCGTCGCGCCCTCGGCGACCAAGAGCCCCATCTCGAGGTTCACCCCCCGAGCGCTCTCCGACCGCGGCGTGAGGCGCCAGATCCGTGCCTTCGCCCGCGCCGCCCGACTGGCCCGCGAGGCCGGTTACGACGGCGTCGAGGTCATGGGGTCCGAGGGCTACCTCGTCAACGAGTTCCTGGCGCCGAGAACCAACCAGCGCACCGACCGGTGGGGTGGCACACCCGAGAACCGGCGGCGCTTCGCCGTCGAGACGGTGCAGGCCGTCCGCGAGGCCGTGGGCAGCGACTTCATCGTCATCTACCGCATCTCGGTCCTCGACCTCGTGGAGGACGGTCAGACGTGGGAGGAGGTGACGGCCCTGGCCCATGAGGTGGAGGCGGCCGGGGCGAGCATCCTCAACCTCGGCATCGGCTGGCACGAGGCCAGGGTGCCGACGATCGTCACCTCGGTGCCCCGGGCCGCCTTCACGTCGTATGCCGCCCGCCTCAAGGAGCACGTGTCGGTGCCCGTCGTCGCGACGAACCGGATCAACATGCCGGAGGTCGCCGAGTCCGTCCTGGCGGAGGGCGGAGCCGATCTGGTCTCCCTGGCCCGGCCCTTCCTCGCCGACCCGGAGTGGGTCCGCAAGTCCGCGGAGTCGCGGGCCGACGAGATCAACACGTGCATCGCCTGCAACCAGGCCTGCCTCGACCACAGCTTCGTGAGGAGGCGCGCCACCTGCCTCGTCAACCCGCGAGCCGGGTACGAGACGGAGCTCCTCCTGGGTCCCACCCGCACCGTCAAGAAGGTGGCCGTCGTGGGGGCCGGGCCGGCGGGGCTCGCCTCCGCGACGACATTGGCCGACCGCGGCCACCAGGTCGAGCTCTTCGAGGCGCGTGACCACCTCGGCGGTCAGTTCGACATCGCCATGCGCATCCCCGGCAAGGAGGAGTTCGCCGAGACGATCCGCTACTTCACCCGCCGCCTGGACCTGACCGGCGTCAAGGTGCACCTCGGTCGACGGGTGGATGCCGACGAGCTCGTCGGGGCGGGCTTCGACGAGGTGGTCGTCGCCACGGGGGTCGAGCCGCGAGTTCCGGACATCCCGGGCATCGACCACCCGATGGTCATGACGTATGCCGAGCTGGTCCGCGGCGAGCGGTCGGCCGGCTCCCGCGTGGCGGTCGTCGGCGCGGGCGGGATCGGTGTGGACGTCAGCGAGTACCTCACCACGGCCCATTCGCCCACCCTCGACCTCGACGCCTGGCGAGCGGAGTGGGGGGTCGGTGACCCCGCCCTGACCAGGGGCGGGCTCGCGTCGCGGCACCCCGTGACCAGCCCTCGACAGGTCGTGCTGCTGCAGCGCAGGACGACGTCCATCGGCAGGAGCCTCGGCAGGACCACCGGCTGGGTCCATCGGGCAGCACTCAAGGCGAAGGGCGTCGAGCACGTCACCGGCGTCGCGGCATACGAGCGCATCGACGACGACGGGCTGCACGTCCGGCTGGGCTCCGACCCGTCGCAGCGGCGGACGTTCGCAGTCGACACCGTCGTCCTGTGCGCGGGACAGGTCTCGGTGCGAGCCCTTGCCGACGAGCTCGCGGCTCTGGGTGTGACGACCCACGTGGTGGGTGGTGCCGACGTGGCCCTCGAGATCGACGCCAAGCGCGCCATCCGCCAGGCGACGGAGCTGGCCGCCAGGATGTAGGGGCTCAGCCCGACGGTGGCCGGCCGGTGTAGGCCAGGAGCCGCTCCTGCGGGGTTGCGTCCGGCGAGACGGGAAGCTCCGGCTTGAACACCCCGTGGCGCTGCTCCTCGGTGAAGCGGCCATGGATCTGCTGGTACGCCGCCTCTGCGAGCCCCTCCGGCATCGTCGCGTCCTGGCCGGTGGCCTTCGCGAGGTCCCAGCCGTGCAGCAGCTGGTCGCTGAAGGCGATGCCGACGGACGGCCCGGTCCGCTCGATGACGCCCTCCTTGCCGAACGTCCGCAGGGCCTCGTCGCGCGAGCGCGTGAAGTCGGCGAGTGGCACCTTGCCGAGGAGGGCCGGCGGCTCCGCGCCCGGCGGGGAGGCGTCCTCGCCCCGCGCGGACCACACGAAGTACCGCTGGGTCTCCAGCATGTGGTTCATCAACGTGCGCACGTCCCAGCCATCGCAGCCGGTCATGGCGTCCAGGTGGTCGCTCGCGATGGCGACCTTGCCGAGCGTCCAGTCGGTCGCACGGCGGTAGAGATCGAGCAGGTCGACGTCGTCCATCGCGCCCTCCTTGTTCGGGACCACCACGAGGCGTACCCACGGGGCACGGGGCAAAACAGCGCAGCCGAGCATCGTCGTCGGAACACCCGAGACGCAGGCGTCCGGGGCGGCGTAGTGTCGACGGACGGAGTCGTTCAGGCTTCCTAGCGCTGGGAGCACATCATGGCGGACAAGTCACCTCGACAGCACATGACGAAGAAGGCCGGCAAGTCGATCAAGGAGAAGCGGGCCGACAAGCACGCCAAGGCGGACGCCAAGAGCCACCTGGACATCGGAGAGATCCGCAAGAAGTAGGCACCGGCTGGCTGCGGCGGCGCTCATGCCCCGGCGGCCGGTCGAGGGGGCAGGACTCGCCCGGGATACTCGACGCACGTCGGCGTGTCGTGCCCACTCGATCAGACGTCACCGGCGCCCCAGCCAGGCCGGTAGTAGGGCGTCCCTCTGCGCCGGGAGGGTCGGCGACGCCGAACAGGTCACAGGAGACTCGAGATGGCACCCGTCGCCATCAGGAAGAACCACTCCGCGAGAACGACCGCTGTCCCAGCCACGATCGCCACGACGGCCCTGCTCTTGGGTCGGGGCCGTCGAGCCGCGTCGCCCGGTTCGTCGCGGGTCATGGACGAGTCGGGCACACCGATGAGCGCCCCCACAGCGGTGCTGATGGTCATCAAGGGCAGACCCATGGAGAACATGGCCCCGCCCTCGGCAGCACCCCCCAGGAGGGCCTCAGGGAGCCAGATCAGGAGGAACACGAGGGACGCACCCACGGCCACCCCGATCAGCGCACCTGGACCTGGTCGACCCCTCATGGCCTGAGTGTTGCAGTGCCGCACTACGACCGCGACCTCTCAAGTCCGGTTCCGGCCAAGACTGCTGATAGGCGTTGCTAGGCCTCGTGCGCTTCTGTCTCGGGGAGCCGCAGTCCGGTCACGGCCAGTCGGGACTCCTTGGCCTCCGCCAGTGCTCTGTCACTCAACGAGCACCCGTAGGGGCCGTGGTTGCAGTAGCCGTTGGGGTTCTTGTGCAGGTACTGCTGGTGGTAGTCCTCGGCATACCAGAACGTGCCGGCGACCTCCGCCGGTGCGAGGGTGGTCGTGATCTCGCCGCGTCCAGCCCCGGTCAGCACCTCCTGGAAGGCGGACCGTGTGGCCCGTGCCGCGGCCTCCTGGCCGGGGGTCGTCCAGAAGATCGCGGACCGGTATGCCGTGCCGATGTCGTTGCCCTGCCGGTTGCCCTGGGTGGGGTCATGGTTCTCCCAGAACGCCTTGAGGAGCATCTCCGGGGACGTCACCGACGGGTCGTAGGCGACGAGCACCGCCTCGGCGTGCCCGGTGCGGCCGGTGCAGGTCTCCTCGTAGGTGGGGTTGGACGTGAAGCCGCCCATGTAGCCGGCGGCGGTGGTCACGACACCGGGCAGCCGCCAGAAGATCCGCTCCACACCCCAGAAGCAGCCCATGGCGACGTAGAGCACCTCGGTCCCTTCGGGCCACGGCCCCTCCAGCGGGGTGCCCAGCACCTCGTGGGTCGTCGGCACGTGGAAGGGCCGGTGCTCACGCCCGGGGAGTGCCTCGTCGGCGCTGGGCAGGGTGGTCTTGGCACGGGATCCGAAGAGCATGTACGTCTGAACGTCCGGCACCCCCGGCATCATCCCCCGTGGACGAGCACGGCATACCCTCGAGCCCATGGCACTCGACAACCTCGGCTTCTCCTCGCGTGCGATCCATGCTGGGCAGGAGCCGGACCCCTCGACCGGTGCGGTCATCGTCCCGATCCACCAGGTCAGCACCTTCAAGCAGGACGGCATCGGCGGCCTGCGCGGCGGCTACGAGTACTCACGTTCGGCGAACCCCACGCGCACGGCGCTCGAGGAGTGCATCGCGGCGCTCGAGGGCGGTGAGAGGGGGTTCGCCTTCGCCAGCGGCCTCGCCGGTGAGGATGCCGTGCTCCGCGCACTCCTCACGCCCGGCGACCACGTCGTCGTCCCCTCCGATGCCTACGGTGGGACCTACCGGCTCTTCGACCAGGTCTTCCGGCCCTGGGGTGTCGACCACTCCGTCGCGACGGTCGCCGACGTCGACTCCGTGCGCGCGGCGATGCGCTCCAACACCCGGATGGTCTGGGTCGAGACGCCCACCAACCCCTTGCTCGGCATCGCCGACATCGAGGCGATCGCCGCGGTGGCGCACGAGGCGGGGGCCCTGTTCGTCGTCGACAACACCTTCGCCTCCCCCTACCTGCAGACCCCCATCGCGCTCGGGGCGGACGTCGTCGTGCACAGCACCACGAAGTATGCCGGCGGGCACAGTGACGTGGTGGGCGGGGCCGTCGTCGTCGCCCCCGGTGCGCTCACCCGGGACGGCGAGAGCGTCACGGAGCGCATTTCCTTCCACCAGAACGCCATGGGTGCGGTCGCCGGGCCGTTCGACGCCTGGCTCGTGCTGCGCGGCCTGAAGACCCTCGCCGTGAGGATGGAGCGCCACTGCGACAACGCGGAGGCCGTCGCGCGGTTCCTCCTCGACCACGACGGGGTCACGGCCGTGCACTACCCGGGCCTGCCGGACCACCCCAACCACGACGTCGCCGCACGGCAGATGAAGCGGTTCGGCGGGATGGTGGCCTTTCGGGTCCGCGGCGGTGAGGACGTGGCCACCAAGGTGTGTGCCGAGACCGGGCTCTGGACCCTCGGCGAGTCGCTCGGCGGCGTGGAGTCGCTCATCGAGCACCCGGGTCTCATGACGCACGTCTCCGTCGCCGGCACCGAGCTCGAGGTCCCGTCCGACCTCATCCGGCTCTCGGTCGGCATCGAGGACGTCGAGGACCTCGTGGCCGACCTCGGCCAGGCGCTCGACCGCCTCACCTGACGCATGCCGGCCGTGCTGTGCGTCGACGTCGGCTCGACGTTCACCAAGGGGGTGCTCGTGGAGGTCCCCGGAGGTTCATTCATCGGCACGGCCAGCTCCCCGACCACCGTCGGCACAGACGTCATGGACGGCGTCGACGCCGTCAGAGCGGGTCTCGCGACGCACGGGGAGCCGCAGGAGGTGCTCATCTGCTCCAGCGCGGGTGGGGGGCTGCGGCTCGCCGTCGTCGGATACGAGGCGGAGGTCACGGCCGAGGCCGGCCACCGGGTCGGCCTCTCGGCCGGCGGCAGGGTGGTGCACGTGTCGAGGGGACCGATGACGAGGGACGACGTCACGGCCCTGCGGGGCGCGCGTCCTGACCTCGTCCTCCTCGTCGGCGGCACCGACGGCGGCAACGCCGACGTGCTGCTCCACAACGCGGACCGGCTCGCTCGGAGCCGCGTGGCGGTCCCGCTCGTCGTCGCCGGCAACGCGGAGGTGGCACCGGCCGTGGCCGCGCTGCTGGCCGGCACGGGACGCCGGTTCGTCGTGGCGGACAACGTGCTGCCCCGCATCGGGGTCGTCGCCCCCGCGGCGGCAAGGGATGCCAT
>OCZS010000454.1_pt1 | contig 13356 bp, 13 predicted proteins | sample 1539071 | NCBI WGS metagenome assembly OCZS01 (sample SAMEA3113584, study PRJEB22503) | soil metagenome
CGGCGGCGACCCGCCGGCGTTGTTGACGGCGACGTCGAGCCGGCCGTGGCGGGCCACGACCTCGTCGAGGAGCGCCTGGACCTGCTCCGCCTCGCGGACATCGCACGCCAGCACGTCGGCGCCCGGGATCGGCGCCGCCGGGGGGCGCCGGGCGCAGGTCACGACCGTGGCGCCGGCCGCGGCGAAGCGGTCGACGATCCCGCGGCCGACACCCTTGGTGCCGCCCGTGACGAGCACGACCCGGCCGGTCATGTCGAGCGCGTCGGTCATCCCGCCCACCCTCCCGCGTTCGCCGCGACCGGACCGCCCGGTGCGGAGCCCCGCATCCCGGTGACCGGCACCGCGGCCGACCGCACGGGCGGGCGGCCGCCGGGTCGTCGGTACCGTGCCGCCATGCCCGAGGCGTACCTCGTCGAGGCCGTGCGCACGCCGGTGGGCCGGCGCAACGGCGCCCTGTCGCACCTGCACCCGGCCGACCTCGGCGCCCACGCCATCGGTGCCCTGGTGCAGCGCACCGGGATCGACCCCGCCGCGGTCGACGACGTGGTGTTCGGCTGCGTCGACACGATCGGCGGCCAGGCCGGCGACATCGCCCGGACCTGCGCCCTCGTGGCAGGGCTACCGGAGACGGTGCCCGGGACCACGGTCGACCGGCAGTGCGGTTCGGCGCAGCAGGCCATCCACTTCGCCGCCCAGGCGGTCATGTCGGGCACCCAGGACGTCGTGATCGCCGGCGGGGTGCAGCAGATGTCGCGCATCCCCATCTCGTCGGCGATGCTCGTCGGCGCCGAGTACGGCTTCGACGACCCGTTCACCGGCTCCCCCGGCTGGGTGGCCCGCTACGGGCCCGGCCCGCTCGACCAGTTCCGGTCGGCCGAGATGATCGCCGAGCAGTGGGGCATCGGCCGCGAGGACATGGAGGCCTACGCCGTGCGCTCGCACGAGCGGGCGCTGGCCGCCCGGGCCGACGGCCGCTTCGAGGCCGAGATCGCCCCGTTGGGCGAGGCGGCGCTCGACGAGGGGCCCCGGCCGCCCGACCTCGACAAGATCCGCTCGCTGCGGCCGCTGCTCGACGGCGGGCGCGTCACGGCGGCGGTGGCCTCGCAGATCTCCGACGCCGCCGCTGCAGTGCTGGTCGTCAACGACCGGGCCCTGCGGGACCACGGGCTCACGCCGCGGGCCCGGGTGCACCACCTCTCGGTGCTCGGCGAGGACCCCGTGCGGATGCTCACCGCCCCGATCCCGGCCACGGCGCGGGCGCTCGCCAGGACGGGCCTGACGGTCGACGAGATCGACCGGTTCGAGGTCAACGAGGCCTTCGCCTCGGTCGTGCTGGCGTGGCTGCACGAGACCGGCGCCGACCCGGACCGGGTCAACGCCAACGGCGGCGCCATCGCCCTCGGCCACCCGCTGGGCGCCACCGGCGCCCGGCTGATGACGACGCTGCTGCACGAGCTCGAGCGCACGGGCGGCCGTTACGGCCTCCAGACCATGTGCGAGGGGGGCGGCCAGGCCAACGTCACGATCGTCGAGCGGCTGGGCTGAGCCTCGCCGGGGCGCTGGGCGCGGGCGCCGGCCCCGGTCCCGGGTGCGGGGGCCGCCGTGCGGCCCCGTCCGCCCTCAGCGGGCGGTCCCGCAGGCGGCGCGGCTGCCGAACAGCTCGTGCCAGATGCCGCCGGCCGCCCGCTGCACCGACCCGGACACGGCCCGCAGGTCGATCTGGCCGGTGAAGTTGGCGACCGACACGGCGCCGATGGCCCGGCCGGACCCCCGGATGGGGGCGGCGACGCACGAGATGCCCTCGCAGCCCTCCTCGCGGTCGTAGGACACGCCGGCCTTGCGGATCGCGGCGAGCTCGGCCCGCAGCCCGTCGGCCGTGGTGATCGTGGTGGGGGTGCGCCGGGGGAGCCCGCGGGCGATCACCCGCTCGACCTCCTTGTCGTCGGCGAAGGCCAGCAGCGCCTTGCCGAGCGAGGTGCAGTGGGCCGGCATGCGGCCGCCCTCGCGGGTGGGCACGTCGAGGCCCCGGATCGGCAGCTTGTCGAGGTAGACGACCTCGGAGCGGTCGAGCACGGCCAGGTGGACGGCGCAGTGCGTGGCCGCCGAGAGCTGCTGCAGGATGGGCAGCGCCTTGTCGCGCATGCGGTTGCGGCGCTCGGCCAGGCCCCCGACCTCGAACAGGCGCATGCCGACCCGGTAGCCACCGTTGGCGCGCTCGAGCCAGCCGAGCTCGAGCAGCTGCTCGGCGAAGCGGTGGACGGTCGACTTGGGCAGGCCGGCCCGGCTGCTCAGCACGCTCAGGCTGAGCGACGGCGTGGTGCCGTCGAAGGCGTCGAGGATCATGGCCGCCCGGGCCAGCACGGAGGTCGCCTTCCCCTCGCGTTCGTCCCCCTCGTGTGCGTCGGGCGTGGGTTGGGCTACGACCAGCATCAGCTCTCCTCCACGGTTCGGGCGGCGGTGCCGCCCCGGGTGCGCGACCGCCGACGGTCGCCCTGCTCGTCGCCGGGGTCGCCGACGATGCCGCCATCCCCGCCCTCGACCAGCTGTGCCCCCCACGACTCCACCTCGTCGGCGAGGCGGCTCAGGAGGTGGCGCAGGTCGTCGACCTCGACCGGTGTGAACGACGCCAGCCGCTCGCCCAGCATCTCGCCGCCCACCCGCTCCAGCGCGACCAGCGCGCCCCGGCCCTCGGCGGTGACCTGGAGCAGCGTGACGCGCCGGTCGTCGTCGGGGACCTCGCGTCGGAGCATCCCGGCGTCGACGAGGTCGGTGACGACCTTGCTGGCGTTCGACGCCGTCATGCCCGTCAGCGCCGCCAGCCGGCCCAGCTTCAGCGGGCCGGCCGCCTGGGCCTGGCGGAGGACGACGTGCTGGATCGGCCCGATGCCGATACCGGCCCGGGCGTACAGCAACTGGGTCACGGTGCGGGTCGTCCACGAGGAGACGAGGCGGAACGTGGAGTCGTACAGCTCGGCGACCGGGGTGCGACCACCCCCGTCGGCCTCCCCCCGATGCGACTGCCTCACGACGGAACCCCCTCCGGCCGCCCGACCGAAGGGTAGTTTCCCACCGAAACTATGTCGGCGCAACCGTTTTGGTCGTCAGACCATCATGTCGGTCGGGTTGCCGCCCAGGGTCACGTGGCCCCAGCTGAGCAGCGACTTCTCGTAGGTGTTGATCGTGTGGTGGCGGGCGGCGTGCGCGTCCCGCCAGATCCGCTGCATGGGGTTGGCTTTCATGATCACCGGGGCCCCCGAGCGGTCGAAGACGTCGTCGAGGGCGGCGATGGCCCGCTGGGTGGCCATCACCTGGTCGCGGCGGGCCTGCGACCGCTGCTCGACCGAGATGCGCTGGCCGCTCTCGACCGTGGCCATCATCTCGTCGAGGTTGCGGAACATCTGCAGCCGGCAGGCGTCGATCTCGCACGCCGACTCGCCCAGCGCCGACACCGTGAACGGGTCGTCGGAGGCCTTGCCCCAGTTCTTCGAGACCCGCTTGCGGGTGAGCTCGACACCCTCTGCCAGCATCCCCTCGGCCATGCCGATGATCGGGCCCGTGATGGCGTACGAGAACAGGGTGGCGAACGGCATCTTGTACAGCGGCGCCTCGTTCACCTCGAGGCCCGGCGCCTTGGTGGAGAACATGGCGATGAGGTCGAGCGTGCGGTGCTCGGGGACGAACAGGTCCTCGACGACGATGTCGTTGCTGCCCGTGCCGCGCAGGCCGACGGTGTCCCACACGTCCTCGATGACGTACTCGCCCCGGCGCAGCAGCGTGTTGCGGTACTCGCCGGGCTGGCCCTCGCCGTTGTCGACCGGCGTGCCGAGGATGACCCACTGGCAGTGGTCGCTGCCCGAGGAGAAGCCCCACCGCCCGGTGAGGCGGTAGCCGCCCTCGCAGGGCGTGAGCGTGCCGCCCGGCATGTACGAGGACGAGACCCAGGTGTCGGGGTCGTCGCCCCACACCTCGGCCTGGGCCTGGTCGGGCCACTGCCCGACCTGCCACGGGTGCACGCCCACGACGGACGACACCCAGCCGGCCGACCCGCAGGCGGCGGCGATGTCGAGGACGGCCTCGTAGAACGTGCGCGGATGGGCCTCGAGGCCCCCGTAGCGCGTGGGCTGCAGCAGCCGCACGAGCCCGGTGTCCTTCACCTGCTTGACCACGTCGTCGGGCAGGCGGCGCAGCTCCTCACCCTCCGGCGAACGCTCGCGCAGCATCGGGAGGAGGCCACGCACTTTCTCGACGACGTCGTCACCAACCACGGCTCGCTCCTCCTCGTGCTGCGATGCAGCTCATCGCCTCGGCGGCCGGTGGCCCCAGAAGCTCGTCTTCGTGATCTCGTAGGTCGTCTCGGGCTCGTCGACGGCCAGGCCGCCCCAGCCGAACTCGACCATCGCCCCGTCGGGGGCCATGCAGTAGAACGACACCATCCGGTCGTTGCTGTGGCGCCCGAGCGTCATGGCGATCGGCACCTTGCGGTCGTGCACCCGGTCGTAGGCGCGGCCCACGTCGTCGAGCTCGGCGGCCTCGAGCATGAAGTGCACGAGGTTCCCGGGGAACGGCATGGCCACGACGCCCAGCGTGTGGTGCCGCGGGTTGCAGCCGAGGAAGTGCAGGACCGAGTACGGCGTGCCGTCCGGGTCGGGCATGGCGAGACGCATCGTGTTGCGCCGGCGGAAGCCCAGCACGCGGCGGTAGAGGTCGACCGTGGCCGTCACCCGCTCGGTGCCGACCACGACGTGGCCCATGCCCTGCTCTCCGGTGACGAACCGGCTGACCAGCGGCGTCTGCACGGGCTCGTGGTCGAGGACCGGGCCGTGGTACAGCTCGACGGGCACGCCGGCCGGGTCCTCGAAGCGGGCCAGCCCGGTGACGAGGCGCCGGCGGGCCTCCTCGTCGGTGGCCAGCTCGACCTTGGTGCCGCCGTCCTCCAGCGCCCGGACGACATCCTCGAGGTCGAGGTCGTCGTCCACCTCGAAGCCGAGCGTCACCTGTGGCTCGTCGCCGGGCACGGCCACGAAGCGGAAGGGACGGTCGTCGGTGCGGAAGTACGTGGCGTCGGGGTCGGGCCCGTCGACGGCCATCATCCCGAGGACCTCGGTGCCGAACTCCCGCCAGGTGTCCGCCTGCGGCGTCTGCCAGAGGAGGTACCCGAGGCTGCGAATGGGCATGGTCTTGCGCTCCCTCGACGGGTGGTGGTCGCTACGCCCGGGCCGGACGGGTCAGGAACTCGGTCACGACGCGCTCGAACTCGTCCTTGCGCTCGACCTGGGCCCAGTGCCCGCAGCGCGAGAACACGTGCAACTCGGCGCGGGGCATGCGGCGGAAGGGGAGGAGGGCGCCTTCGAACGGCAGCATCCGGTCGTCGCGGCCCCAGGTGATGAGGGCCGGATGGCGGATGCGGTCGGCCCGGGCCCACAGCGGCACCTCCTCCGGGTGCTGCAGGAGGCTCATGAAGATCGCCATGGCCGACTCGAGCGCGCCGGGCGCCAGGGCGTTCGCCATGCGCTCGTCGATCAGGGCGTCGTCGACGACCTTCTTGTTGGCCACCATGCAGTCGACCCAGGCGACCATGCCCTCGCGGCTCGGCGACAGCATGAACGCGCTGAGGCGACGGGCGCCCTCGCTCTGCTCGGGGCCGAGCGGGTTGACCGCCAGGCCGCCGGGCCCCATGAGCACGAGCCGGTCGACCCGGTCGGGGTGGGCCAGCGCGGCCTCGGCCGCCACGTAGCCGCCCATCGAGTTGCCGAGCAGGTGCGCCTTCTCGATGCCGAGCGTGTCGAGCAGGTCGACCACGGCGTCGGCGGCGACCCGCGGGTAGGCCCGGTCGAGCTCCACGGACGGGCTGCGCCCGAAGCCGGGCATGTCCAGGAGCACGGTGCGGAAGCCGGCGGCGAACGTGGCGAGGTTGCCCTTGAAGTTCGACCAGCCGCTCACCCCGGGACCGGACCCGTGGAGCAGCACCAGGGCCGCCCCCTCGCCGGCGTCGTGGTGGTGGAGCGTGAAGCGCCCCTGCACGACCCTGCTGGTGGCGTCGAAGTCGAGCGTCGCGGTCATCGTCCCCCTCGGTGCCGGCGCGACCGGCGGCCTACGCAGGGACGGTACGTCACCCCACCCGCACCCACCCGACCCCTGTTCCGCTGACCGGGTTCCAGGGAGGATGGCCGCCTCACGCGTGGGTGGCGCCGTCGATGAGGAGGGTCGTGCCGTTGACGAAGGAGCCGTCGTCGGAGGCGAGGGCCGCCACCATGCCGGCCACTTCGTGCGGCTCCGCGAAGCCCCGGCCGTTGGGCATGAGGCGGCGGAAGAAGCTCGGGTCGGCGTCCTCGGGAAGCGTGATCTCGAGGACCAGCGGGGTGGCGACGCCGCCCGGCGCCACGCACACGGCCCGCACGTTCCGCTTGCAGTACTCGAGCGCGATCGTCTGCGTGAACGCCGCGACGCCGGCCTTGCTGGCCGAGTAGGCGGCCATGTACGGGTGGGCGTGGAACGCGGACGTCGACGCGAAGTTGACGATCACGCCGCCGCCGTCGAGCAGGTGGGGGAGCGCGGCGCGCGTCACCAGGAACGTGCCGGTGAGGTTCACGCCGATGACCTGTTCCCACAGGTCGAGCGAGCACTCGTGCGTGTGCGCCGAGCGCAGGATCCCCGCCGCGTTGATGAGGACGTCGAGGCCGCCAAGCGTGCCGGCCGCCTCGGCGACCATCTCCGCCACGCCCGGCTCACTCGCCACGTCCGCCTCGATCGTGGTCAGCCGCCCGGCGATGCCCTCCGCCTCGGCCCGGTCGGTCGTATCGGCCAGCCCCTTGCCGCTCACGTCGACGGCGACGACCGTGCCGGCCTCGCGCAGCAGACGCAGGACGGTCGCCTGCCCCATGCCGCTGCCGCCCCCGGTGATCAGGCACCGTTTCCCCTCGAACCGCTCCACGACTCCCCCTCGCGTTCAGGTGGTGGCGCCGGCGGTGGCCCGCTGCCGCAGCTCGTACTTCAGGACCTTGCCGCTGGCGTTCAGCGGCAGGGCGTCGACCACGACGACCCGGCGCGGCACCTTGTAGTTGGCCATGGTGGCGCGCGCCCACGCCATGATGTCGTCCGGCGACGGGTCGGTGCCCGGGGCCGGCACGACGTAGGCCACGCCCACCTCACCGAGGCGCTCGTCGGGCACCCCGACCACCGCGACCTGGGCGATGTCGGGGTGGCTCAGCAGTAGGTCCTCGATCTCGGCCGGGTAGGCGTTGAACCCCCCGACGATGAACATGTCCTTCTTGCGGTCGGTGATGCGGACGTAGCCGCGCTCGTCCATGGTCCCGATGTCGCCGGTGTGCAGCCAGCCGTCGGCGTCGATGGCCTCGGCGGTGGCCTCGGGGTCCTCGAAGTAGCCCTGCATGACGTTGTGCCCACGGCACACGATCTCGCCTGGCTCGCCGCGTCTCACCTCGCGGCCGGCGTCGTCCACGACCCGCACCTCGACGCCGGGGATGGCGCGTCCCGACGTGGTGGCGATGGTCTCGGCGTCGTCGTCGGGCCGGCAGATCGTCACCATGCCGGTCGACTCGGTCAGCCCGTAGGCCGTCACCACGGTGGTGAAGCCCAGGTCGGCGCGCATCCGCTCGACGAGCGACGTGGGCACGGCGGCGGCGCCGGTCACCGCCAGCCGCAGGCTGGACAGGTCGGCGTCGGCCCGCCGCGGGTGGTGCAGCATCGCCTGGTAGAGCGTCGGCGGGCCGGGCAGGACCGTGGCCCGCTCGCGTGCGACGAGGTCCACGACGGCGTCGACGTCGAAGGCGGGCAGCGGCAGCATCGTCGCCCCGGCGAGCAGGCAGGCGAGGATGCCCGCCTTGTAGCCGAACGAATGCGACATCGGGTTGACGAGGAGGTAGCGGTCGCCGACCCGCAGGCCGACCGTGCTCGCCCACACCTCGAAGACGCGCAGGTCCTGGGCGTGGCTGCACAGGACGCCCTTCGGCCGGCCGGTCGTCCCCGAGGTGAACATGAGGTCGGCGGGGTCGTCCGGGCGGACGCTCCGGGCGCGTGCCTCGGCGTCCGCGTCGTCCACGGTCGCGCCGGCCGCCAGGAACGCCGGCCACGTCGTCGTGCCCGGGCGGGCGGCGGCCGCCACCACGGCGTCGGCGCCCCCCTCGGGGCCGTCGAGCACGGCCACCGCCCGCAGGTCCGGGAGGTCCCGGCCGTCGAGCATGGCCGGGTAGCGGGTGCCCAGGAAGTCGCCGACGACGACGAGCACCCGGGCCCGGCTGCGGCCGAGGACGTACGCGGCCTCGGTGCCCTTGAGCCGGGTGCTGAGCGGCACGAGGACGGCCCCCGCCGCCTGGGCGCCGAGGGCGGCGACCACCCAGTCGAGCCCGTTCGGTGCCCACAGCGCCACCCGGTCGCCCGGCTCGACGCCGGCGGCGAGGTGGGCGCGGGCGGCGGCGTCGACGAGGCGTCCGAGCTCGGCGTAGGTGACGCGGGCGTCGCCGTCGACGACCGCCTCGACGTCCGCGTGCCGGGCGGCCGCGTCGCGCACCAGCGCCGGCACGGTCGCGGGGACGCCCGCCGGGCCGGCGCGGTCGGCGGCGTGCTCGGCATCGCCGGCGGGGCCGCCCATCGGCCTCAGCTCGCCCCGTACACCGGCAGGGCCGGTGCGGCCTTCGCCAGCAGGTCGGCGACGACCGGCCCCAGCTCGGCCGCGTCCCACCGCGCGCCCTTGTCGACCTGGGGTCCGCGCTGCCAGCCCTCCATCACCACGACCTTGCCGCCTTCGACCTCGAAGACGCGACCCGTGACGTCCCGCGACTCGCCGGACGCCAGCCAGGCGACGAGCGGTGACACGTTCTCGGGGGCCATGGCGTCGAAGCCGCCGTCGGTCGGAGCGGCCATGGTGGCTGCGAACGCCGCCTCCGTCATGCGGGTGCGGGCGGCGGGGGCGATGGCGTTGACGGTCACGCCGTAGCGGGCCAGCTCGGCCGCCTGCACGAGCGTCAGCCCGAGGATCGCCGCCTTGGCCGCCGAGTAGGCCGCCTGGCCCACCGACCCGAGCAGTCCGGCTCCGGAGCTGGTGTTGACGATCCGGGCGTCGACCGCCTCGCCGGCCTTGGCGCGGCCGCGCCAGTGGGAGGCGGCGTGGCGGGCCACGGCGGCGTGGCCGTGCACGTGCACCCGCAGGACGGCGTCCCACTCGGCGGCCGCCGAGTTGGCGAACATGCGGTCGCGCAGGACCCCGGCGTTGTTCACCAGGACGTCCAGGCGCCCGAAGGCGTCCAGCGCGTCCTGCACGAGGCGGGAGGCGCCGTCCCAGTCGCCGACGTCGTCGGCGTTGGCGACGGCCGTGCCGCCGGCGGCGGTCACCTCCTCCACGACCCGCTCGGCCGGGGTCGACGACCGGCCCTCGCCGTCGATCGTGGCGCCGAGGTCGTTGACGACGACGCGGGCTCCCTGGCGGGCGAGCTCGAGGGCGTGGGCCCGGCCCAGCCCTCCGCCCGCGCCGGTGACGATGGCGACGCGGCCGTCGCAGATCCCTGGCACGGCGACGATCGTGGCACGGGTTTCGCCGTCCCGCTGGCGGCCGTGCCGGGGAGCGAGACGGACGCCGGGCGGGGCGCGGGCGGCGGTGCCAGGCTGCGCGCGTGGAGAAGGTCCTCTACGTCTTGTGGCGCCCGACGACGGAGGCGCCCGACGCCTGGCGCGACGAGCTCGTCGGCCCGGTGGGGGAGGCGCTACTGGCACGCGGCGCTCACCGCGTCGAGGCCGACGTGGCGGACGGCACGGTCGACGGCGCAGTCATGCTCATCACCGCCCACCCGCCGCTGCCCGGCGCGGTGCTGGGGGTGTGGGTGGACTCGGCCGTCGACGACCGGCGGGCGCCGCTCGACGCCGTGGTGGCCGGCGCGACGCCCCGCTGGGGCGCGCTGCTGGTCACGGAGTCCGTGCCGCTCGTGCCGCCCGACGGCGCCGGCGACCGGCGAGGCGGCCGGCGCCGCCGCCGGCGCGGCCCGGCCGCCGGGCGCACGCCCGGCTACGCCCAGGTCGCGTTCCTACGCGTCCCGGCGGGACTCGGCCGGGACGAGTGGGCGGCGCGCTGGCTCGGCGGGCAGACGTCGGTGGCGATCGCCACCCAGGCGACGTTCGGCTACGCCCAGCACCTCGTCGCCCGGACGCTGGTCCCGCTGCCCCAGTGGCCGCCCGTGGACGCCGTGGTCGAGGAGCTGTTCCCGATCGAGGCGCTGGGCGACCTGCACGCCTTCTTCGGCTCGGGCGGCGACGACGGGGAGCTGCGCCGGCGGATGGAGGCGATGGCCGCCTCCACGTCGACCTTCATCGACGACGCCGACCTCGACGTCCTCCCCACGAGCCGCTTCGTCCTCGCCTGACCGCGTCCCGGAGTGCCGACGCGCCGGCCCGCCTAGGTGCGCACGGCCTTGCGGATCACGTCGCGCAGGTCGTCCTCGGGCACGTCCCCGTCGAGGCGCAGCTGGATGCTCGCCTTGCCCGTCCGCACCTCGGGGTGGCGGCGCCGGAACTCGGCGATGTGGTCCGGCGACGTCGCGGTGAGCGTGATGCCGTCGGCCCGCCGCGGGTTGAGGCCGACGTGGCGGCGGCCCACCCGGTAGAGCGGGATCTTGTACGAGATGACGACCTCGGCCTCGGGCACCTCGTCGAGGATCAGGGCGTGCAGCCGGTCGAACAGCGGCCGGTGGGAGGCCGGCAGGCCGTCGATGTAGCGCCGGACCTCGTCGCTCAGCGGCTGCGGGCCCGCGTGGCCGCGCTCGCCGCCGGCGAAGGCCAGGCCGTGCTCCGCCATCGCCTCCTCCAGCAGCCGGATGGCCGTCGGCCCGACGCCGTGACGTTCGAGCAGCTCGTCGGCCCGGTGGCCGGATACGTCCTCCAGCGTCGTCACGCCCATGTGGGCCAGCGCCCGCGTCGCCGGCGCCCCGATCCTCGGCAGCGGCGTCCCCTCGGCCATGTCACATCCCCCTCGTCCGTCGGGTCCCGACCGTCGACCCGATGATCCTGGCTCCGCCGGCGGCGATGGGGGCGTCAGGTGCAGCGGAGCGTGACGACGCCGAGGTGGCCGAAGGCGGCCCGGGCGTGGGAGCCGGCGGGCACTTCGGCCGGCGGGAGCAGGGCGCCGCACCACACGAGCCACCCGGCCTCGAGCCGGGCCTCGTCCAGGGCGAGGGCGTCGGCCGCCGCGGCGGCGGCCGCCGCCGGGTGGCCGAACGACGCTGCGCCGGCCGCCGTGCCGAGCTGCACGCCGTCGCGTTCGAACAGCACGCCGACCAGCCCGAGGTCGAGGCCGGCCGGGGCCGCGCCGGTCCGGCCGACGACCAGGCGCGTCACGGCCCCACCCTGGTGCACGGCCAGCCCGCCGTGCACGGTCGCCGTAGCCGCCAGCGCGGCGGCGGGCGTCGCCCCCGGGCCGGCCACCGGCGCGCCGAGGGCGAGGACGATGCCCGGCGCCACCTGCGCCGATCCGCCCCCGACGATCAGCGGCGACTCCGGCGGGTGCAGCGCCGCCGCGTCGAGCAGCGCCACCGACGCCCGGGCGGACGAGGCGTCGGCGCCCGGCCCCGCGCCGGCGCCGGCCACCACCACGGGGGCGAGCGCCGCGGCCACCACCGTCCCGGCCGGGCCCGCGGCCATGGCCGGCCTCAGGCCCCGCCGCCCGCGGCGGCGCCGACGGGTGCGCCGGCGCCGGCGACCTCCCTGGCGGCGGCCAGGCCCACGGCGATGTCGATGATCTGGTCCTCCTGCCCGCCGACGAGGTTGCGGGCGCCGCACTCCAGGAGGATGTCGGCGCCCGACACGCCGTAGCGCTCGGCGGCCCGGTAGGCGTGGCGCAGGAACGACGAGTACACGCCGGCGTAGCCCATGGTGAGCGAGAGTCGGTCGAGGGCGCACTCGCCGTCCATCACCGGGCGGACCACGTCCTCGGCGGCGTCGATGGCGGCCAGCACGTCGATGCCGGTGCGGATACCGAGCTTCTCGCACACCGCGGCCAGCGCCTCCACCGGCGTGTTGCCGGCCCCGGCGCCGAACCGGCGGGTCGACCCGTCGACCTGCACCGCCCCGGCGCGGACGGCGAGGATCGAGTTCGCCACACCCAGGGCCAGGTTCTCGTGGCCGTGGAAACCCACCTGGGCGTCGTCGCCCAACTCGGCCACCAGCGCCGCCACCCGGTCGGTGACCTGCTCCAGCACGAGCGCCCCGGCCGAGTCCACGACGTAGACGCACTGGCACCCGGCGTCGGCCATGATGCGCGCCTGTTCGGCCAGCCGCTCCGGCGGCTGCGTGTGGGCCATCATCAGGAAGCCCACGGTCTCGAGCCCCAGGTCGCGGGCGAGGCCGAAGTGCTGGATCGAGACGTCGGCCTCGGTGCAGTGCGTGGCGATGCGCACCACGCCGACGCCCGAGTCGGCCAGGAAGGCGATGTCGTCCTTGGTGCCCACGCCGGGGAGCATCAGGGAGGCGATCTTCGCCCGCTGCGCCTCCTCGACGGCGGCGCGGATGAGCACCCGCTCGTCGGTGAGCGAGAACCCGTAGTTGAAGGACGACCCGCCGAGGCCGTCGCCGTGCGTCACCTCGATGACCGGCACGCCGGCGCCGTCGAGCGCCCGGACCACGTCGCGCACCATCCGCTCGGTGAACTGGTGGCCCTTGGCGTGGGACCCGTCGCGCAGGGACGAGTCGGTGACGCGGATGTCGAGCTGGTCGGAGTAGGGCATCAGGCACCCACCTTCGTCAGGTGGCCGGCGATCTCCTCGCCGACCTTCGTGGCCGCCGCCGTCATGATGTCGAGGTTGCCTGAGTACGGCGGCAGGTAGTCGCCGGCGCCCTCGACCTCGACGAAGATCGCCACCCGGGCCCAGCCGCCGGTGGACGGCGCCTCGTCGAACTGCGGGCGCTGGGTCAGCCGGTAGCCCGGCACGTACGACTGCACCTCGTCGATCATCCGGTCGATCGACGTCTCGACGGCGGCCTGGTCGGCGTCGTCGGGGAGGGCGCAGAAGATCGTGTCCCGCATGATGAGCGGCGGGTCGGCCGGGTTCAGGATGATGATCGCCTTGCCGCGTTCGGCGCCGCCCAGCACCTCGACCGCGGACGAGGTCGTGCGGGTGAACTCGTCGATGTTGGTGCGGGTGCCGGGGCCGGCCGAGCGTGACGACACGGTGGCCACGATCTCGGCGTAGGGCACCGGCACGACCCGCGCCACGGCGTGGACCATCGGGATCGTGGCCTGGCCGCCGCACGTCACCATGTTCACGTTCGGGGCGTCGAGGTGCTCGGTGAGGTTCACCGGCGGGATGACGTAGGGGCCGAGCGCCGCCGGCGTGAGGTCGACGGCCCGGATCCCGG
>OCZS010000455.1_pt1 | contig 13346 bp, 11 predicted proteins | sample 1539071 | NCBI WGS metagenome assembly OCZS01 (sample SAMEA3113584, study PRJEB22503) | soil metagenome
CCCGGTGGGCGCGGGCCGCGCGTCGTCACCCTCGGCAGCCGGCTCGCCGTCGATGCCGCCCAACGCGACGGCGGACCCGATCGCACCGCCGACGAGCAGCACGAACGGCAGGCGCGGCGACCGGCGCCTCACGGCGAGACCCCGGTCGACGACACGGGCTCCGGCTCCCGGTCGGGCTCCGGCGTTTCGCCGGGCTCGGGCTCCGCTTCCCGGTCGGGCTCCGGCGTTTCGCCGGGCTCGGGCTCGCCGTCGGGAACCGGGGTCTCACCCGGCGCCGGCTCCCGGTCGGGCTCGGGCTCGCCGTCGGGGGTCTCACCCGGCTCCGGCTCGGCATCGGGCACCGGCGCCTCGTCTGGCTCGGGCGTGCCGTCCGGTGACTCCGGCGGCGCCTCGCTCTGGTCGCCGTGGCCGCGGGAGGCGGCGTCGGTGCCGGCCGCGTCGAGCGCAGCGCCCGCGCTCGGCTCGCCCGACGCCACGAGCGAGCCGGGCCGGGGTGGGGGCGGCGGCGCCTCGGGCCCGAACCGCATCCGGGCTGCGAGGGCCAGCGCCGCCAACCACAGCACGGCCTGAACCCCCAAGAGCACGTGGTGCATCGGCGGCGTGAGGTAGCGCAGCACGGCGGCACCGCCCGGGCCGGTGTCGAACGCGTCGGCCCAGCCGTAGGCGGCGTGCCTCGGCGCGGTCCGGCCGTCGATCTCGAGACGCCACCGGTCGGATGCCGACGCCGCCTGCACGAGCACCTGGTCCGGCGGGACCTCGCCGCGGGCGGCACGGCCGTCGGGATCGCCGTCGGTGAGCACCGGGAGCCCGATCACGTCGATGTGCTGCATTCCCGCCACGGACGTCTCGCGCTGCGCGACGGCGGAGACGCCCACCGACCGCAGCGGCGCGAACGCCACGTTGCGGTACAGGGCGACGGCGTCGTCGACCGCCACCTGCTCCAGATCGAGCTGTTCGCCGAGCGCCGCCCGCAGGTCGGCGACGGCCCCCGCCGGCACCGCCATTCCCGCTGACGACGTCGGCGATGCGCTCGACGGGGCCAGCGCGGTGGGCACGGCGATGTACTGCACGCCCATCGGGGCGAGAACGCGACCGAGCCGGGACGTGCGGTGCCCGACGGCGAGCTCGAGGGCGTCGCCGATGCGGTCGGTCGACCCCGCCCCCGTCGCCGGCCACAACGCCTCCAGCCCCGGCGTCGCCGACTGCGCGGTGGTGAAGGACAGACCGCCGTCGAGCTGCCAGCCTGCGCCGGCGGGCAACACCGACGGGTCGCCCACCCACAGCACCCTCGACGGCACCTCGGCCACCGCCTCGTCGACGAATCCGAGCACGCCGTCGAGCTCACCATGCGGCATCTCCCACCAGCCGTCCATCGAGGCCACCACGAGGGGCGCGGTGGCGCCGGCCAATGCCAGTACGCCCAGGGCCGAGACCAGGCGGCGGAATCCGAAGCGCCAGGACCGACCCCGCACGTCGGCATCGATCGCCGCCACGCCGAGCGCCACGGCGAGGGCCAGCCCGACTGCACCGGGTGCGAGCACGACCCCGGGATCGGGCAGCCGTACCGCCAGGTGCCCCTGCTGCTGCGCCCACACGACGCCCCACGTGGCGACCGCCAGGATCCAGCCCCGCACGGCCCACGCGAGCCGCCAGTCGCGCCCGACCAGGAGCGGTAACGCCGCCGCGCCCGCCAGCAGGTAGCCCAGCTCGGCGATGCCCACCGGACCGGTGTCGAACCGCAGCAGGTCGGCGGCTGAGAGGCTGCCGGGCAGACGATCGAGCCCCAGCCACGCCTCCGCGGCGGTGCGCGACCGCACGAGGTCGACCACGGTAGGCAGGTGCAACCCGGCGGCCACGGCCGCGCCGCCGAGCGACACGGCCACCAGCCGACCGATGCCACGCGCCTGGAACGCCAGCAACGTCCCCACGACCAGCGCAGCCCCGATCGCCACCAGGAGCGCGGGTGCCTGGGGCACCAGCAACCCGCCCACGGCGGTGAGGGTGCCTGCGGCGACCACGTGCTGCCACAGGCGGCGCGGTGCGACCGGGTCCGGGCCGTCGACCGAGAATGGCGCCACACCCGACGCCTGGGCCAGGCGGCTCACCATCCACGGCGACGCCGCGTAGGCGGCAACCACCGACCAGCGCCCGGTCGCGAGGCCGTCGTAGGGCAGCGGCACGGCCGCGTAGGCGACCGCCGCCGCGACCTGTGCCGCCTTGGAGCCCGTCGGCCGCAGCAACCGGTGGGCGCCGAGGATGCCCACGGGCACGAGACCGACCGTGAGCAGCGTGCGGGCCAGCCCCAGGTGGCCGCCGAGCAGGGCGCCGAGCGCACCGGCGACACCGACGATGGTCGGCGACGAGGTCTCCGAGCCAAGGCCGACGGGCCGCCAGCCGCTCGCCCACTCGCCCACGAGGCCACCGGCGCCGCCCCGGAAGGCGACGAGCTCGCCCACGGCCGGCACGAACCGCGTGAGGAGGTGCCGGCTCCCGAACAGCACCACGCCGGCGAGGACCGCGGCGAACATCACGGTGGCCGGCGTCCACGCGGCGCCGTCGTCCGCGCCGGCGCCGCCGGTGACCACCGGCGGCGCGGGCTCGTCGCTCGTGGTCTCGTCGCTCGCGGCGCGGGTCGCTGGGGCGGTCCCCCGCCGGTGGGCCAGCCGCTGGAGCCGCATCCGGGCCCGAGCCCGCCCCAGCACCTGCATCGACCGCACCGCCCGGGGCGATGCCCGACGGGTTCTCCGGGCCGTCCGCCGCGCCCGCCACAGCGACAGGGGGCGGGCCAGGTTCCACGTCCACGCGCCCAGCGCGGCCCGTGATCTGCCCGGCCGGCCGGTCACGAGACCTCCGACCGCCTGGAGGGTTGTCGCTCCCAGCGCCAGCGGCAGCACCCGCAGCAGATCGAGCCGCCCCGAGCAGCTCAGCAGCGTCCGCAGCCGGTGGCGGGCCACCAGCCGTGTGCGTAGGCGCTCGTCGGGCCGCTCGGTGAACGCCTCGGCGTGCCGCACCCGGGCGTCCGGCGCGACCAGGACCCGCGACCCGGCCACCCGACTGCGCCAGCACAGGTCGACGTCGTCGCCGAGGAACGTGATCGCCTCGTCGAACCCGCCGATCTCGGCGAACCGTGAGGCCTGCACGAGCGTGAACGCCCCGGGGACGGCGAAGACCTCACGCACGCCGTCGTGTTGGCCCTGGTCGAGCTCGCCGCGCTCGACCAGCGGGAGCGTCGTGCCCAAGCGATCGACCGCGAGCCCGACCTGCTGGAGGCGGCGGGGGTCGTCCCAGTCGACCAGCTTGGCGCCCACCACGTCGGCGTCCCACTCGGTGGCGGCGTCGACGAGGGAACGCACCGCACCCGCGTCGGGCACGACGTCGTCGTGGCAGAAGACGATGTACTCGGCGCGGCGGGCGCGCGGGCGCCCCGGGTCGAGCACGCGGTTGGCGGCGGCGCCGAACCCCGGGTTGCCGGGCAGCCGCTCGACCCGGGCATCGGGCAGCACGCCCCGAACGCGCTCGGCGACGTCGTCGATGTCGCCGGTCCCGGCGTTGCTGACGGGGTCGGTCCGGGTATCGCTGCCGGTGTCGATCACCAGCACCGAGAGGTCGGCATGGTCCTGCTCGGCCAGGGCGTGCACGAGCTGGTCGAGCCGCTCGGCGGGTGCGTCGTGGGTGCCGACGACCGCCACGACGGGCGGCGCGTCGGACCGTGAGGCACGCACCTGCTCTTCCGGCTCCACGACGCGGGGAGGGTAGCCAAGGGGGTCTTCGGACTGGCGGACCCTGCCGGCCCTCGCGGCGAGTGCGGTGGCCATGAACGTTCGCCCGTCCACGGCGAGGCAGGGTCGTCGCTCGCAAGGCCGAGGACGAAGCCTGGGTAGGCCCCCAGGTGAGGAGGAGGACGCCGCGAGCGGCGATCCTGGCCGGCGTGGTGGGCGCAAACGTTTGTGGCCACGGCACTAGGGTCGACTCCATGCAGATCTCGACCGAGCGTGTCGCCAGGACGGTCGAAGACACGATCTACACGGCCGTCGGGCTCGGCGTGCTCGGGTTCCAGCACCTCCAGGTGCAGCGCCACGAGCTCAAGCGCTCGCTGTCGTCGACGATCGAGTCGGTGGAGGAACGCTTGAGCCACGTTCTCGACCGCGCCCGCGGCGCACGCTGAGACCCTGCGACCCGCCGTGCTCCGGGTCGCCGCCGACCTGACCTCGCTCCTCACGCCGCTGACCGGGGTCGGGGTATTCGCCGCCGAGATGACCGGCCGCCTCGCCGCCCGCGACGACATCGCCGTGACGGGTTTCGCGGTCACGTGGCGGGGTCGCGGCCGGCTGCGCGAGGCCGCGCCGGCCGGCGTCGCGGTCGTCGACCGCCCGATGGCGGCTCGCCCGCTGCGCCGGCTCTGGATCCGCACCGACCACCCGCTGATCGACCGCTGGATCGGCCGCCACGACGTGGTCTGGGGGCCCAACTACGTCTCACCGCCCACCCGCGCCGCCGCGCTCGTGTCGGTGCACGACCTCACGACCGTGCACTTCCCGCAGCTCGCCACCGACGACACGCTCGACTACCCGGCGCTCATCCGGCGCGCCCTGGCGCGCGGGGCGTGGGTCCACACGCCGTCGGAGTTCGTGCGACGCGAGGTGATCGACCACTTCGGGGTCGAGCCCGCCCGGGTCGTCACCGTGCCCTTGGGCGTGCGGCCGATTCCGCCCGGCGACGCTGCGCGGGGTCGGCGGCTCGCCGGCGCCGACCGGTACGTGCTGGCGCTGGGCACGGTCGAGCCGCGCAAGGACCTGCCCACGCTGGTGCGGGCGTTCGACCGGTTGGCCGCCGACGACGCCGACGTGCGGCTGGTGGTGGCCGGGCCCGACGGGTGGGGCGCCGAGACCCTGGCCGAGACCCTCGCCGTCGCCCACCACCGCGACCGGATCGTGCGGCTGGGGTGGGTCGACGACGCCGACCGGGAAGCCCTGCTGCGCGGCTGCGCCGTCTACGCCTACCCGTCGATCTACGAGGGGTTCGGGTTCCCGCCGCTCGAGGCGATGAGCGCGGGCGTGCCGGTCGTGACCACCGACAGGGGGTCGCTCCCCGAGGTCGCCGGGCCGGGCGCCGTGCTCGTGCCGGTCGGCGACCCGGGCGCGCTTGCGGCGGCGCTGGCGCGGGTCATGTCTGACGACGACCACCGCGACGACCTGGTGGCGCGTGGCCGCGAGGTGGTCGCGCGCCACGGCTGGGACGCAGCCGCCGAGCGCTTCGCCGACCTGCTCCGGCGGGTGGCGGCGGGCGCGTGACTCGGTTCACAAGGACGTGCCCCGCCCGCCTACGATGACCGCCCGTGAGAGCGCTCGTCACGGGAGCCGGGGGGTTCGTGGGGGTGCACCTGGTGCGCCACCTCGAAGACTGCGGCGACGACGTCGTCCAGCTCGAACGCACGGTCGACGGCATCGACATCGTGGATGCGCCCGAGATCACCGCGGCGGTCGTCGCCGCGAAGCCGACCGCCGTCTACCACCTCGCCGGTGCGGCCGACGTGGGCGGCAGCTGGGCGACGCCCAACGAGACCTTCCTCGCCAACGCCCTCGGCACCCTCAACGTGCTCGAGGCCTGCCGCGAGGCCGGCGCCGAGCGCGTGCTCGCGGTGACGAGCGCCGATGTGTACGGCCGCGTCACCGAGGACGAGCTGCCCATCACCGAGGAACAGCCGCTGCGCCCGGTGTCGCCCTACGCGGCCTCCAAGGTCGCGGCCGACGCGCTAGCGCAGCAGGCCTGGCTCGGCTACGGCCTGCCGGTCGTGCGGGTGCGGGCGTTCAACCACCTCGGCCCCGGGCAGAGCGACAAGTTCGTGGCCCCGTCGCTCGCCGAGCGCATCGCGCGCAACGAGCGCGACGGGGGCGACGAGGTGCCGATCGGCAACATGACGCCGCTGCGCGATGTGACCGACGTGCGCGACGTGGTGCGGGCCTACCGCCTCTTGGTGGAGCGCGGCGAGCCCGGCGACGTCTACAACGTGTGCAGCGGCCGGTCGGTCGCGGTGAAGGAGATCGCCGATCTGCTGCTCGACATGGCGGCGCGGCCGATGCGCCTGGTATCCGATCCGGCGTTGCAGCGGCTGGTCGACATCCCGGTGCTGGTCGGCGACCACGGCCGCCTGAGCAGAGTGACCGGCTGGGCGCCGACCATCCCACTCGACCAGACACTGGCCGACGTGCTGGCAGACTGGCGATCGCGGCTGGCGGGCTGACAGCCTGGCCGGTCGCGCCCCGGAACAGGAGATCCCACAGTGACCAAGCGAGCGCTCGTCACCGGCATCACCGGGCAGGACGGCTCCCACCTGGCGGAGCTGCTGCTCGACAAGGGCTACGAGGTGCTGGGCATGGTGCGGCGCACCAGCACGGTCAACTGGGAGCGCATCGGCCACTTCCAGGACCGCATCACCTTCGTCCACGGCGACCTGCTCGACCAGGTGTCGATCCTCGAGATCCTGCAGGAGTACCAGCCGCAGGAGGTGTACAACCTGGCGGCGCAGTCCTTCGTGCCCACGTCGTGGCAGCAGCCCGTGCTCACCGGTGAGTTCACGGCCATCGGCGTCACCCGCATGCTCGACGCGATCCGCATCGTCGACCCCAGCATCCGCTTCTACCAGGCCTCGTCGAGCGAGATGTTCGGCAAGGTGGTCGAGACGCCCCAACGAGAATCCACGCCCTTCTACCCTCGTTCCCCCTACGGCGTGGCCAAGGTCTACGGCCACTGGATCACGGTCAACTACCGCGAGTCCTACGACCTGCACGCCTCCAGCGGCATCCTGTTCAACCACGAGGGCCCGCGCCGCGGCCTCGAGTTCTCGACCCGCAAGATCACCCACGGCGCCGCCCGCATCAAGCTCGGGCTGGCCGACGAGCTGCGCATGGGGAACCTCGACTCCAAGCGCGACTGGGGCTACGCCGGCGACTACGTCGAGGCGATGTGGCTCATGCTCCAGCAGGATCAACCCGACGACTACGTGGTCGCCACCGGCGAGACCCATTCGGTGCGCGAGTTCTGCGAACTGGCGTTCGGGCGGGTGGGCCTCGACTGGGAGAAGTACGTGGTGGTCGACGAGAAGTTCTTCCGGCCCGCCGAGGTCGACCTGCTGGTCGGCGACGCGGCCAAGGCCGGCAAGGTGCTCGGCTGGAAGCCGAAGACCACGTTCGAGGGCCTGGTCAACCTCATGGTCGACGCCGACGTCGCCCTGCTCGAGGGGAAGCTCAAGGGCATCGCCTGAGCGAGCGTCCGCAATGCAGCGAGACCAGGGCCCGAGCGGCCCGTCGCCGGAGGCGACAGGAGCGGGAGATACGGCGTCGGAGCCCGAGCGGCCCGGCCGAAGGCCAAGAGCGGGGAGCACGATGTCTGGGGGCGTCGCCGTCCTCGCCGGCGGCGTGGGCGCCGCCCGGCTGCTGGCGGGCCTGGTGCGGGTCGTGCCGCCGGCCGACGTGACTGCCATCGTCAACACCGGCGACGACCTGGTGCTCCACGGTCTGGCCATCAGCCCCGACATCGACACCGTGGTCTACACCGTGGCCGGCGCGATCGACCCGGAGCGCGGCTGGGGGCTGCGCGACGAGACCTGGCACGCCATGGAGGCGCTCGACCGCTACGGCGGAGCCACCTGGTTCGGACTCGGTGACCGCGACCTGGCGACCCACCTGTACCGCACCCAGCGGCTCGGCGACGGACTCGGCCTGGCCACCGTGACCGCCGAGATCGCGGCGTCGTGGGGTCTCGACCTGCGTGTGCTGCCGGTGACCGAGCACCCTCTCCGGACGATGATCACGCTGGCCGAGGGTGAGTCGCCCGGCGGGGGCGACGAGGTGGCCTTCCAGGACTACTTCGTGCGGCGGCGGCACGCGGTGCGCGTCGGCAACGTGCGGTTCGCTGGGGTCGACCAGGCGCGCCCGGCGCCCGGCGTGCTCGATGCGATCGCCGGTGCCGAGACGGTGGTGGTGGCTCCGTCCAACCCCATCGTCTCGATCGGCCCGGTCATGGCCGTGCCGGGCATGCGCGCGGCGGTCGAGGCCCGGCGCGACGACGTCGTCGCCGTCTCACCGCTCGTGGGCGGCCGGGCGCTAAAGGGGCCGGCCGACCGCCTGCTCCGCGAGCTCGGCCACGACGACTCGGTGGTCGGCGTCGCGCGGCTGTACGCGCCCTTCGTGGGCACGCTGGTCATCGACGACGCCGACGCCGACCACGCGGATGCGGTGCGAGCAGCGGGTTTGCGCTGCGTCGTCACCGACACGATCATGCGGGACCCGGCCGCCGCGGCAGCGTTGTGCGACGTCGTCCTCGGCCGGTGACCCGAGAGGCAACGGAAAGGTGGCTCGACGATGAGCCGCGCAGCCACAGGTGGCGAGAGACGGACCGGCATCGAGGTCCTGCCCGTCGAGGGCATCGCCGAGGTCCGGCCGGGCGACGATCTGGCCGGCCTGCTGGCCAAGGCCGCCGGCGACATGCGAGACGGGGACGTCGTGGTCGTCACCCAGAAGGTCGTGTCGAAGGCCGAGGCGCAGTTGGTGCCGATCGACCCCAACGACCCCGAGAGCAAGGCCAAGATCGTCGAGGGCGAGTCGGTGCGCGTCCTGCGCCGCCGTGGCGACCTCGTCATCTCCGAGACCCGCCACGGGTTCGTGTGCGCCAACGCGGGTGTCGACCTGTCCAACGTCGAGAACGGTTGGGCGGCGCTGCTGCCGGAGGACCCCGACCGATCGGCCCGGCGCCTGCGCGACGGTCTCCGGCATCGCCTCGGCGTCGACGTCGCCGTGGTCATCAGCGACACCTTCGGCCGGGTCTGGCGCCGTGGCCTGACCGACGTCGCCATCGGCTGCGCGGGCGTCCGCGCCGTCGTCGATCTGCGGGGCACGACCGACGCCTTCGGCCGTGAGCTCAGCGTCACCGAGATGTGCATCGTCGACGAGCTGGCGGGCGCAGCCGAGCTGGTGATGGGCAAGGCGTCTGGCATCTGCGCCGCCATCGTGCGGGGTGTCGACCCCGCGTGGCTCGGGCGCGGCGAGGTACGCGCCGACGTGGTACGCACCCCTGCCGAAGACTTGTTCCGCTAGGCGGCAATCGCGGGTCAGCGGTCGCGCTGCTTGAACCACTCCAGGACGCGGGCCGTGCCCTCGGCCAGGTCGGTCCACGGCTTCCAACCCAGGTGGATGGCGGCCCGCCCCGGGTCGAGCGCCGAGCGGCGCAGCTCGCCGGTCCGCAGCGGGGCGTACGCCGCCGGGCGGTCGACGCCGGCGGCGCCGGCCATGGCCGCGTAGAGCTGGTTGACCGAGGTCTCGACGCCCGTGCCGACGTTGAGCAGCAGCCCGCTGCCCCTGGTGGCGGCACGGACGAACGCGTCGACCACGTCGTCGACGTAGACGTAGTCGCGGGTCTGCTCGCCGTCGCCGTAGATCGTGCACACCTCGTCGGCGACGAGGCGCCCGGCGAAGATGGCGACCACCCCGGCCTCGCCGTGCGGGTCTTGCCGGGGCCCGTAGGCGTTGGCCAGCGCGAGCGCTGTGAACTCCAGCCCGTACAGCTCGCGGTAGACGTTGAGGTAGTCGAACGCCACCCGCTTGCTCACGCCGTAGGGCGAGAGCGGTCCCTGCGCGAGCGTCTCCTTGCAGGGCAGGTCGTCGCCCGACGGCTCGCCGTAGATCGTGCCGCCGCTCGACGCGAACACCAGCTTGCGGGCCCCGGCCACGCGGGCGCCCTCGAGCACGTTGATCGTGCCGATGACGTTGACCTCGGCGTCGAAGGCGGGCCGGGCCACCGACACCCGCACGTCGGCCTGCGCCGCCAGGTGGAACACCACCTCGGGCTCGCGCCGGGCGATCAGGTCGACGAGCTGGGGGTCGCGGATGTCGATCTGGTGGAACATGAGCCGGTTGGTGCGGTCGCCGGCACCGCCGCGGGCCTCGGCCAGGTTGGTCAGCGAGCCCGACGACAGGTCGTCGAGCACGTCGACCTCGTAGCCCTCGGCCAGCAACCGGTCGACCAACGTCGACCCGATGAACCCGGCCCCGCCCGTCACGAGGGTCCTCATCCGCGTGTCACTCCCCAGGGACACGGACGCCGTCGAGGCGCTCGCCCCGACCGACGACATGGCCATCGCCGACGACGCTGCCGCCGGTCACGTGCGCGCCGGCGCCCACGACGGCGCGCTCGCCGATCACCGAGCCGTCGACCACCGCATCGGCCTCGACGCCGGCGCCGGCCAGCAGCACGGCAGCCTCGACGCGGGCACCGGCGGCGATCACGGCCCGCGCCCCTACCACCGCCCGCTTGACCGATGCGTCGGCCGAGACGTCGGCCGACCGATGGATGCCCTCGACGGGCGCCCCCCGCACGCCGTCGACCAGGTCGATCTGTGCCTGGACGTACTCGCAGGGCGTGCCGGTGTCGATCCAGTAGCAGCCGTCGTCGAGGGCGTAGAGGCTGCGGTCGGCGACCAGCGCCGGGAACGTCTCGCGCTCCACCGACACCCGCCGTCCGGCGGGGATGCGGTCGACGACCGCCGGCTCGAAGACGTAGGTGCCGGCATTGATGAGGTCGGTGGGCGCCTCGCCCCGCGGCGGCTTCTCCACGAACTGGACCACGCGGCCCTCGCCGTCGGTGGGCACCACGCCGTAGCGCGACGGGTCGTCGACCCGATGCAGCGCGATCGTGGCCTCGGCCCCCCGGGATTCGTGGAAGGCGAGGAAGGCACCGATGTCGAGGTCGGTGAGCACATCGCCGTTGAGCACCAGGAAGCGCTCGTCGATGCCGGCGTCGAGCGCCGCGAACCGGATGGCGCCGGCCGTGTCGAGCGGCTCCGGCTCGATCGCGTAGTGGAGCGTGGCGCCGGCGCACCGCCCGTCGGGGTAGGCCGCGCTGAACGCGTCGGGCCGGTACCCGAGCGACAGGACCACGTCGTCGACCCCGTAGTTGGCCAGATGCCCGACCACGTGCTCGATCATCGGCCGGTTGACGATCGGCAGCATCTGCTTGGGCCGGTGGTGGGTCAGCGGGCGCAGGCGCGTCCCGAAGCCGCCGACCAGCACGACCGCGCGCATGTCAGCCGCCGGCTGTCGTGGTGGTGTTCTCGCCCGCCGTGGTGGTGGTCGAGCCCTCGCCCGCCGTGGTGGCGGAGCCCTCGCCCGTGGTGGTCGTCGTTGCGCTGGGATCGGCGTCGACCGCCCCCAGCTCGGCGAGGTTGGCTGCGGTCTCCGGCATGGGGATGTCGGTCTCGTCCTCGGGGACGAACGCGATCGTGTAGCCCTCGCCGTCCTCCCGGAAGCGAATGTCGTCGAAGCCGCTGGTCAACAGTGCCGGCTTGGCGTCGGGGTCGGAGACGTCCTGCCACTGGGCGACCTTGAGCTCGGCATCCTCGCCGTCGCACTGGTCGTCGCCCTCTTTCCACGTCTTGGCACCGTCGGTCAGCTCGTTCTCGCCGATGGTGAGCTCGTCGCCATCGACCTCGACGTCGGTGCCCTCGAGGAAGACGCCCAGCGTGGCGTCCTCGCCCGCCGCGTTCTGCGAGAACGGGTGGATGTGGATGACGCCGTCGCCGTGGGTGTGGATGCCCAGGTCGCTCTCGAACTCGGGAATCACGGGCTGCCACTCGCCGCACACGTAGATGCCGTAGGCGGCGTGCCAATGGTCGGCGTTGGCGACGGGCGGGATCTGGGTGTCGCCCTTGCGCTCGTTGGCCGCGAAGGCCACCAGGCCCGAGCCGAGGAGCACGATGGCGCCGACCACGCCGGGAAACAGCAGGTTGCGCTGTCGGGCGCCGGAGGACCGACCACCGGCACGCGCGGCGCGCGCCACCTTCTTGGAGGACGATGCCTTACCCATAAGGGCTCTACGCTATCCCGCCGCACCCCCAGCTGTGGAACCGGGCCGGGCGGCGTTCAGCGGGCTCTCAGCTCCTCGAACAGCGCCTCGTACCGCTCGGCCACGGCCGCCGGCGAGGCCCAGCGCTCCACGAACGCGCGCCCCGCCGCACCCATCGCCCGCGCCCGGGCCGGATCGTCGAGCAGGGCGGTGATCGCATGGGTGAAGGCGTCGGGATCGTCGGGCGGGACGGCCAGCCCGGCACCCGCCTTCTCGACGACCCGTGCCACCTCGGTGCCCTCGTCGACGCTGGCCACGACCGGTCGCCCGGCGGCCAGGATCGAGTAGGTCTTCGAGGGCACGCTCGACCGCGCCAGTCCCCGCCGCAGGGGCACGACGTGGATGTCGCCTGCGGCCAACACGTCGGGCAGCCGCCCTTTGGGCTGGAAGTCCACGAAGTGCACGTTGGCCAGGCCGGCCTCGGCCACCCGCTGCTGGAGGTCGAGCTTGGCCGAGCCGCCGCCGTTGATCACGAACGCCACGTCGGTGCGGTCGGACAGCTCGCCGGCGGCGGCGAGCACGAGGTCGAGCGACTGCGAGAAGCCGACGTTGCCGGCGTACATGACCACCTGGCGGCCCTCGAGCCCGAACTCGCGCCGGTAGGCGCCGCCGCCGGGCGTGCCGTCGGGCTCGGCCGGGGCGATGCCCACGGTGTCGACGAAGTTGGGGATCACCCGGATGCGGTCGTGGGCGTCGGGCACCGTGCCCTCGATCTTGGCCACCAGGTTGTCCCGCAGGTCGTCGGACAGCACGGTCACGGCGTCGGCCCGCCGGTAGCTCCAACGCTCGAGCCACGACGCCGCCCGGATCACCGCCGTGTTGGTGATCGCCCCCAGCTCGACGGCGACGTCGGGGAACACGTCCTGGATGTTGAACACGAACGGCACCCGCCACCGACGGGCGGCCAGCCAGCCCGCGGCCCCCAGCGTCAGCGGTGGCGACATCGCCAGCACGGCGTCGGGCCGATGTCCCTTCCACCCCTTGAGGGCCATGGCCTCGACCAGCGTGGTGAACCCGGCGAAGCCCAGCGCTCGGGCCGGGATGTTGCGCTTGTCGGTGGGGAACGGGTGCACCCGGGTGACGCGGCCCCAGTCGACCCGCTCGTGCCGGACGACCCGGCCGCGCCATTCGGGCTCGACCCGGTGGTGGAGGTACCAGGGCAGCGAGGTCACGATGTGCAGCTCGTGGCCCCGCGCCGCCAGCTCGGTGCCGATGCTGGTCATCACCTCGCCGGTGGGCGCGGTGTCGGGCGCGAAGTGGGGGCACAGCACGAGCAGTCTCACGGCGCACCCTCCCCGGCGGGATCGTCGACGTCGGCGCTGGTCGCACCGTCGGCGCTGGTCGCACCGTCGGCGGCAGCCGCACCGTACGCGCCGGCCGCACCGTCGGCGGCAGCCGCACCGTACGCGCCAGCCGCACCGTCGGCGGCAGCCGCACCGTACGCGCCAGCC
>OCZS010000456.1_pt1 | contig 13306 bp, 13 predicted proteins | sample 1539071 | NCBI WGS metagenome assembly OCZS01 (sample SAMEA3113584, study PRJEB22503) | soil metagenome
CTGGGAGGCCCCGTGCACGCCTGTCTCGACGACCTCGTCATCGCACTGTACGTCATGGTCGACGACCTGTTGGGCCCACGGCTGGGCCCAGGCCGCAAGCCCAAGCTCAGCGACGCCGAGCTGGTCTGCCTGGCCGTGGCCCAGGTCCTGCTGGGCGGGAACTCCGAGCGGCGCTGGCTGCGGTTCGCCAGCCGACGGCTGGGGCACCTGTTTCCCTACCTGCCGACCCCCTCGGCCTACAACAAGCGGCTGCGCCGGGCCGCACCGCTGGTCGCCCTGGCCATCGCCGACCTGGCCGCCCACACCCCAAGCTGGGGCGATCAGCTGCGGCTGGTCGACTCCACCCCGGTGCCGTGCGCGGCCTCCCGCGAGACGGTCAAGCGGTCGGCCCTGTGGCCCTATGCCGGCTATGGCTACTGCAAGAGCCACCACCGCTTCTTCTGGGGCTTCCGGCTGTAGGTGCTGGCCGGCCCGGACGGCCTCCCGACGGCCTGGTGCCTGGCCAGCCCCAAGCTCGGCGAGCGCGAGGTGGTCGCGGCCCTGCTGGATCACGAGCGCCACCGGCTGCGCTCGGGGTTGGTCATCCTGGCCGACAAGGGCTTGGCCGGCCGGGACTTCGAGCAGCTGGTCACCGGCTATGGCGCGAGGCTGCTGCGTCCCGACCGTGCCGATGAGCCGCGTCGGCATGGGTCGCTGGGCCGCTGGCGCCAGTGGATCGAGAGCACCTTCGACACCCTCAAAGACCAGCTTGGCCTGGAACGCCACGGCGGCCGCACCCTGGCCGGGGTCTGGGTCCGGGTCGCCCAGCGGCTGCTGGCCCTGGCCGCGGCCATCTGGTGGAACTGGGAGATCGGTATCCCCGACAAGCGCTCCCTGGTCGCCTACGACCACTAAATCCCCAACCACCCGATCGGAAGCAATCATCTAGGGGTGTTCGATCAGGCCGTGCTCGTTGCCGTCGGGGTCGCGGAACTGGGCCCAGAGGCCCCAGGGTTGGTTGGTGGGTTCTTCGGTGAACTCGACCCCGCGGCGGCGTAGCTCCTCGAAGGTCGAATGGATGTCGTCGCAGGCGAACACCAGCCCGGGCGTGAACGGCACCACGGAGGTCTCCGCCCCCGCCGGGGCGACCTCCACCCAGCGGCCGTCCGGGCCCATCGGCTCGTCGCGCCGTTTCTCGAAGCCGAGCGTGTCGACGTAGAAGTCGACCGCCCGATCCTGATCGCCAGCCCGGACACCGACCGAGCTCACCCTGGTGATCATCCGACCTCCCCAAATGGTCGAACACGTGTTCGAAGCAACCTACCACCGGCCGCGGAACCGGTCGACCCCCTTGTCCACAGGTAGGCTCCGGGGATGACCGCCATCCTGCTGGCCCTCGGCAGCAGCGTCGGCTACGGCGTCAGCGACTTCCTGGCCAGCCGCGTGGCCAAGCGGGTGGCCCCGGTGCTGCTGGTGCTCTACAGCCAGGCCCTGCAGAGCGTCGTCCTGCTGGTGGTGGTGATGGTGGTCAGCCAGCCCTACAGCGGGGCCGGGCTGGCCTGGGGGACGGCGGCCGGCGCGGTCGGGGCGGCCGGGCTGGTCGCCTACTACCAGGCCCTGGCCACCGGGCAGACGGCGATCGTGGCCCCACTGGCCTCCAGCGGGGCCGTGCTGCCGCTGCTGTTCGACCTGGCCGGGGGGGAGCGCCCGGGCCCGGTGGCCATGGCCGGCCTGGTCATGGTCCTTGCCGGGATCGCCGTCACCTCGCTGGCCTCCGGGGAGCGGGACGAGCAGGCGCCCGCCCCGACCTGGCACGGCCCGCCGGCGACCCGGCGCCGGGTCGCCGTGCCCCGCCCGCCCGTGCCGATCCTGCTCGCCCTGGTCGCGGCCGTGCTCTTCGGGTTCTTCTTCGTCGGCGTCGACCTGGGCGGCGGGGCCGCCGGCGGGAGCGTCCTCTGGGTCGCGCTCGGGGTCCAGCTCGGCGCCCTGCCCACCACCCTGGCCGGGGCGCTGCGGTCCCGGGGCCGCCGTGGTCTTGGCATCGACGACTCGGGCCTGCTGCTGCCGGTGGCGGTGCTGACCGTGCTCAACCTCTCCGCCGACGCCTTCCTGGCCTACGCGGTGACCCGCGGCGACCTGGCCGTGGTCGCCGTCCTGGCCTCCCTGGCCCCGGTGGTCACGGCCCTGCTCGCCCACGCCCTGACCACCGAGCGTCCCAGCACCCCCAGGCCGCCGGGGCCGCTCTGGCCGTGCTCGGGACCCTGGTCGTGTCCGCCGCTCAGGCGGCCGGCTAGCGGTACAGTCGAACCCCCGGACCGCTCAGGAGGCACCGCCAATGACCAAGCTCGAAGAAGGCGCCCAGGCGCCGTCGTTCACCCTGCCCGACCAGGACGGCAACCCGGTGTCGCTGGACGACTTCAAGGGCTCCAGGGTGCTCGTCTACTTCTACCCGGCCGACGACACCCCCGGGTGAGCGAACGCTGTCCTATGTCCCCATTCATCGCACTGTAGTGAGGAGCACCATGCCCCAGCTTGAGGCCGGCACCAAGGCGCCGGAGTTCACCTTGCCCGACCAGGACGGAACCCCCGTGTCGCTGGCCGACTTCAAGGGCCAGCGGGTCATCCTCTACTTCTATCCCGCGGACGATACCCCGGGCTGCACTCGCGAGGCCTGCCAGTTCAACGACAACCTGGCCGCCTTCCAGGCCGCCGGCGTGCCGGTGATCGGCATTTCCCGCGACGACGCCCAGAGCCACCAGCGCTTCCGCAACAAGTACGGCCTCCAGTTCCCCCTGCTGACCGACGCCGACCACCAGGTCATGGACGCCTACGGCGCCTGGGGGGAGAAGACCAGGTTCGGCAAGACCAGCATCGGGGTGCTCCGCTCCACGTTCTTGGTCGATGAGCACGGCCGCATCGAGCGGGCCTGGCACAACGTCAAGGCCGACGGCCACGCCACCCAGGTCCTCGAGGCACTCGGCCCCAAGGTCTGACCGCGGCGTCTCGCAGCGCTCGGCGGTATGGCGCGTGCCGAGATGCGCCGGCGACTCTAGACTTGCCGTTGAATAGGAACTGAACCGGCTCAGCAGGCCGGCAGGTCATGCGACTGAGCGCCGTCAAAGCGGTCAGGGGATGAGGCCAAGCCGACGGGCGAGGGCGACCGCCTCCTCACGCGAGGAGACCCCGAGCTTGCGGTAGACAGCCTTGGTGTGGCTTTTTACCGTGTCCCGGGTGATGTAGAGCGCATCTCCGATGGCCTGCTGCGAAAGCTGACCCGAGAGGAGCCGTAGCACATCGACCTCGCGCGCGCTGAGCGCCTCGGAGGGTTGTGCCATGTGGTGCTCGGCCACGTCTAGGCGCTGGGTGGCCGTCCGCAGCCGCTGCGGCAGGACCCCGAAGTCGATGCCGGTCGCTTGCAGCCGATCGGCTTCGGCCATCAGCGTTTCGACTCCCGTGTGATCGCCTCGGGCGAGGCGGGCCGGCAGCAACTCCACCAGCGCGTGGAAGCGCTCGATGGGATAGCGCTGCAGTGCGTACGCTCGTTCGTGTGCCGCTAGAGCGCCGTCCAGGTCACTTCGATGCCTGCGGATCCTGCCCTCCAGGGTGTAGGCGCACGCCACCGTGGGGCTTTCGGACAGCCCGTTAGCTTGGACTAGCTCGGATGCCTGGCGCTCGAGAGCCGCAGCGGCGTCGCCCTGGCCCTGGTCGTCCTCGATGAGTCCGAGCAGTGCCAGTGAGCGGATCCTGGTCGTGATCACCGGCGAGTCCTCACCGAGACGGACGGCCTCCTCGGACGGTGCCCGTGCCTCGGGCGTCCTCCCGGATAGGTAGAGGCTGTAGCCAAGGGCCCAGAAGGCGCTCAAGCGCCAGGGACTGGCCGGATCGGGTTGCAGCTCCAGCACGCGCCGGGCGGCCGCCAGCTTGGCGGCGATACCCTGGAATCCGCTGATGGCCCGTAATGAGACGATCCCGACTTCCAGCGAGGGGGTGCCGTCGGCCAGCGGTCCCTGCGAGGGGAGCTGTTCGGCGATGGCGAGCCAGCGGTCCATCTCCGCGGGCTCATAGAAGGACAGGGCGATCCAGGCGGACACCAGCGTGAGGACGGGATCTGAACGCACGGCAGCCGGAGGAAGGGCCCGCAGCCAATCCCGTACCGTCGCGATCAGCCAGCGGTCGACGTAGGAGATCCAGTTGCGGGCGATGAGTTCGCTGACCTCGTCGAGGTCGCCGGCGGCGCTGGCATGGTGGATCGCTTCGTCGGGGAAGCCTGCCTGCCGGTACCAGGCGCTCGCCCGCCGGTGCAGGACCGAGATCAGCTCGGGCTCGGATGCGGCGAGCTCGTGCCGCAGCAGGTCCGCGAACAGATGGTGGTAGCGGTACCACTCCCGCTGCTCGTCGAGCGGCAGCAGGAACAGGTTGGCCTGTTCCAGCTGGCGGAGGAGGCCGGCCGCGCCCTGACTGTCGGTGACGGCATCGCACAGGTCGGCCGACAGCCGTTCAAGGATCGAGGTGCGGAGCAGGAAGCGTCGGAGCGGTGGTGGCTGCGCGTCCAGCAGCTCGGCCCCTAGGTAGTCGATGACGTGTCGGTGGCTGCCGGAGAAGGACTTGACGCGGAGGTGGGGATTGGGATGGCCCTTGAGTGTGAGCGCGGCGAGGTGCAGGCCCGCGGGCCAGCCTTCGGTGCGATCGTGCAGGATGGCTAGATCGGCCGGGTCGAGCTTGAGCTGGAGTCGGTCGTTCAGTAACGCCGCCGTCTCCTCGCCGGTGAAGCGCAGGTCGGCGCCTTGCAGCTCGAGTAGCTGACCGCGTGCCCGGAGCCGTCCCAAGGGAAGCGGCGGGCTGGAGTGGGTCGATATGACGAGCTGCACGGTCTTGGGAAGGTGTTCGATGAGAAACGCGACCGAGCTTTGGCATTCCTGGTTTTCCACCACCTGGTAGTCGTCGAGCACCAGGACCACCGGATGGGCCAGGTCGGCCAGTTCGTTGATCAGTAGTGGCAGCACGACGTCGAGGAGGCTGACCCCAGGAGCCCGCAACGCCGCCAGCGAACGCGCGCCAATGGCCGGGTCAACCCGGTGGAGCGCCTCGATCAGGTAGGTCCACAGGCGTAACGGGTCATTGTCGTCCGAACCGAGGGACACCCAGGCGCAGGGCCGATCATGCCGCACAGATGCACACCACGCGGCCAAGAGGGTGGTCTTGCCGAAGCCGGTCGGTGCCTGGATCAGGGTGAGCTGTCGGCCCGCCTCAGCGTCGAGGAGCGCGAGAAGGTGGGGGCGGGGCACGAACGCCGGACTCGGCGTGGGCACGTGCAGCTTGGTCTCGAGCAGCAACGGTCCAGGCCGTCCGAGATCGCTGCCGGCCTCTGGACCGGCTGATTCCTTGACCTCGTGAAGGTGCGAACGCCTCGCCACAGCCCTACCTACCCGGTCGGCCGAACACCCGATCGCACGGGTGAAAGGCCACTGTCATCACCTCGGCGCTCCCTCGAGTTCATCGCCAGGCAGGCACGATAGCAAAGGCGGAGGATCCCCCGGACGGGCCGCGCCGCCCACGCACTCATCCAGACCAATTGTCAGACCCGACGGGATAGGCCTTCTGGCTCCGCGAAGGCTTGGCGCGGCGTCCATACCAGTCTGTCAGGTCTGGCTCCTCGGTCCGGTGAGCGAGCCTGCAAGGTCGTCGGCCGTTGTCGTTACAGGCATCTGCCAGGGAGAGGCTCGTGGTCGGCGCTTGCTCCCTGGCCTGCTGACCGGTTCGTCACCCAGGTACCAGAAAGGCAGGCAGCGCCATGCCCATCGATCCCACCGACCTGGCCAGAAGCATCGGCGTCCTGGGCAGCCTGGACCCAGAACGGGGCCTGGCCCCGACGGCACACTCAAGGCCGCGCAGATCCCCTCGCCCACCAGGACCTGGGTGAACTCTTGCCAGTCCGGCTCCAGCTTGATGTTCCGGATGGCGGCCGGCAGCCGCTGGCTGAACGCCACCGCACACGGCCCCTTGGCCAGGCGCTCCTGCCCGTCCTCGACCGCCTGGGCGTCTGGTCCGACGCGCTGGCCCAGCGCAGCTGCCCCTCGGCGTCGACCAGCATCAGCCAGGCCTATCAGCCGCGAACAGCTGGTTGGCCGAGTCGGCGATCTGCTGCAGGGGTGGAGTTGGACGGTGGGGTGATCGGCACCCTGGACATCCACGCCGGCCAGCCGCGGGATTGGGACCCAAGCGAGGTCTCGGCTCTGCAGGCCCATGCCGGCTGGTGGCCAGCCTGCTCAGCGCCGCCGTCACCGCCGAGGTCAAGGGGCGGCTGGCCGGCCAGCTGCAGGCCGCCCTGGAGCATCGCTGGCTGATCGAGCAGGCCAAGGGGGTGCTGATGGCCGCGAACGGCTGGACGCCAGACCGCCTTCGAGCGGTTGTGGGGGGCGGCCCGGTCCTCGACCCGGCGGCTGGCCGATGTGGCCAGGGACGTGACCGTCGGCCAGCCGCTGCCCACCAACCGTCGTGAACTCGCCAGGGCCGTGCCGAGCCAGGCCAAGGATCGGCAGACCGGCACCTAACAGCAAGACCGACGGCCTGCTGGCACCAAGGTCGGCATTCGCCTGCGAGGCGGCCTGGGCAACGCCGGTCGGCCGCGGCTGTTCCGGATCCAGGCTCGGTGTCGAAGTTTGGCCAAGCCTCCATGACACGTACTGGTGGGGCAGCCACTCTGTAGCCAGGGACACGTGCCGGTTCAGCAGCTATTCGGCGACCGGCTCCAACTCCTGGAGCAGGTCTTCGTCGGGATGGGGATCAGGCGCCGGCCTCCTCATGGGACAGGGGAGTTTTACTGCCGGGCCTGGCCACGCTCGTGGCGGCCGAGCCGGGTGCGGTCAGGCTCGGCATCGGACATGGCTGCGGTGGCCACCGGATCGTCCGCACCGGGTGTAGCGGCGGGGTCGGTGTGGCGGGTGTCGCGGCCGGGTCCGGGGTTCTCGGTCTCGCTGCCGAGCATGCCGGTGTCGGCATTGCCGCTGGAGACTGTGTCCTGGGGGGCGCCAGCCAGGGGCTGGCCGCTGGTCTCCTGGGAGCCAAGGCGGGTGCGCTCCGGGTCGGAGCCGGACATGCCCGCGGTCCTGGTCGGGTGCTCGGTGCTGGTCGCGGCGGGGTCGGGGTCGGTGTGGCGGGTGTCGCGGCCGGGCCCTGGGTTGTCGGCGTCGCTGCCGAGCATGCCGGTGTCGGTGGTGCGGTCATCGTGGACCATTGGTACCTCCTGCACAGATGCCTTCGGGTGGATGCGGTGTGCTCCCACCGGGGGTCGGGTATCGTAACGGCTGCGTGGCCGGGCCGATCAGGTCAGTGGTGTGCGGTGGGGGTGAACGTCGGGGGATGGCTGCTCGCCGGGTTCGAGTGGTCGAGGCTGCGATACCGGGATCTCGTCGGTCCCGGTGGTTGGGTCGGGCTTGAGGCGGCCGCGGTAGCTGTCGTAGAGGTCGCGGCCGATGACATGGAAGACTCCGGCCACCGGGATGGCGAGCAGGGCGCCCAGGAATCCGAACAGCTCGACCCCGATGAGGATGCTGACCAGCACAGTGAGTGCGGACAGCTGCACGGTGCGCGACATGATGACCGGCTGCAGGACGTGGTTCTCCAGCTGCTGGTAGACCACGAAGACCACTAGCACCACGATGGCGGCGGGTAGCGAGTGCAGGGCGGCCACGGCGATGGCGACGACGGCGCCCAGGGTCGCCCCGACCAGGGGGATCAGGTCGGCGAAGCCGACGAACAGGGCGACGACCCCCCGGTAGGGCACGCCCATGATCCACAGCACCACGTAGGTGACCGTCCCGGCGATGATGCTGATCACCAGGTTGCCGGTCATGTAGCCGGTGACCGCCTTGGCGCAGTCGGCGGCCACCCGCCGGACCCGTTCCTGACGCCGTTGGGGTAGGGCGCTTACCCAGGCCGAGAGGAGCTTCGGGCCTTGGAGCACCATCAGGAAGGTGAGGACGAAGATGGTCACCAGCGCCACCACAGTGGAGAAGATCGACCGCAGCACACCAAGGGCTGGGGTGGTGAGGCGGTTGGCGCTCTCGCGGAGCCGGGCCTGGTTGCGCTGGAGGTACTCGTCCAGGTTGTAGCGCTGGACCAGGTCCCCGACCGGGCCTCGCCCGGTGCGGGCCTGCTCGACGTAGCTGGGGACTCGGTCGATGAACTGGGGGCCCTCGCTGGCCAGGGGTCGGATGAACATGGTGAGGATCCCGGCCAGCGCGATGATGGCGACCAGGAACACGAGGAGCGTCGCGAGCGCTCGGCGCAGGTGCAGCCGGCGCTCGGCGATGTCGACCAGGGGGCCGAGGATGATGGCGAGCAGGGCGGCCACCACGATCCAGGTCAGGACGCGCCGGACCTCCCAGCCGAGCAGCAGGACAGCGGCGGTGAACAGCACCATCCCGATGGTGGCGGCGATCGTGCGGATCGGGACCCGGGACTGGGAGTCGCGCATGATCGTTCCGTCCTGGTGGGCGAGTCTTGCATTCGTGGTCATTCGGCCACCGCCAGACGTAGCGGTGCGCCGACGGCGTGGAGGTGGCGGACGGCTTCGGCGTAGGAGCCGACCAGGCTGGCCTCGGTGTAGTTCAGGCCGTGTTGCTGGCAGAACGCACGGATCAGCGGCTGGGCGCGGCGCAGATTCGGCCGCGGCATGTTGGGAAACAGGTGGTGCTCGATCTGGTAGTTCAGCCCACCCAACGCGAAGTCGACCAGCCGGCTGCCGCGCACGTTGCGGGAGGTCAGCACCTGGCGGCGGAGGAAGTCGAGCTCCTCGGCCTCGGTGAGGGTCGGCATGCCCTTGTGGTTGGGCGCGAACGAGCAACCCAGGTACAGGCCGAACAGGCCCTGCTGGACGATGACGAACGCCACCGCCTGCAGCGGCGACAGCACCAGCACCAGCGCCGCGACAAAGGCGGCGACATGAGCCAGCAGCAGCAGCCCCTCGACGAGGTTGGCCCGGCCCGAGCCCCGGAAGATGGCCTTGATGCTGGCCAGGTGCAGGTGGGCCGCCTCCAGCAGCAGCAGCGGGAAGAACAGCCATGCCTGGTAGCGGGCGATCAGCCGAACCAGCCCGTGTTTGGAGCTGGCCTGGTCGTCGGTGAACGCCAGGGCGGCGATGCTGATGTCGGGGTCCAGGTCTTCATGGTTGGGGTTGCTGTGGTGGCGGTTGTGCTTGCCCACCCACCAGTCGAAGCTCACCCCAACCAGCAGGTTGGCGTGGACCAGGCCGACCAGGTCGTTGGCGCGGCGGGAGCGGAAGATCTGCCGGTGGCCGGCGTCGTGGCCCACGAACGCGACCTGAGTGAACACAAGCGCCAGATACGCGGCGGTGACCAGCTGCCACCACGACTCGCCAATGACGGCGAAGGTCACCCACCCGGCGGCCAGCAAGGCCAGGTTGAGACCGATCTTGGCGGCGTACCAGCGGTGCCGGCGCTCCAGCAGGCCGGCCTGCTTGATCTGCCGCGACAGCTGGGTGTACTCGCCCCAGCGGCCCTTGGGGGCCGACACCGGTCGAGCAGTCGGCTCTTGTTCTAGGCGCATAAGCTCCTGCTTGTTGGGTCGCTGCGGGGTGCCAAGAGCACCCCGCAGCCATTCGATAGCGTCGGCCTTGGTCAGGCGGCTCGTCCTGGTCGGAGGCGGCCCAGCAGGCCGCCGGTGACCTGGGCGGGTCGCTGCTGCTCGCCCATGCGGGCGTTGAGGACCAGCACCGCCCCGGTCAGGGCCGGGATCACCCACTGGAGCACCTTGAGCTGGCGCTGGGCCTTGGCCACGTCCTCGGGGGTGTCGCCGCTGGGGTCGGTGCCGCCCTCGACCGGGACCTCGCCGGCCTGGTCCAGCTTGGCCCCCAGGGCCCGGGACCAGGCCGTGGCGGCCAGGGCAGCGCCGGTCAGGGCAGTCTTGACCACGGTGGCCTGGGTCACGCCCTGCTGGCTGGCCACCCGGCCCTTGTTGGCCCCAAGCAGCACGGCCCCGCCGGCCACATGGGCGGCGATGCCGGCCAGGTTGACCGGGGTCCAGCGGTTCCAGCCCGCGTTGGCCACCCGCAGCCGCTGCTTAGGCTCCTCCACGTCGGCCGCGGCCCCGTTGAGCCCGACCGCCCCCATCAGCGAGCCGCCGAACCAGGTGGCCAGACCCAGGTCGTGCAGGGAACGGGAAACGGTGTTGTCAGCTGTCATGTCGTTGCTCCTTGGTGCTTGTTGGGAGAGGAGCAGGGCCGCCAGAGGGCCAGCGGCTCCTGCTCCAGTACGTGCTGTTCGGCTTAGCGCTGGTCCTGACGGCCGAACTGCTCCTGGTCGTCGTCGACCTGGATCTGCTCTTTGCGGACCTCCTCGGAGACCTGGCGCTGGTCGGTGACGGTCTCGGTGTCGAGGCGGACCCGTTCCTTGGGCACGGCCCGCTTGTCGACCACGACCTCCTCCTCGCGGAGGGTGACCTCGTGCTCCTCCTCGGAGATGGCCGGGCCGCTGGTGGCGGCATCCAGGTTGGCGTCGGTGATCGGCTCGCGCTCGACCCGGACCTCCTCGCGCTGCACCGGCACCGTCACCTGCTGGGTCTCGGTGGTCACGTACTTGCGCAGCCGGGCCCGGCCCCGCTCGCGGGTCTCGGTCCCGACCTGGAGCTCCTCCTCAGAGCGGGTCATGGCGTCGTCGGTGGTCGGCCCGGAGACGTCCCGGCCGACCGTGTCGTCCTGGGTGTCGTCGGCCGTGCCGGCGGGCAGGCCACTGTCGGAGCGGGACTCGCTGTAGTCCATGCCGTAGTGGCGGTATAGCTCGGCCTCCTCGTCCTGGGAGAGGCTCCCGTCGGCCTGCGGGCTGGGGGCGTCGGTGACCTGCTGCTTGTCGTAGGGCACCTGGACGCTGTCACCCATGTCCTGGGCCTGGGCGAGGGGCACGAAGGCGGCCTTGGCCGTGAACAGGCCTCTGGTGACCGTGGCCCACTCGGGCTGGCCGGTCTCGTCGTCCAGGTAGATGCCGTCGATCGTGCCGAGCTTGTCGCCGGCCGGGTCAACCATGGTGCGACCCTGCCAGCTCTGGGCGGTGTCGATGCTTGGTGGCATGCAACTTCCCTTCTGTGGTGTGCGATGGGTGGTTGGTTGGCGGACGGGACGCCTCGGCCCGGTGTCCTGTCGAGGCGTCCCGTCGTCTGGACGGCTAGCGGTCGCGACGCAACCGAGCGGTCCGCTCGGCCGCGAACTCCTGGGTGGCGGGCTCGGTGTAAACCGCAGCTCCGTTTCCGTCATCGGAGGAGGACTGCTGGGCCTGCTGCTTGAGCTCGGGGGCGCGCTGCTCGGCCGTGGTGGTGGCCCGCTCCCAGTACCGCTGCATGGTCTTGATCCCGCCGCCGCCGATGGCGACCACGGCCGAACCGACCACGATGGCCAGGATGGCGTACCACAGGCCGGTCACGATCCGGGGGGCGATCTGCAGCTGGTCCAGGGCCGCGAACGCTCCGAAGACCAGGACCGCGATCCCGGCCCCCTTGGCCATGACCTGCCCGCCGGAGACGCTGGAGAGCAAGTTGGACAGCAGATCCGTCACCGCCTTGGCGATGGCCGCCGCGACCACGATGATGACGATGGCCACCAGCACGTTCGGCAGGTAGGCGATCAGGCCCTGGAGCAGGTCGCTGATCGGGTTAGGTCCGAAGACCCCGAAGGCGATCTGCAGGCTGACCAGGAAGATGAGCCAGAACGCCAGCTTGGCGATGATGTCCGAGGGGTCGTACTTGCTTCTGGCCAGGGCCTGCTTGAGACCGCCGCGCTCCACGGCGCGGTCGAACCCGACCCGTTCCAGGACCTTGTTGAGGACGGAGGCGACGACCTTGGCGATCAGGTAGCCGGCCAGGATGATGACCAGGGCGGCAGCCAGCTTGGGCACGAACGTGATGACGTTCGACCAGGCGCTGGTGACACCACCTTGGAAGTCGACGGCTAGTGGCATTGGGAGCTCCTTGGCTCAGGTGGAACATGGCCGTGCACGCGGCAGGCAGGCAACCGCGGCGCGGTCGAACGGGGTTACTTGGTTAGGTCGGGGCAGCGCACCTAGAGCGACGGTGATGTCGCAAGAAGGATGAGCTGCCCACACGGCCTCGGGATGGGTGGTCCCTGCGTCGGCTGGACGGGACCGACCTTCGATTGGAACTCCTAGCGGTTCCGTGATCAGGCCGGTACTCGAGGCCCCGTGGAAGGGGACCAGCTGACCATTGAAGCCTACTGGGGGCCCGGGGATGGGACATCCCCCCGGTGGGGTGAGTACGGGGGTGAATTGCACTCAGGGCCGACGGTTCCTAGGGACCGGCAGGACAGCGGCGCGTTGGTGACCCGGACTCACGCAAGCCGTGGCCGCTGCGACGGCGACTTCGCCCAGTTGAGGGTGGCAGGAGGCCCACCAAGGCACCGCACCAGCTCAGGACAGTCGTGGCGAACACGAAGCGGCGCGGCGAGAGTTGCCTGGTCAGCGGGCCACCGATCTGGATCTCACCCCAGCGGGGGGATGACCACTCACCCCACTGGGGCTGAAGGTCGCCTGGGAAAGCGACGAAGGAAGCGACAGTGCAACAGGGCGCCACCACCAGTCTCGGAGTGCGGCACGCCACCGGCCAGGACGGTGCGATCGCCGATGTCTACGCTGCGCTCAGCCCGATGGTGCTCGGATACCTCCGAAGGTTCGTCCCCCCCGATGAGGCCGAAGACGTCCTGCAGCGTGTCTTCTACGAGGTCTGGCGCCACAAGGATCGCTACGACCCTTCCCGAAGTCTGGGGGCGTGGGTGTTGGGCATCGCCAACAAGCGGGCGATCGATCATGTTCGCCGACGGCGCCGCACGGCAGTCCCGGTTGAAGAGCTGGACGGCATCGCCGGCGAGGACGGCCGAGAGCTGGCCGAGCGCTATGCGCGGGCCAGCGAGATCCGCGACGCGCTCAGCCGCCTGCCTGACGAGCAGCGTGAGGTACTGAGGCTGGCCTACTTCGGCGACTGCACCCAGTCCCAGATCGCCGCCCAGCTCGGAATTCCTCTCGGAACGGTCAAGGCACGCACGTTTCGGGGCCTCCGCCGCCTTGGCCAACTCCTTGCGTCGGATCACCACTAGCCAGCCACCCGGCATCGCCAGGAGGACCGACACGGCGCACCAGGCCATCATCTGGGGCGTGCAAGTACGTCATCCGGCGAGGTCGCTCAAGGACAGAGGTCCGCTCGCCGCGGATCGTCACGGCCGTCCGGCTGCCCACTGCAGGGCCATTGCAGGCAGAACGCCTAGAGCTCCAGGCGGCCAGACGGTCAATGAAGACGACGACACTGTGTG
>OCZS010000457.1_pt1 | contig 13300 bp, 8 predicted proteins | sample 1539071 | NCBI WGS metagenome assembly OCZS01 (sample SAMEA3113584, study PRJEB22503) | soil metagenome
TCGCCGATAACGAAGACTTCGGGATGCCCCGGCAGGGACAGGTCTTTGTTGACCATAACCCGACCTGCGCGGTCGACCTCGGCGTCACTCTGCTCGGCTAGCTGCTGCCCGAGTGGTGAGGCGCTCACGCCCGCGGCCCACACCTTGCATCTCGACGGAATCCGGCGCTGTGTACCGTCCGGATCGATGACGTCTACGCCGGTGTTGTCGACACCGACCACCTTGACGTTGAGCTGGACATCGACGCCGATCTTGTGTAGCTGCTCAGTGGCGGCCGCTGACAATTGATCGCCGAATGCGCCCAGCACAGCCGGCGCAGCGTCCAGCAGGATGACTTTGGCCTTTGTCGTGTCGATACGGCGGAAGTCGCGGCGCAACGTGCGGTGCGCAAGCTCGCTGATCTGGCCGGCCATCTCGACCCCGGTGGGGCCGGCTCCAACCACGACGAAGGTCAGCCACTCCTCGGCGACCGCAGGATCGGTGCACAGCTCGGCCAGTTCGAAAGACCCGAAGATCCGTCCGCGCAACTCCAGGGCATCGTCGATGCTCTTCATGCCGGGCGCGAACTCGGAGAACTGGTCGTTGCCGAAGTAGGACTGGCCGGCTCCCGCGGCCACGATCAGGCTGTCGTATCGAGTGATGGTCGTCCCGAGCGGGCTTACCGAGGTCACCGTACGTGCGCCGAGGTCGATGTCGGTCACCCGCCCCAGGAGCACCGTGGCATTGGCCTGCCTCTTCAGAATCTCACGGGTTGCCGGCGCTACTTCACCCTCAGAGAGCACTCCCGTCGCCACCTGGTAGAGGAGTGGCTGGAACAAGTGGTGCGACGTCATGCTGATCATAGTGATGTCGACCGATGCCTTGGCGAGCGCTTCGGTCGCCCACAACGCTCCGAAGCCTGAACCGATGACAACAACGCGGTGCCGGGCCGACCCCTCGCTGGAAGGCGTTGGTGCCGCGGACGGTGTTCCGGATGTGTCTACCGACATCGTTCTCTCCTCGCTGTCGATGGTGCCGCGTCCGCTCTTCGCGGACTGCTTCAGCGCCGAACCCGCGAAGGCGCGACATGGCCGAATCCCGCGCTCTTGGGGCAATAGTCCCAGTGGCCGCCCGAATTGACTACTACCCCGTCGTCTTGAGCGGCAAGCCCTTCGCCACTACCAGGCTGAACATTCAGAAGTCAGTCACTCGACAATTGTTCGCCCGGACTTCGCCTCTCGGGGTTGCTGCAGGCCTAATTCACTGCCGGACGCAGAAGTCGCGCGGCGCCGTACGGTCAGGGAGCCGAGGGCACCGGCAAGCCCGATGATGACCGCGGCGAGGAAACCCCGTCGATAGCCCGCCATCGGAGCCGCTGAGGCTACCAGCGGGGTCGTCACGGCCAGCCCCAGCGCCGTGCCCAGCTGAGCCGTGAAGTTCAGCAGACCGGCCGCCACTCCCTGCTCGCCGCTGGGCACATCTGCCGTGCCGGCCGTCGTGGATGCCACCGAAGCGGCGCCGAGGCCAAGCCCCATCGCGGCGAAGGCAAAGACCAAAGTCAGGATTGGCAGGCCTCGGTCGGGCAGGGCGAAGAGCAACGCGATCCCGCCAACCACGGCACTGAATCCGCCGAGCAGCATCGGTCGGGTTCCGATCCGGCTCAGCCCGAGCGGTCCCAGCAGGGAACCGCCGATCACAGCAAGATTGAAGGCCGGGAACAGCAGCGAGCCACGGGCCGGCGAGAGTCCCAACGTGTCCTGAACATAGAGGATGACGGTGAGCATCGCCGGTGTCGTCGAAGCGGTGAGGGCAGCAGCGGTGAGATTGCCGCCGACCACGCCAGGTCTGGTCATCAAACTGCTCGGAAGCAGCGGGTCGGAAACTTGAGCTTCACGCCAGACGAAGAAGGTCAGCGCGACCGCGGACAGGGCGGCGATGAGCCAGCCCACCCAGTGGCCGATGTCCTCGGCTATGGCGGACAACCCGAGCGCTCCCAGGGCGACGCCGGAGGTCACCAACAACGCGCCGATCAGATCGAAGGAATGCGACTCCCGCGTGATCGAACGTGGACGACTTATCGGTGAAAGGACCCGAAGGCTGATCAGCACCGCGGCGAAGCCGATCGGGGCGTTGACGGCGAAGATCCACCGCCAGCCGGCGATTTCCGTGATCACGCCTCCCAGCACCCAACCGCTCGCGCCGCCTCCTGCCGCCGCTGCCGTCCACCACCCAAGGGCGCGACGCCGAGCGCCAGGACGTTCGATCAGCTCGTTGAGTGAGGCTAACGCTGCCGGCGACAGCAGGGCCGCCCCGACGCCCTGGGCGATCCGGGCGCAGATGAGCGCGGCGGGCGACCAGGCCAGGGCACACGCCAACGAGGCAACTGAAAAGGCCACTAGACCCACGCGGAACATCCGCGCAGCACCGAGCAGATCCGCCGCGCGGCCACCGAGGATCAGCAGGCCCGCCAGGACGACGGTGTAGGCGGTGATGACCCACGACAGCTCGCCAGGCTGAAAACCCAGATCGCGCGCGATGGGCGGCAGGGCGATGGCGACGATGGTCACGTCCAGCACCACCACGAACTGGGCAACACAGAGAACCGCGATGCCTCCGGCTGCCCCCACCTGCGCAGTGTTTCCGGTAAAGCCGCTCACACTGGAAACACTGCCACCTGACCGGCTCGGATGCAAGCTGGTAATATCTGTTTTGGTGGAAACAATGACGCAAGCTGTTGGCCCACTTCGCCGGGAGGGCATCCGCGAGTTGCCGATTGTCGGCGGAAACCTGGCTCTAGACTTCGCCAACACCGTCGACGACCCCTACGGGCCTCAGCCGTTCGACTACGTGGCGGATTATCGAAGCCTCGTGACCTGGTCGCAGCGCATCGGGACAGTGTCGGACCGGTCTGCGGTAGCACTGCACCACATCGCCGAAGATCATCCACGCCAGGCCAGAGCAACCGCGCGACGGGCGAAAGACCTCCGGGCCGCGATTAACGAGACCTTCGGCGCCCTGGCCGACGGCCGATCGCTCGACGCCGGTTGGCAGCAGCTGCGGCCATTCGTCACTACTGCCATCCAACACGCCGGAGTCACGTCCTCTCCGCCTCAGCCGTTGCTCACCTGGGATTTGTCCGACTTGGAATCGCCGCTCTGGCCGGTGGCCGAAGCGGCCTATCGGCTGCTCGTCGGTCCGGAGACCCAACGGCTCAAGCGATGCGCCGGCTGCCCTTGGCTGTTCCTTGACCGCTCGAAGAACCACAGCCGGCGTTGGTGCACCATGGACATCTGCGGCACCGACGAGAAGATCCGGCGGTACGTCACCAAACGCGCTGACCGCCGCTCACGCTGAGACAGGTAGCGGTGGTCGTCGAACCCACCATGGCCATGGCTCAGGGAATCCTGAATCTTGAGCCGTACGTTGCCGCCGAGCTGGACTGTGAGCGTTGCCGACAGCGGACTCAGATGCTCGTTCACCGACGGAGAACGATGGAAGAAAACGCTCGCGGCCAGCATTGAGCCTATGTCGCTCAACTAGAGTGACACGAATTTGGAGGCTCAGTTCCTGATGTCGATAACCAAGCTCCCCGTCCTCTTTCTTACCGACCTCGTTGTGCTCCCGGGCATGGTCGTGCCGATCGAGCTTGACGATGCTGCTCGCGCTGCGGTCGACGCGGCGCGATCCCATAGCGACGGGAATCTGCTCGTCGCACCGCGCCTGGAGGACCGCTATGCCTCGTATGGCGTGGAGGCGTCCATCGTGCAGATGGGCCGGCTGGCCAGCGGTGAGCCCGCTGCAGTTCTTCGAGCCGAGCGCCGGGTGCGCATCGGGTCGGGTGTCTCGGGACCGGGCACCGCGCTGTGGGTGGAAGCGGAGGAGATTCGCAGCCCTGGCGGGGACACTGACGAGGTCCGCAAACTGGCGTCCGATTACAAGGCGCTGGTCATTGCCACGCTCCAACGCCGGGACGCCTGGCAGGTCATTGACACGGTCAACAAGGTCACGGATCCCTCTACCCTGGCCGACCTTGCCGGGTACGCGCCGTACCTCAGCGATAGCCAGAAGCGCGAACTTCTCGAGACTCCCGATGTCGCGACGCGGCTGCGCTCGCTGATCGAGTGGACCAGGGACCACATCGCCGAGACCGAAGTCAACGACAAGATCGCCGACGACGTACGCGAAGGGATGGAGAAGAGCCAACGCGAGTTCTTGCTTCGCCAGCAACTGAACGCGATCCGCAAGGAGCTCGGGGAGGACGAGCCCGACGGTGCACAGGATTACCGGACCCGAGTCGCGGAGGCTCAGCTGCCCGACGACGTCAGCAAGGCGGCACTGCGCGAAGTCGGCAAGCTGGAACGGGCCAGTGACCAGAGCCCCGAGTCTGGCTACATCCGCACCTGGCTGGACACGATTCTTGACCTGCCGTGGAGCACCAAGACCACGGACTCGATCGACATTCAGGCGGCTCGCGAGGTCTTGGACGCCGACCATCATGGGCTGGACGACGTGAAGGACCGAATCGTGGAGTACCTCGCGATCCGCGCTCGCCGCGCGTCCCGTGGTCTCGAGGTGATCGGCGGTCGCGGCTCCGGCGCCGTCATGGCCCTCGTCGGGCCGCCCGGCGTGGGCAAGACCTCCCTCGGCGAGTCGGTGGCTCGAGCGCTCGGCCGCAAGTTCGTCCGTGTCGCGCTCGGTGGTGTCCGGGACGAGGCGGAGATCCGCGGTCACCGGCGGACATACGTGGGCGCGTTGCCCGGCCGGATCGTACGGGCGATCACCGAGGCCGGCTCGATGAACCCAGTCGTCCTGCTCGACGAGATTGACAAGGTCGGCTCGGACTATCGCGGTGACCCTGCCGCGGCGCTGCTCGAGGTGCTGGACCCCGCACAGAACCACACTTTCCGGGATCACTACCTGGAGGTCGATCTTGACCTGTCGGACGTGCTGTTTCTGGCCACGGCAAACGTCGTGGAGACCATCCCGCAGGCACTGCTCGACCGGATGGAGCTGGTCACTCTCGACGGCTACACCGAGGACGACAAGATCGCCATCGCTCGAGATTTCCTGCTGCCACGCCAGTTCGAGCGGGCTGCGATGACCGCAGACGAAGTCGTCGTCACCGATGAGGCACTGCGCGAGATCGCGGCCGACTACACCCGCGAACCCGGTGTGCGCCAGCTCGAGCGGTTGCTGGCCAAAGCGTTGCGTAAGGCAGCCACCAAGCTGGCCAGCGCCTCGGACCCGCAGCAGCTGACGATAGAGCCGGCCAACCTGCGAACATATATCGGCCGACCTCGATTCACGCCCGAGGCGCACGAGCGGACTTCGGTCCCCGGCGTGGCGACAGGACTGGCCGTCACCGGTCTCGGCGGCGACGTGCTGTTCATCGAGGCGAACGCCGGACCTTCCACAGGCTCAGCGGAGGTTTCGACCAGCTCCGGGGTCATCGGCGGCTCGCCCAGCGGGCGGGGCGGCCTGACCCTGACCGGACAGCTCGGCGACGTGATGAAGGAGTCGGCGCAGATCGCTCTGTCCTACGTACGCGCTCACGCGGCGCAGCTTGGCATCACTGATCCGAGCATCCTCGATCGGCACATCCACGTTCACGTTCCCGCGGGCGCGGTGCCGAAGGACGGCCCATCGGCAGGCGTCACGATGGTGACCGCGCTGACGTCCATGGCGCTGGGACGACCGGTACGGTCTGAGGTCGGAATGACCGGCGAGGTGACGCTCAATGGCCGGGTGCTGCCGATCGGCGGAGTGAAGCAGAAGCTGCTCGCTGCCCAGCGTGCCGGGCTCACCACCGTGTTCCTGCCCAAGCGCAACGAGCCCGACTTGGACGAGGTACCGACCGACGTCTTGGAATCGATCGACGTGCGGCTCACGGTGGACGTCGCGGAGCTCGTCCTGCAGGCGATCGAGCCGGAGCAACAGGAGACTCAAGCCGCGGCCTGACTTGGAGGTTGTGCCGTCGCCATTGCCGGCGGCTCAACCTCAGATGGCTTCGGGTGCGGTCCTCGTTGCCTCGTCGCGCTTGGACTTGGCAAGGCTCGCCAACGTCGTGATGGTCAGGGTTCCCACGATCACTCCCAGCGACAGCCAGATCGGTATCTCGCCATCGTAGGGAGCCCAGTCAGCCCAGTGGTACTCGTGCATGGCGTGGAGCACCAGCTTGATGCCGATGAATCCCAGAATGACCGATAACCCGAGGGACAGGTAAACAAGCCGCTTCAGCAGGCCGCCCACCAGGAAGTAGAGCTGACGTAGACCCATCAAGGCGAACACGTTGGCCGTGAAAACGAGGTACGGCTCCTGGGTGAGTCCGTAGATGGCTGGAATGGAATCCAGAGCGAACAACAAGTCCGTACTACCGAGGGCCACGATCACGACGAACATCGGCGTCATGAGCCGCTTGCCGTTCTCGATGACGAACAGCTTGGTCCCGCGGAAGTTCTCCGTCGCTCTGAACCGTCGCCGGATGAACCGCATGGCGGCGTTGTCCGGCACGTCATCGCTCTCGTCGTGCTGGCGATAGTCGATGAAAAGCTTCACCGCCGTGTAGATCAGGAACCCGCCGAAGAGAAAGAAGATCCAGCTGAACCGGTTGATCGCGGCGGCGCCGACCGCAATGAAAATCGCCCGAAAGACCAGGGCGAGGATGATCCCCACCAGCAGGGCGAACTGCTGAAGGTGCCGCGGCACCTTCAGCTTGCTCATAATGATCAAGAAGATGAAGAGGTTGTCGATCGACAGGCTGTACTCGGTGAGCCAGCCGGCGTAAAACTCACCGGCGTAGCGCGGTCCGGAGACCCACCACACTCCAAGCCCGAAGACGACGGCCAGGCCGACGAAGAGCCCGATGAAGGAACCTGCCTCCTTCATCGACGGCTCATGTGGCCGGCGCCCGATGACCAGGACGTCAATGACCAAAATCGAGGTCATGACGACGACGGTGATGATCCAGGCATAGAGGTGAACGTTCAAGTGGAGACCTTCCGAGACGGTTCGGCGAACGTCGACATCTCGGAGGTCTCTTCCGCCAGAGCTACCTGGCCGACGCACCGGGACTGGCCGCCGCCGGGTTAACGACGCTGGTTCCGTGATGACGATGCCGACGCGAGGGAATACTCCCCTCCGTCGCCCAGTATGTCAGCCGGGGATATTGAATGCCTAACTGCGGCTGAACGCCAGGCTCAGGGCAGGGGGCGTGCGGTCCGACCTCGACAAGCCGGGAGCACGCCACAGGCTCAAGGCACGGACCCCAGACAGCGGCGGAAGGACTGACTAGCGGCTCGCCTCGACCATCTGCCGCAGCTCTTTCTTCAGCTCCGAGATTTCGTCCCGCAAGCGGGCGGCGCCCTCGAACTGCAGTTCGGCCGCCGCGGCGTGCCTCTGCTTGGTGAGATCCTGCACCAGATCGGCCAGATCACCCGCAGGCATGCCGGCCAGGTGACGTGTCTGGCTACCGATGTCCTTCGCACCCAGCATCGGATACGGCGCCCTGCCGCGGCCGCGCTGGCGACCGCCGAAAAGGTCATCGGTGTCGGCGTCTTCGCGCGCCAGCATGTCGGTGATATCGGCGATCTTCTTGCGGATCGGCTGCGGGTCGATGCCATTCGCCTCGTTGTAGGCAGCCTGCTTGACCCGGCGCCGGTTGGTCTCCTCGATCGCCGCGGCCATCGAGTCGGTGATCGAGTCGGCGTACATGTGCACCTGTCCGGACACATGGCGCGCCGCGCGCCCAATGGTCTGGATCAGGCTCTTCTCGCTGCGAAGAAAACCCTCCTTATCGGCATCGAGAATCGCCACCAGTGAGACCTCGGGCAAATCCAGGCCCTCTCGCAGCAGGTTGATGCCGACCAGCACGTCGAATTCTCCCATCCGCAACTCGCGGAGCAGCTGGACCCGCTGGAGTGTGTCGACCTCCGAGTGCAGGTATCGGGTGCGGATGCCGTTCTCGAGCAGGTAGTCGGTGAGGTCCTCCGCCATCTTCTTGGTAAGTGTTGTCACCAGAACGCGTTCGGACCTCTCCGTCCGGTGCCGGATCTCGCCCATCAGATCATCGATCTGGCCCGACGTCGGCTTGACGATCACCTCGGGATCCACCAGCCCGGTGGGCCGGATCAGCTGCTCGACGAAGCCGCGTGACCTGGCGAGCTCGTAATTCCCTGGCGTCGCGGAGAGATAAATCGTCTGGCCGATCCGTTCCGTGAACTCCTCGAACCGCAGCGGACGATTGTCCATCGCACTGGGCAGCCGGAAACCATGGTCGACCAACGTGCGCTTGCGCGACATGTCCCCCTCATACATGCCACCGATCTGCGGCACGGTGACGTGGGATTCGTCGATGACAAGAAGGAAGTCTTCAGGGAAGTAGTCCAGCAGGCAGTGCGGCGGAGAACCCGGACCGCGCCCATCGATGTGCCGTGAGTAGTTCTCGATGCCCGAGCAAGTCCCGATCTGACGCATCATCTCGATGTCATAACTGGTGCGCATCCGCAGCCGCTGAGCCTCGAGTAGTTTGTGCTGTCGTTCCAGCTCCGCCAGCCGCTCGTCGAGCTCACTCTCTATTCCAGCGATCGCGCGGTCCATTCGCTCGGGACCCGCGACGTAGTGGCTGGCCGGAAAGAGGTAGACCTCCTGATCTTCGGTCACCACCTCCCCGGTCAGTGGGTGCATGGTGCTCAGCCGTTCCACCTCGTCGCCGAAAAACTCGATCCGAACGGCTAGCTCCTCATACATCGGAAAGACTTCGAGGGTGTCCCCGCGGACCCGGAAGGTCCCCCGCGCGCCGGACAGATCGTTGCGCGCGTACTGGATATTGACCAGCCGGCGCAGCAGCACGTCGCGGTCGATCTCGGTTCCGAGGCGCAAGGTGATCATCCGGTCGAGATACTCCTGCGGCGTCCCCAGACCATAAATGGCCGACACCGTGGCCACCACTACCACGTCGCGCCGGGTCAGCAACGAGTTGGTCGCGGAGTGGCGGAGCCGCTCGACCTCCTGGTTCAGCGAGGAGTCCTTCTCGATGTAGGTATCGGTCTGCGGAACGTACGCCTCGGGTTGGTAGTAGTCGTAGTACGAGACGAAGTACTCCACCGCATTGTTGGGAAAGAATTGCCGCAGCTCGTTCGCGAACTGCGCGGCCAGCGTCTTGTTCGGCTGCATGACCAGGATCGGCCGCTGGACCCGCTCGGCGAGCCACGCCACCGTCGCCGTCTTCCCGGTCCCGGTGGCACCCAATAAGACGACGTCTCGTTCCCCCGCGTTGACTCGTTGCTCCAGCTCGGCGATCGCGGTGGGTTGGTCCCCGGAAGGAGCGAAGTCGCTGACCACCGCGAAGGGGGCTACCGTTCGCTGCAACTCGTCGATCGGACGCATGAGGTGAGGATATGCGGCGCCTCCGACAGGGCCCTTCGCCGCTCGATTGGTCGCGAGCACCACGCCAAGGGCTAGCCCCCGTCGGCCTGACCCTCCAGCATCGAGTTCATCATGGCGTTGAAGTCCTTGTTCAACTGGTCGCCGTTCGCGTCCTTCAAGAAGTACATGGTGCCCAGCGCCGTCACGCCGTCGGTACGCACCGAGGCGAGGCTGTAAACGACAACATCCTGGCTGCCACTTCCGTTGCTAGCGGTGAACGTCCCGACGCAGGTCGCGCCCTCGAGTGTCTTGGTGTTCAGATCGGCGGTCCTGGGGTCGGCGAACTTGCCGTTTGCCTGTCCTTCGGCGATCTTGCGATGCCAAGCGTCACATAGCTGTCCGGGATTTGTCGTCGGCTCGACCGCAATAGCCTGGCCCAGGAAGAGCTGGTCGCCGTTGGTGAGGCGGGCATAGCCGGTCCCGGACTTCTCGACCTCGTAGCCGTCGGCCGGCGTGAGGCTGATGCCGCGGCCGAGAGAGATCGCTTCACCGTCCGGGGTTGGGGGCGGTGCCTGGGTCGGCTGCGTCGGTTGAGGTGTGCTCTGCTTGCCGCTGGGGCTCGGAGACCTCGGTTGAGCGCTGGGCTCTTCGGTGGTCGGCTCCGCGGCAGGTGGCCCCGGCGTGATGGTCGCAGCCGGTTGAGTGTCGTCGCTGCGGTTGAGCACCAGGATGATGCCCCCCACCGCGGCCAACAGCAGCACGGCTGCCGCCACAATCCCGATGATCATTCCGGGGCTGTTCCTGCCCGGCGGACCACCGACCGGACCGACGGGTCCTGCGCCAGGCGGCGGATACCCCGCGGCAGAGCCCGGGTAGGCACCCACCGGCGGGTACCCGCCTTGCGGGGGGTAGGCGCCCTGTGGAGGGTAGGCGCCAGGTTGCCCGGAATAGCTGCCCGGCTGACCCTGCGGCGGATAGCCACCGGGTGATTGCGGCGGGAACCCGCCTGGTTGGGGCTCCGTGGCGTAGCCACCCGGCTGTGCTTGGGGTCGGTAACCCGGGGGCTGACTCTGTGGCGGGTATTCGCCTTGGGAGTATTCCCCCTGCTCCGGCGGCCACTGGCCTGGAGTCTGACTCATGGTCGCCACTCCTCGTCGTCGTCGAGGCGATGCCGCGGCCGGTCGGGAGATGACATCTCGGGCGGCAGTGGAACTGTGGAGCCTGGGCTATTGGACTGGTCGGATCGGACGCGTTGGGTGGGCTCGTCGAGGAAGCCCTGTCCGTGGTCGTAATCGTCGCGGTCCATGCCGGGGATGATCGAGGTTGCCGCGTTGTCCGTGTCATACTCCGTGGCCGCTCGCGAGGCGACCGTCGCCGGCGCCTTGGGCCTGACCGCCTTGGGCCTCACTCGCACCGCGGTGCCGCAGGCGTTGCAGAAAGCCGCGTTGTCGACTAGCGGCATCTCGCACTGCGCGCAGAACTCCAGGTCACCGCTTGGTCCGATGCGGGCGTTCCGAGCAGACCGCTCAAGCGCGGCCTCCATCAGGCCGACGTGCAGGACGTTACGGACCCGCAAGATCAAGATGGCGAGGATGAGCAGCCCCCAGCCGATGCTCAACATCAGACTAAGGGTCGCGGAACCGACGTAAGAGAACAGGTAGCTGCCGGCCTGGTAGGCAATGTTGGCCAGCACCGCTTCCGCCACCCCCCGGAAGTAGCGCGGCGTAAAGCCGTCGTACCCACGGCCGAGGCCAGAGAACTCAGCGCAGGCGATCCCGGTGGCCGTACCCATGATGAGCGGCTTGACGAAGCCCTCGAGGACGATGAGCGACACCCAGAGGCCAGGGCTGGACTCCTGCACCCCGGAGGTGAGCAGGTCCCAATGCCGGACCAGGGTGTCGAAGCAGGCGTAGCTCACCCCACTGATCACGCCGAAGGTCAGTCCGTCCATAAGGTCGTCGAATTGGGGGCGGCTGGCCAAGATCACCGGGCCGATCTGGCGGATGGCTTCCCCCACGATGGGCACCAGCAGCGCGACAATCAAGAACGTGCCGACCGACGGCGCACCGTCCAGTGCCCCTCCTCCCAACGTTGGCGAGGAGAACGGCACCGGTCCGCGCAAGAAAGTCCACAGCGCCGTGAAGCCGATAGCCAGCACACCGGTAAGAGCAAAAGCGAGCCCAGTGACCGGCAGCGGCTCGTCCTCCCAGAGGTTCACGTCGTAGATGTAAACGATGTAGACAATCGGGATAGCGAACGCCGCCACGAGGACCGCGATGGGCATCGCGCCGAAGATGGCGGCAGTCACGGCGACCACCAACGCGAGAGTCAGCGCGATCCGGTAAGTCTGCGGCCGCTGGCCGCCGGCGCCGCGCGGCATGATCGTCGAAACGAGCGCGAAGGAGGTCACCGGCTCGTTTGGTTTTGCGGCGAATGACTTCCGTCGGGCAAGGTCAGCGGAGCGCTGATCCTGCCCACAGACGTGGCAAAAGTGCGCCACTTCCGGGAGATCGGTCCGACACCGTGGGCATTCCAACGCCGTACCCCCTTGACCACGTACTGAGCTGAAGCACCTGCGAGTATGTCATTCTCTGGCGTCAACGGAGACCAGATCAGACCAGAGATCGTCCAGCTGCTTCCTCAGGTCGTTGATCGTTCCGACGTTCTGGACGACGATGTCGGCCGCCGCTAGCCGCTGCTCGCGCGTAGCTTGGGCGGCGATCCGCGACTCGGCCTCCTCCCGGCTCATCGGCCCGCGGGTCATCAATCTCTCCAGCTGCGTCTGGTGATCGACGTCCACCACCACGCAGAGATCGAAGTCTGACTCCTGGCTGGTTTCTACCAGAAGCGGAATCACGTGAACGATCACGGACCTGTGCGGAACGGCTGCCTCGAGTTCGGCGGCCCGGCGCCGGACAGCCGGATGGATGATCCCTTCAAGATCACGGCGCGCCTGGGAATCGGCGAAGACGATCTTGGCCAACGCGGCACGATCGAGCTGCCCGCCAGCCAGCACGCTGTCGCCGAACCGCCGCGCCACGGCGGCCAGACCGGGCGTGCCGGGCTGGACAACCTCACGCGCCAGTTCGTCGGCGTCGATGATCACCGCGCCCCGACGAGCCAGCTCGTTGGCTACCGTCGACTTGCCCGAGGCGATCCCGCCGGTGAGCCCGACTCTGAGCACCCGATGAGCCTACGGCTCACTCCACCGCGCGCGGAGGTCAGTTGCCGCCGGTCAACTTCTGCCGCAGCGCCTGCAGGGCCTCGTCGGAGGCGAGTGAGCCTTCCGGCGTCGCCGGTGTCGGAGCAGCGGGCTGATCGGTGGTTGAGGAGTAGCTGGCCGGATCGGGTGTGGCCGAGCCATCCTCAGTTTCGGCGTCCTCGACCTGCTTCTTGTGAGCTTCCCAGCGAGCATGCGCTTCTGCATACTGCTGCTCCCAGGCGGCACGCTGCTCCTCGTAGCCCTCGAGCCATTCACCCGTCTCCGGGTCGAATCCGTCGGGGTAGAGGTAGTTGCCCTGATCGTCGTAGGACGCGCTCATCCCGTAAAGGGTCGGGTCAAAGTCCTCGGCTCCAGCGTCAACGCCCTCGTTGGCCTGCTTCAGCGAGAGCGAGATCCGACGCCGCTCCAGGTCGATGTCGATGATCTTGACCATCACGTCGTCGTTCACCTGGACCACCTGCTCGGGGATCTCGACGTGCCGCTCGGCGAGTTCGGAAACGTGCACCAAGCCCTCGATGCCCTCCTCGACCCGGACGAAGGCACCGAACGGAACCAGCTTGGTGACCTTCCCCGGTACGATCTGGCCGATCTGATGGGTACGAGCGAAGGCCTGCCAGGGGTCTTCCTGAGTGGCCTTCAGCGAGAGAGATACCCGCTCCCGGTCCATGTCCACGTCCAGTACCTCGACGGTGACCTCCTGGCCCACCTCCACCACCTCGGAGGGGTGGTCGATGT
>OCZS010000458.1_pt1 | contig 13271 bp, 18 predicted proteins | sample 1539071 | NCBI WGS metagenome assembly OCZS01 (sample SAMEA3113584, study PRJEB22503) | soil metagenome
TGTTTAATCGTCATTTTCGACCAGAATTTCAGATATTCCTTAGGCAAAAAGCGTCTTGTATACCAGCTTGGCTCTGGTAGTCTGAATGCCGTCCTAGAGTACTGAACGTAAATTGACTCGACCGCCATCCCTACAATTCTGCTGAGATATCTTAGTGCCATGATACAGATATGCATGCGAGAGACAATTCAGATATTAGAATGTATATCGAAACTATTGAATAGTTTATAGTATCTTATAAAGTATTGTTATAGAATTAAAACCACCGCAAATGTGCAAAACCTGCTATATCCAAAGTTGTCTAAACCAGCGTTATGAGTCAAAATTCAAATGATCAGGGTGCGATGCAGCAAACTGGTTCGCAGTGGGCAGAGATAATCGGACAGCTTTTTGATAGGATGACAGGCAAGGGTGCTTCTGCAACTTATGCTTTCAACAACCTTGTCATAGACATGCCTAAAGCGCAGGGGCCTGGCGGGCGCGATATGGGAGCCGCAAAATGGACTATTAACGGCAAGGTTACGATCGCTTGGGAAGCCCATAAGACTTCTGAGGAGGCACACCAGAGGGCATCAGTATCAACTGTAACATAGAAGGATTGGTTAGCTGCCATGCTGGGCGATAGTCACCTGCATATTGACAAAAACGATCAGCTGAGCGACTGGCTAAGCAAAGCGCTAAGATCTGCAAAAGAAGGTGCGCTTGCGATTAGCTTTGAAAATCAGCCTGCAGTGAAAATAGCGATCAGCAATGGCACACTGGCAGTCGACCTGCTAGAGCCTACTATATTTAGAATAGCGGAAGACGAGACTGGATTGTTCGACAAGCTAAAAACTGCATCAGAGTTTGCCCGCAAGCTATCAGATAACGGGGTAACGCTTTCCTTTCTTAGAAAAGGCAAAGAGGCTGTGAGGCTTGGCAAGGATGCCAAACCGACACTTTCCAAGATGGTGACAAGAAGTGATGACATTCAGCTTAACAGTGCAAGAGAATTTGCCAAATTAAAGGGTGATCTAAAAACTGACTAGGGATCTTGCAGGTGGCAAGATTCCATTCCATACCTCTTGCAAGCGCTCTGGCGCTTTGACCTATCAACTACGTTAGTATCACCCAGCATGTTTCGTAATTCTGACCGTGTAAGGAAGCTATCAAAGAATAAATGTTACTTGAGACGGAAAGAGCAGAAAGCTGCTTGAAGAATGGGAGATATAAAATACTTTAAAATGAGATTATATATCTTCACCTGTTGGAGTATTGGGTGAGACGTCTCTGGAGCTTGCGCTTTCTATTCTTTCCCGGCTACTGATGTATGGATCCTGTCTTTCACTTTCTCCAACTCTTTCGCGGTTGGCCTTATTTAACCCGCCATCCCTAGCATACGGCTTTTCGTTTTCAGATATTTTTTTTACAAGACCCGATGCAACTTCTACATCATAAGTGCTGCCATATTCTCTGTCGTCATCAAGGTTGTTTTCGATTGCTTCAATTACGTCATTGATTCTGTTGCCCCTACTTGGCGATCTTGTGTTAAGATGATTCCTTATTTCCTCTTTTGTAGTCGGAAACTCAAGGCCTTCAAGCAGGTTCGCCAGCTTGGACGCCTTGTCGTGATCCATAGCTTCATTTGTTGGAGACTCGCCTGTAATATCCCCTACGCGCTCGGCTTTGGAGTCAGTGCCTGATTGCTCAACATTAGTATAATTGCGATCAGCTGTGGACATACAGTTCCCACTCCAGTGCTTGGCCTTTTGGTGCTGTGCTCCCTCTCTGACTCAGCTCCGTGTTCATTCCATGAATGTCTTGCTTGTATGTTTTTTCCTGTTGCTGCCCCTTGCTTTGCAGCTTTTCTCTCTTTTTCATTGTAATAGAAGGGTTGCTCATACTTCTGAGTATATGCATAATCTATGATAAAGCCTGTAGAATAATCTTCAGATCGATTACTGTTCCATGCAAACCCTATTCTCGTGGCGCTCAAAACTCCGTTCTATTGAGAAATGTGCGGGGTTACACAGACTCTATATTTCTAATAATCTCTGGAGTTTGGGAGTATCAGCAGGCTTTATCCCCTTTTTTCATCCGATACCTTACTATCTCTGTGTCTGCTTTTGCCAAAATTGTTAACTCCTTCTTGTTGAGTTGCTATACTTTGCAAACTTCATAATGGCAAAACATGGGACAAAAACATGAAAATCCCTGTAGGCTCAGCAGGATCCCTGCATCCGCCGGAGCGGAACAGTTCCTCCTGCCTACCCTACGAGGGTTTGCCGAATACTACTTACGGCATTTCATGGGTCTTACCCCACTTCGTGCCCTTTTCGCATACGGCAAGATAAATATGATTTTCATCATATATTACAGCTGAGCAGAATAATTCTGGAGAGGGATTCAAGTCCTCTTGGACTTTTGATTCGAGGTCGGCTATGTCTGTCAATCTTTGATTCTCTGATCCTCCATTCAAGTGGATGCTCTCTTCTTTTCCACTCACCCTTTGGCCCATGATATTTTTCAAGCTTGGCCTCACGTTCGAGCATTGTCAGCTTAAGTATTTTTTGCCTTGTGATACTCTCTTCTGGATTGGGGTTACCAGCGCTGCTCTGTCTGCTCCGGCGTCGACCAAGAGAAATGGTGCCCAGCCTAATCAGACTTCCATGCTACAAGTATAGGCCCAGCGCCGAGGTCGTGATTTTCTCTACCACTTCATAACCAAGGTCACGTCCCATCTGATAACCGGTGCCTTGAGGGTATATATCATCTAAAGTCTTTCCCTTCAAGGTTGTTCTGAATAAGCAGAATTCTTCTTCTGCTGACTCATTCGCTGCATCTGCCCACCATACCTTTTTACAATTATCCTGCATGCTACTTAGCTAATTTTACCATTGCTGTGAACGTTTTTAGCATAAAAAGACCAGCATTTTACATGAGCTATAAAAAAGAGATCGAACAGCCGCTAGATACCGAGCAAGCCAAGGATCTAGAGTTGGATGAAACACCCAAGCCCACTAGAAAGGTAAGCAAACCTTCAGTTCCTGTGCCTAATGATGCTGGGCCAAACACTCATGATGATAGGATAAAGGGAAGACGAGTGATAAAGTAGTAGTAGTGTGGTAATTAGTTACTTTACCACCATGACAGGGCAATTAGCATAAGTCACTACGCCTGATGCAACGCTGCCAAGTAGGAGTTTGGCCAAGCCCGACCGGCGCCGTCCCCTTGTCCCAGTTACTATCAGATCGACTTTATTTTTATTAGCGTAGTCTACTATTGCAGGTACTATAGAAGTGGGGCTAGCCACCATTTCGACCTTGACAGTGACTCCTTGCGCCATGGCTTTTTTTCCAATCTCGTCAAACCACTTGCGTGCTTCTTGCTTTGACTTGTCCAAAAGCTCATTTATTGAGCTTGGTGTGACAAGTCCAAAAGCGCCAGATGAATATGCGTAGCCAAGCTGTGACACGACAACATATAATGAGATAAGCTGGGCCTCATGTTTTTTTGCCAACTCGATAGCATAGTCGGCCGCTTTCATCGAAGACTCTGAACCGTCCACGCACACAAGTATCATTGCAAAAGCCAACAGCTAAGGTTGTGCATCACGAAAGATATAAGGATTGAAAAAAAGTATGGTTTACTTTCAAAAAATGACGTGCAGTAACATCAATGTGAGATTTGCATATATCTCATAAGACTTGTCGACTACCTTTGCGGTCGACGCAGCAGGAAAAAATTTGTAGTATATGCAACAAGAAGTTTTACAACGTTGATGATATGAAAGTGCATAATAGAAATTTTCCTCCTGATGCAGTCACAAGGTAGCCCGCATAGAAGAACTAGGTTACCACCAGATTATTACTGCCAGATTTATTTTGATGGTTCTATATATGCCTGCACGCAGGCTGTGGCAACGTGGTTAGAAGGAAGACGAAAGGAGCCCGATCTTGTGAAGTAGAGAAGAAACAAGGTCGAGATAGATATGTATCTCATCCACATACTGCTTGAGGAGTAATCATAACCCCCTCTACTACAGCTGTCGCTAGAGGACTCTGGACTAACCCGCAAAGGTCTCTCTATATCCATAACAAGATACCACAGGCGTCAAGTTCAATGACTATGATGCTTCTCATGACTAAATATTGTTAGTAGCGCTGCATTTTTGGCACCGATCTCGGCAGTCTTTTCATTGTTATCTGCGCTCCCTATTATTATTACATCATCCTCTCTTGGATCTAGTTTTTCGACCAGCATCCTGCGTACCTCTCGCTCTTTCTTTAGTGAATCGTTGTTGCTTGTCGGCATAACAAATTTGTTGTCTTTGAAAAGCAGAGTGGTGGCACCTGTTGCACCCACTTTTATGGCAGCATCCCGTTGCTCTATGCCTAATCCTACTGCAAAACCAAACTCCCTGACAAGCACCGCATAGTTGTACCTGCTAAGGGCTACTGAGCACTTGGGCAAGCTCATTTCTGCCGGAATTGCTGATAGCAGTCCTTCGTATATGCCCTTTCCTTTGGCAGTCATCTTTGTGCCCTTGTTTGAAGTCTCGATAAGGCCATGCATCTTTAGGTGTTTTACAAGCGTTTTGACTGTACCTTCGCCGAGAACCAGCCCACTACACAGTGCATTCCTGCTCGTTATGCCCTTGTTCCCTATCCTCTGCAAAGCTGCAAACACATGTACAACATCGAAGGAAAGCGACCTGCTTGGCGCATACCTGCTTGCAACCTTTTCAAGTATCATGACATACATATGCATACATGACAGTAATAGAGCCTGTGTGCATTATTTATTATGTACGAGTTGGATAAACTATCCGATTCTTTATATAACAGCCGCCTGTATCCGAGGTAAATGTTAGTACGCAACCAGATAACAAAAACATCTGCAGGCGTTCCGAGGATTGCAGTCGGTATTCTTCTAGGAGTGCTTGCTTTTGGGGCATTTATAGTTGGATTCGATCAGGGCGAAATACTTGGCTTTACCGTGCCAGCTGATGGCAGTGGACGCGAGCCAGGGACAAATTGGGCCCATGAATTCTACCATGACATGAGGCATGCAGCAGGATTTCCGTGCCACTAACCTTCTTGGTCCTTTATGAAAACTATCGCTTTTATTGTTATTACTCTCCTTGCTGGAGCGATTGCAGGAACTATCTTGGGTGTCGTGAACCAGCTTGCAGTTGAGCCGTATATCGAGCACGCAATCGAACTTGAAATGCAGAACACCGCTCAAAGCGGCCAAGTAATCAACCCTGCCGAATTTGCAGCCTATCGGTTCTGGCAAAAGGGAGGTGAAATAGCCGCCGGCACCATTCTGGGGTTATCGATAGGATCGTTGTACGGAATAGTCTTTGCGTATACCCGTGGCATGGTTCCAGGCTCTAATAACAAGAAGAAGGCACTCATTGTTGCCGGCATCATGTGGTTGGTATTATTTTTGATGCCTGCGCTTAAATATCCTGCAAACCCCCCTGCAGTAGGAAATCCTGAAACAATCTATTACCGACAGAGTCTCTACATTGCATTTTTGGCGATATCCGGATTTAGCGCGCTCGGACTTGCATTTTTGTATCCGAAGGTGACATCTTTGAATACAAACAAGGCGATAATTCCCTCAGCATATGCCGCTATAATGGCAGGAGCATATCTTGCAATGCCCGCAAACCCTGACTCAATAAATGCACCAATAGATCTGGTCATCGGCTTTAGAATAACAAGCACAATCACCATCAGTATGTTCTGGGGTCTGCTTGGCATCATTTTTGGCACCTTTTGGGACAAGCTCAATCCTGATGAGACGACGCGAATAAGCGTTCGTTAAAAATAATGTAATATCTATAGCTCATCTGGAAGGTTTGGAAGTCAAAGAATCCGCAGTAATTCAAGTCACCATGACAGCAGAAAGAAGAAACATGTCTACAGCAGACACTGGCTTGCTTTGTGTTCTTTATACAGAGATATTCTGAACCCTGCTACCGTAAGATGCAGTGGCCTAGGGTCTTGTAAATGCAAGTTCAACTTGGGCTGGGAAGAAAATTGTTACATAGTCCCACTGCAAGGTAAAGTTTACGCTCAAAGTTAGGGTCATAATCATTATAATCAACGTTTTTGGCTGTGGCGCTGGCCACTGCTTTTTCCCTTTAACTGACATCTCCCAACCACAAACGAACTTGTATAAAGTTACAATATTATTATACATTATTACAACGCATTATTGATTAGGGTAATGATAACCGTCAATGTAAGCCGGGAAATGTCCGCTCCTATTGACCGGATATGGAATATTGTTGCAGACGTTGACAATGAGCCTAAGTACTGGCGCGGCACCAAAACCGTGAAAAATATCAGTAAGGCAGACAACAAGATCGAGCGCGAGGTTACTATCGCGTTTAAAGACTCAAAATGCCGTCAGACAGTCTTGCTCAACCCAAGAAAATCAGTTGAAATAATGATAACAGAGGGTCCAATTAGGGGTACCAAGACAGTCATGCTCAACCCTTTAGACAATCACAATACAAGGATTGATGTAGTATGGAACATCAAATTGGCCGGATTCCTGGCTTTGTTCACAGGCATGGTGAAAAGACACATTGCGGAAGGCACTGATGAAGCCCTTGTCCGCATTGCGAAAGCAGTCGAATAAATAGCCCTATTTCTTGCTAGATAATGCAATGGAGCTTGCCCTTACAATAACGAACTTGGTATTAGCTGCCATAATGGCCGGCATATTTGGCGTTTGGGTGTACTTTCTCACATACATGACCAAGTCATTTCGGCAATCTCCAATGCTTGAATCGTTTGATCGGACAAGCATAAGCCGCTTCCCCAAAGTAAGCGTGATCCTGCCTGCTAGAAATGAAGGGCGTTATATTGCACGTTGCCTTGACAGCCTGCTTGAGCAGGATTATCCAAACTTTGAAATAATTGCAATCAACGATTCGTCAACCGATAAGACCGGTCAAATAATAAAGGCTTATGCAGCTAATGACTTGCGAGTCATACATATCGATGCATTACCTAAACCTGAGGGATGGACTGGCAAGAACTGGGCATGTCATCAAGGATATTTGGGGGCTCGGGGCGAACTCTTGATGTTCACAGACGCTGATAGTAAACATTTGCCTTCCACAATGTCCCTTGCAATTGGGCATCTCTTGTCTCAGAACCTTGAGGCACTGACCGCTGTACCCCGGCTCATATGCAACGACTTTTGGACAAAGATGACCCTGCCTGTTCTTGCAACATTTTTGCACACACGTTTTTCACCAATCCGGGTAAATGACCCAAACACAAAGACCGGCTATTTTTTTGGCAGCTTTTTCATCATCACAAGAAGTACTTATGAGGCTATCGGCACTCACGAGGGAGTAAAGGAGGAGTTGGTCGAGGACGGAGCACTTGGCGGCAAGGTTAAGGCCAGCAAGTTCAGAATGAAGATGGTCAGAGGCGAGTCCCATATAGATGCAGTATGGGCACGGGACCTTCTAACGCTTTGGCAAGGTCTTCGCCGCTTTATGATACCAGTTTATTATCACGATAAAGCGGATGCCTCTATGATGGTCATCGCTGTATTTTTTATCCTGTTTGCACCATTTGCATCTCTGCCATACCTGCCAGTAGCCAGCTTTGCTGGAAACATATCGTTCCAGATACTGTTTGGACTGCAAATATCCGCCATTGCCTTGATAATGGTCACTACTGCAGTGCAATGCCGGCTGGCCATATTTGAAAGTCCTCTATATGCATTTGCTGCTCCATTGAGTGGTGCTCTCATTTCGTTCAGCTTTATTTCGGCAATTGTTGATGCAAAGAAGAAAGGCGCAGTTAGCTGGCGTGATAGAAAATATATAATAACTAAAAACCAAAACCCTATATCCTAAGAATTAATGGTATAAAAATAGCATGTAAATAGGTGGAATGGAGCGTGAAACGACTGTTCCACCATACACCTAATCTATCAAACAATCTAAGAATATAGAAATGATGTATGAACGCAAAAACAATAGAGGAAAGATTCAGATAATGGGCGACGTGCTAGGGCTTGCCACCTCTGGAATAAAAAAGACCCACATAATGTACAGAGCGAATCTCAGTTACGAGCAGGTGCACCTCTACCTCGTGGAGCTGATCGGAAAGAGACTGATAGCACAGGATGTATCTCATGATGGAGTCGTATATAGGACAACAGAAAAGGGTAGAGAATTTCTGCTATACTACACCCGCTTGGTGGAGTTCCTTGAAGAAGAGCCCGAAGTTGAGTTAAGTGCACCATACGTCAGCAGACAGTAGTATAGTCGCAGGTACACGCATCTCAAATTTTTCAACCGGGCAAAAGATTATTAGAATAAGATGTAACAATTTTTTCTCAATATTGAACAAGGCTATTCTAGCCGCGTCAATTGCTGTGGCTGCTGTTGTGATCTTGTTTGTATATTTGCAGTTTATAGAACTTGACTATTTAGGTATCAACTTGCCGTTTGTAGGCGATCTTGTACAAACAACTACCGATGGAAGGAGAGGCCTTAGCGATGATGCATTTCTGGTAGGTCAAGTGGGTATCGTCAAAGCTTCTGATACAGAGCTGACCCTGCCAGATCTTTTCCAGAAGGTAGAAAAGTCGGTTGTTCAAATTACTGACAGCAACGAAATAGATGTCTTTGAGTCCCGGCTCGGATCGGGCTTTGTATACGACGACAATGGTCACATCATTACAAATCATCACGTTGTCAGCGGCGGAGGTAACAGGTTGGATGTAACGTTTCCAGATGGCATTGTATACCGCGCTTCACTGATAGGTTCAGACCCGTCTGCCGATATTGCAGTCCTTTATGTAGAAGAGGTGTCAAAGGAAAAACTTCTCCCACTGTCGCTTGCAGATTCGTCTAAGGTGAAAGTAGGTGAGCGTGTGGCTGCAATTGGCAATCCCTTCGGTCTTTCTGGCTCTCTGAGCACCGGCATCGTCAGCGGAGTAGGCAGGCAGATCCCTGCGCAGGAAGAGGAAGGTTTCACGATACCTGATATCATCCAGACTGATGCCCCTATCAATCCGGGCAACTCAGGTGGACCGCTGCTCAATATGAGGGGTGAGGTGATAGGCATTAACTCTGCCATCTATTCGACTACAGGCCAGTTTGCTGGTGTCGGCTTTGCTATTCCGTCAAACACAATAGCTCAGGTCGTGCCATCACTTATCACCACAGGATCATACCAGCATCCGTGGCTTGGGATCGCAGGCAGGGATATGACCCCCGGCATAGCCGACCGCCTCGGTCTTGATGAGCCCCGTGGTTTTTTGGTCATGGATGTAGTGGCTGGAAGTCCTGCCGAAAAGGCTGGAATCCAAAGAGGTGACGAAGATGCAATCATTGATGGAATACCAATAAGGCTTGGGGGCGATGTGATAATCGCGATCGATAACAATACAGTAAGAAAGATCGATGATATCTTGGCCTATGTGGAAATGGAAAAGTCGGTAGGTGATGATCTGAAACTAACGATCCTGCGTGACGGGCAGACAATAGAAGTTATCGCAACTCTCGCAGCCAGGCCTGGCCAGCAAGAGTCTCCTTAGCGGTAATATTGTTTATTAGTGATGTACACTTTCAATTACTACTGCATTTGCTCATAAATCATGCTCTTACTGAGATGCTTCACCATGCCTTGGAGTCAAGAGTGACGAAGAGTGAAGCATATCAATTGATGGCAGAATGTCCCATCGACATGCTGCTGATGGCCGCAGGCAGGATAAGAGATATGTCAAAGCCCAGCGTAATCACGTATTCAAGAAAAGTATTCATTAATCTTGTAAATCTCTGCCGTGACACATGCACTTATTGCACCTACAAAAAGGAACCCGATGACTCAATGCTTTCGATGTTGAACCCTCATCAGGTTCTTGCGCTAGCGGAGGCTGGCAAAAAATTTCGCTGCACTGAAGCGTTGTTTGTAACCGGCGAGCGGCCGGAGCAAAGATACGAGCAGGCAAGAACTTGGCTTCGTTCCCTTGGCTATTCATCAACTGTTGAATACATCTGCCGCGTAAGTGAGCTTGTTCTTGAAAAAACGGGATTGCTTCCACACACAAATGCTGGTAGCCTGACCAAAAAGGAAATGTCAATGTTGCAAGACACCAACGTAAGCCTTGGACTGATGCTTGAAACATCAAGCGAGCGGCTGATGGAAAAGGGTATGCCACACGAAGATGCACCAAGTAAGAACCCAAAGGTAAGGATTAAGACGCTTGCGAGTGCCGGCGAGCTCCGGATTCCTATCACTACTGGTCTGCTGGTAGGCATAGGTGAAACACAAGAAGATCTCATAGATTCACTGTTTGTGATAAGGCAACTGCACGAAAAGTATGGCCACATTCAGGAAGTTATAATGCAGAACTTTGCCCCCAAGCCGGAGACCGATATGGCAAAGTTTCCACCAGCATCACTGGAGTATTTTCTTCGATCAGTTGCTATGGCAAGGATCCTGATGCCGGGCATGAATATCCAAGTGCCACCAAACCTCAACCCTGATATCTTTGGCCGCTACATATCCGCCGGCATAAATGACTGGGGTGGCATATCCCCAGTTACAATTGATCATGTTAACCCCGAGTTTCCTTGGCCCTCAGTTGGGTTAGTAAGGAAGGTAACTGAAAGCAAGGGCCGCAGGCTCAGAGCACGTCTTCCAATCTATCCTGAATTCCTAAAAGGTGGATTTATTACATCGGAGTGGCTGCAAAAGTATGCAAGCTTGGTTGCTGATAGCTCAGGATTGGTAAAGGAGGATTATTATGTCAATGATTGATTCGCTACTTAAAAATGCCGACCCTATAGTGGCGTCAGCACTTGAGAAGGCACTGAGTGCTAAGGACATATCCGTAGATGAAGCAGTCGAACTCTTTGATTCTACTGGCCTTGAACTGAACCTTTCCGTAATGGTGGCAGATGAACTCCGCAAAAGGACTTTGGGTGATTATGCAACATACGTGGTCAACAGGAACATCAACTTTACAAATGTCTGCATCAAGCAGTGCGGCTTTTGTGCGTTTAGTAGGGACTTTCGCGAAGAGGAAGGCTACTTTCTTCCTACAGAGGAGATTGTTAGAAGGGCGCAGGAAGCTGCAAGCCTTGGCGCCACGGAGGTGTGTGTACAGGCCGGCCTGCCACCCAAGATGGATGGGCATATCTACATCGATATCTGCAAGGCAGTTAAGAAACAATTGCCCGACATACATATCCACGCGTTTTCACCCGAAGAAGTGCTATATGGAGCAATAAGATCTGAAACGCCTGTGCCAGAATACCTCAAAATGCTAAAAGAGGCTGGCGTCGGGAGCTTGCCGGGTACTGCAGCGGAGATTCTTGACCCAAGTCTCCGAGATATAATATCGCCAGGCAGGATTTCAGTGAAAGACTGGATTGCAGTCATCAAGCAAGCTCACGCTCTAGGAATACCTACTACTTCAACTATAATGTACGGTCATATTGAAACATCACGCCATAAGGCAGAGCACATTGACCTTTTACGTAACATCCAAAAGGAGACACGCGGCTTTACAGAATTTGTGCCGCTCAGCTTTGTACACACTGAAGCGCCAATGTACAACCGCAAGACGGTTCCTAGAATCAGACCAGGGGCAGATGGCAACGAGGTAGTCAAGATGCACGCTGTGGCAAGAATAATGCTGAACAATCATATACCTAACATACAGGTGTCATGGGTTAAGGAAGGGGCGAGGATGTCACAGCTGTTGCTTGCAGCCGGCGTAAACGACTTTGGCGGCACTTTGATCAACGAGAGTATATCGACAGCTGCAGGTGCACAGCATGGGCAGCTGATGAGACCAAAAGAGATCCGGGAGCTGATAAGAGCCGCTGGCAGGATACCAGTACAACGTTCTACTACATATCGGACACTGAAAGTGTTTGTTGATGAAAACGAGGATCAGGACTCCTCGCTTGACAGCATTGACAACTCGCAGTTTGGGTCATATCATCAGTTGATCAAGCTAGACAAGTTTAGGTACAAGGATGCCAAAAGCAATGGTAATATTTAAGGCGAGCAGGTAAAGTTCGCTACTATCTATGAATTCTAGACTTTTTGCAGATACTTAAAAGGCTTATTGCTGCCTGTCAATATGCTTAAATAATTTACATTGCGTGCAGAGATACTGAAAAATTACATCATGATTTTTTCAATGAGGTTCTGACAAATTAAGTTATTACCGAAATTGTCTATGTCTCTTACTAATTTGGTTTGTCACCTGGCTTTGGTTGCAGTTTATCTTTTTATTCTACAATTATTGATTATCCCTAATTTCGACTTGCATCAATAGCTGTTACTAAGATTGAAGAATACTGAAGATCTTTTTGTTGTCTTGATTTTTAAGTTCACAAATTCTATCGCTCTCCGCCTGCCTTGGATGTGTGTGGTCACTATCCGTCCTAGTATTCTAAAAGAACTTGCTCGATAGAGCATATAGAGCTTTTATCATCACTATTAAAAATCATGAATGTCGGGGGCTTTTTCTGGCACCTGCCACGCGTTAGACCTATCTGATCTGCCAGTGTAGCGAATATGACGATAGCAGAGCATCCATTGAATTATCATACGGCTGCACAGGCGCTGCGCCAGTGAATTGTACGCCTGAAAATACGAACAGTCCTGCAAGCAGGACTGTAAGCGCTGAAACTGAAAGCATCATGCCCCTATATCTGAATGCAGGATAAGAGTACCTTATCATCAAAAATGATGCTGCAATTGTAGCTGCACTTGCTATCGATGCGATGACGCCTACATTTAAAAAGAAAGCCTGCCAGTCTGTAAGTAAACCTGCGGCAGCAAATGCAATTGCTGTCAGCGCTATGCCCATAAACGCATAATGACGCACTCCCAAGTAGCGTGGCCGGCTGATGGTTTCTTCTGATGTACCAGAACCTTCTGGCTGCACCTGTTCTTCTTCTGTTCTCTTAAGCGGGGTAACCTCTGCATATTTGGGATCGACTTCACGCAAATGTTGCAGACCCTCCTCCGTGATCATGTAATACTTCGAGTTTTTAGTGACATAGTTGCCCATGCGCTCAAGATGGTAATAGATAGAGCCTGTAGAAAGCCCTGTAGAAAGCTTGATGTCTGAAAAGCCAGCTACACCGCTTTTATCTGCTATGGCCTTGAGAATTTTTATTCTAGTTCTTCTTGCCCGTAGCTGGGTCTCTCCTGTCAACATCTACTGCTAGTGCTTAAGATCCTTTATTAATTTCGAAATGAGCTCATAGAAGATAATAT
>OCZS010000459.1_pt1 | contig 13235 bp, 11 predicted proteins | sample 1539071 | NCBI WGS metagenome assembly OCZS01 (sample SAMEA3113584, study PRJEB22503) | soil metagenome
GGGCGTCCTCACGCCGGCCGGGTCGGGAAAGGTGCAGCGGCTGCGCAGCGATCCGCGCGTCGACGTCCCCCCTGCGGGCGCTTCGGGAGGGTCGCGGACGGCGTCGCGCCGGTCGCCGGCACGGCGCAGGTGCGGGAGGCCCCGGCCGACGTGGACCGGGCGCGCACCCTGATCCGGGGGACGTGCCCGCTGGAGTCCCGGATCGTCCTGGGGCATCGAGCGGCTGGTCGAGAGAGTGCGCCGCCGGCCCCGCACCGAACGTCTCGCCGTGCTCATCGGCTGACCCGCCGCGCGTCGCTGACCTGCCTGTTCAGGTGTCGCCCGGCCGGCAGCGGGGTAGGTGGTGCGCCATCGAGTTCGCGACACAGAGGAGCAGAACGTGGCCAGCGTGCAGGAGTCCGTCGACGTCGACGTCCCCATCCGGGTCGCCTACGACCAGTGGACGCAGTTCGAGTCGTTCCCCCAGTTCATGGGTGGGGTGGAGCGCATCACCCAGCTGGACGACAAGCACGTCCACTGGGTCACCAACATCGACGGCGTGAAGCGTGAGTTCGACGCCGAGATCACCGAGCAGCACCCCGAGGAGCGGGTCGCCTGGGCGAGCACCAGCGGTGAGGCCAAGCACGCCGGGGTGGTCACCTTCCACCGGCTGGACGAGTCCAAGACCCGCGTGATGATCCAGATCGACTGGGAGCCCGAGGGCCTGGTCGAGAAGGCCGGCGCCGCCCTGGGCTTCGACGACCGCCAGGTGAAGGCGGACGCGAAGAAGTTCAAGGAGTTCATCGAGAGCCGCGGCACCGAGACCGGTGCCTGGCGCGGCGACGTCCCCCGGCCCGACCAGCAGTGACGACGACGACGGCGCCCGTCCCCGGTGAAGGGGACGGGCGCCGTCGTCGTCCGGCTATTCGGCGTCGAGGTCCTGGGCGACCAGGTCCGCGATCCGGTCCAGCACGGCCTGGTCGTCGCTGCTGACCACGACCTCGGTGCCCTGCTTGGCGCCGAGCGTCATGATCATCAGTGGCGAGCCGGCGTCGACCGGGTTCCCGTCCGGGGTGGCGAGGGTGACGGGCACCCCGGCCTTGCCGACGGCCTCGGCGATCAGGGCGGCGGGCCGGGCGTGCAGTCCCACCCGGGATCCCACGGTGACGGTCTGACTGGGCATCTGTCCTCTTCTCGCTGTTCTGCGGGGGAGTGGTTGCAGCTTGCCGGTCAGGCTGTGCCGGCGCGCGCCGGGGCGGCGTGCGTCGGGGTGTGCGAGTGCTCCAGGTCGACGGCGTCCTCGGGGGCGTCCTCGGCGTCGGTCCGCCCGATGCTCTTGGCGACGGTGACGGCGATGCCGCCGACGACGGCGCCGACGGCGATGGCCAGCAGCCACAGCAGGAAGTTGCTGATCGCGAAGAACACGAACACCCCGCCGTGCGGGGCGCGCGCCTCGATGTCGAGGACGGCCACGATGGCGCCGGTGGTGGCTCCGCCGAGCATCATCGAGGGGATGACCCGCAGCGGGTCGGCCGCGGCGAAGGGGATCGCGCCCTCGGAGATGAAGGACAGGCCCAGGAGCCAGGCGGCCTTGCCGTTCTCCCGTTCGGCCGGCGGGTACAGCTTGGGCCGGATGGTCGTGCTCAGCGCCATGGCCAGCGGCGGCACCATGCCTGCGGCCATGACCGTGGCCATGATCACGAAAGAGCCGGTGGTCTGCGACGCGAGGCCCGCGGTGGCGAAGAGGTAGGCCGCCTTGTTGATCGGCCCGCCCAGGTCGAAGCACATCATCAGGCCGAGGAGGATGCCGAGGAGGATCGCGGAGGAGCCGCTCAGGCCGTTGAGCCAGTCGCCGAGGCCGCTGAGGGCGGCGGCGAGCGGACGGCCGAGCACCATCACCATGATCCCGCTGGAGATGAGCGTCGCGACCAGCGGGATGATGACGACCGGCTGCAGGCCGCGCACGCCGGTCGGCAGCTTCCACCGGCTGATCCAGAGCGCCACGAGGCCGGCGAGGATGCCGCCGATCAGCCCGCCGAGGAAGCCGGCGCCCACCGTCACGGACACGGCGCCGACGACGAAGCCGGGGGCGATGCCCGGGCGGTCGGCGATCGCGTAGGCGATGTAGCCGGCCAGCGCCGGCACGAGGAAGGCGAAGGCGGCCTGGCCCAGCACGGTGCAGACCGCGCCCAGGTACCCGAGGATGCCGAAGCGGAGTTCCTCGGTGTTCGCGCCGGTGGGGAGGTCGAACAGCGAGTTGTTGAGCACCCAGCTGAGCGCGTAGCTCTGGCCCTCGACGTCCGCGTCCGGGTTGGGCGTGACGATCTGGTAGCCGCCGAGGGCGAAGCCCAGGGCGATCAGCAGACCCCCGGCCGCGACGAACGGGATCATGTAGCTGACGCCGGTGAGCAGCCAGCGGCGGATCTCCGTTCCGGTGTGTGCCGCCCCTCCGCCGCCCGAGGAGGCCGGAGCCTCGGCCGAGGCAGCTCCGGACACCCGGCGGCCGTTCGGGTCGTCCGCGGCGGCCAGCGCCTCGCGGATCATGACGTCCGGCTCGTTGATGGCCCGTTTGGTGCCGCTCTGCACCAGCGGCTTGCCGGCGAACCGGCTCTGGTCCCGCACGCCGACGTCGACGGCGAAGATCGCGGCGTCAGCGGCGCGGATGACGGCGGGGTCGAGCGGGGTGGACCCCGACGAGCCCTGCGTCTCCACGTGGATGTCGACCCCGGCGGTCTTGCCCGCCGCGACGAGCTTGTCGGCGGCCATGTAGGTGTGCGCGATGCCGGTCGGGCAGGCGCTCACGACCACGATGCTCTTCCGGGCGACCGGCGCGGTGACAGGTGCGGCAGCGGCGGGCGCAGGCGCCGTCGCCGGGGACGCCGCCGGCGCCGGTGCGGGCGAGACGACCTCGTCCACCAGCCGGACGATCTCCTCGGCCGAGGACGCCGACCGCAGCGAGGCGACGAACTCGGGGCGCACCAGCGCCCGGGCGAGCGCGGTGAGCAGGGTCAGGTGGTCGGCGTCGCCGTGCGCCGGCGCGGCGATGAGGAAGGCGAGGTCCGCGGGGCCGTCCGGGGCTCCGAAGTCGACCTTCGGCCGCAGCCGGGCGAAGGCCAGGGACGCCTCGGTGACCGCCTCCGAGCGGCAGTGCGGGATGGCGATGCCGCCGGGCAGCCCGGTCGCCGCCTGGGCCTCACGGGCCAGGACGTCGGCGTGCAGGGCGTCGGCGTCGTTGGCGCGCCCCGCGCCGGCGACCAGCTCGGCCAGCCGGCGCACGACGGCACCCTTGTCGGCACCGAGGTCGGCGTCGAGCGCGACCAGGTCGGTGGTGATCAATGCGGGCATGGGACCTCTCCCGGAGGCTTCAGGGGACGTCCCGGCCGGCGGCCGGGACGGTGGTCGAACGGGGGGCCGTGCTGGTGCCGGGGAGACCGGCCGTGACCCGTACTGCCGAGCCGTCCACCTGGGCCGGGGTGGGGACGGCGGATCCGGGGAGCGACGCGCTGGCCGCCCCGTACGCGACCGCGGAGCGCAGCCGCTCGGCCGGCGGGGCGCCGGCCAGGCTGGCGAGGAGGTGGCCGGCCAGGCTGCAGTCGCCGGCGCCGACGGTGCTGCGGACGGTGATCGCGGGCGGGGTCGCGGACCAGAGACCGCCGTCGGCCGTGGACAGCACCGCGCCGTCGCCGCCGAGCGTGAGCAGCACCTCGGCGACGCCGCGGTCGTGCAGCAGGCGCACCGCCGCCAGCATCGCAGCCGGGTCCCGGAGCACCTCCGCCTCGGACAGCCCGGCCAGCTGGGCCAGCTCCTCCGCGTTGGGCTTGAGCAGGTCCGGCGCCGCGTCGGGCCCGGCCTCCAGGAGCGCGAGCAGGGGCGCCTCGCTGGTGTCGACGGCGATGCGGGCGCCGGTGTCGCGCAGCGACCGCACCAGGTCGGCGTACCAGCCGGCCGGCGTGCCCGGCGGCAGGGAACCGGACAGCACGACCCACCGAGCGGCCGCTGCGTGCCCGTGCAGGATGCCGCTGAGCGCCGCCCGTGTCGCCTCGCCGAGCGCGGCACCCGGTTCGTTGAGCTTCGTGGTCGTCCCGGCGGGGTCGACCAGCGTGTAGTTGGTGCGCACCGGCGCCTGCACCGGCACGGTGGCCAGCTCCAGCCCGAGCGCCCGCAGGGCCGTGACGATGGGGTCGGCCGCGGCGGCCGGGAGGACCGAGACGACGTCGCCCCCGGCCGCGGCGATCGCGCGCGCCACGTTGACGCCCTTGCCGCCGGGCTCGGTGCTGCTGCCTGCCAGCCGCACGATCCCACCCTCGGTCAGGGGGGAGGGGAGGTCGAGCGTGCGGTCGAGGCTCGGGTTGGCCGTCAGGGTGACGACGCGGGAGGGGCTCACGCGAGCACGACCTCGACGCCGGCCTTCTCCAGCTCCGCGACGACGGCGGGATCGGCTCCCTCGTCGGTGACCAGGATGTCGACGTCCTCGATGGCCGCGTAGCGGACGAGGTGCTCGCGGCCGAGCTTGCTGCTGTCGGCCAGCACCCCCACCCGCTGCCCGGCCCGGACGATGGCGCGCTTCACGGATGCCTCCGCGTCGTCGGGGGTGGTGAAGCCGTGGCCCGGCGCGATCCCGTTAGCGCCCAGGAACGCGACGTCGACGCTCAGCTCGGCCAGCGCGCGCACCGTCGTCTCGCCCACCGCGCACTGGGTCACCCCGCGGACGCGCCCGCCGAGCACGTGCAGGGTGATGCCGGCGGTGATCGAGAGCCGGGACGCGATCGGGACCGAGGAGGTGACGGCGAGCAGCCGGCGGTCGGCGGGGAGGATCTCCGCGAGTGCGGCCGTGGTCGTTCCGCCGTCCAGGACGATGCTGCCGTCGGGACCGGGCAGCAGGGCCAGGGCCGCGGCGGCGATCGCCCGCTTCTGCTCGCTGCGCGACCGGTGCCGCTCACCGAGGCCCGGCTCGACGAGGGTCAGTGCGCCCGCGGGGACCGCGCCGCCGTGCACCCGGCGCAGCATCCCGGCGCGCTCGAGGACGGCGAGGTCGCGGCGGACCGTCTCGGTGGTGACACCGAACTCCTCGGCGAGGGCGGTGACGGCGAGCCGGCCGCGATCGGCGACCCGTGCGGCGATCGCCTGCTGGCGCTCTTCGGGATAGAGCACGCTGGCCTCCGGGAGCTGGACGTCGATGCCCGACCGTGTGGCTTTCGGGTTGTGATTGTGTTGTTCTACGTCCGTTTGGTTGACAAGTCAAGACATTTTCGTGACCCTGATCACCGAGGCGGGGGGCCCGTCTCGTCGCCCCTCCCGATGCGAGGTCTTCCATGTCGACCACCGTCTCGTCGCCCGCCACCACCGGACCCGCCGTCCTGACCGGCACGCCCGTGGTTCCGGGTGCCGCCGTCGGCCCCGTCGTCCGCCCGGCCGGGGCGGTACGGCTGCCGGAGGAGCAGCAGGCGCCCGTGCCCGAGGCCGAGCGCGAGGCGGAGAAGGCCCGGTACTCCGCGGCCGCCGAGGTGGTGGCCGGGCGGCTGACCGAGCGGGCCGCGGCCGCGACCGGGGTCAGCGCCGAGGTCCTCAGCACCACGGCCGGGATCGCGCGGGACCGCGCCCTGCGCACCACGGCGGAGCAGCGGATCGACGAGGGCGCGCCGGCTGCGGTGGCGGCCGTCCGGGCGGCCCAGCAGTTCATGGACATGTTCGCGTCGCTGGGCGGTCTCATGGCCGAGCGCGTGCCCGACGTCCGTGACGTCCGCGACCGGATCGTGGCGGAGCTGACCGGCCAGGGGGAGCCGGGCGTCCCGGCTCCCGACCAGCCGTCGGTCCTGCTCGCCGACGACCTCGCGCCGGCCGACACCGCCGGGCTCGACCCGGCCCGCATCCTCGCCCTGGCCACGCGCCTGGGCGGCACGACGAGCCACACCGCGATCATCGCCCGCCAGCTCGGGCTGCCCTGCGTCGTCGGCGTCGGCGGTCTGGACGACGTCCCGGCCGGCGCGACGGTGCTCGTCGACGGCGAGCAGGGCACGGTCACCGTGGATCCCGACCCGGCCGAGGCCCGGTCCCGGGTGGACGCGGCGCGGCGGGCCGCCGAGGCCCTGGCCGGGTACGCGGGGCCCGGGCGCACGCGCGACGGCCACGTCGTGCAGGTGCTGGCCAACGTGCAGGACGGCGCCGGCGCCCGAGCGGCGGCCGGCGCGCACGCCGAGGGGATCGGGCTGTTCCGCACCGAGCTGGCCTTCCTCGGCCGCGCGCAGGAGCCGACGGTCGAGGAGCAGGCGGCCGGGTACGCCGAGGTGCTCGCGGCCTTCCCCGGGCAGAAGGTCGTCGTCCGGACCCTCGACGCCGGCTCGGACAAGCCGCTGGCCTTCGCCACCCCGCCGGACGAGGCGAACCCGGCGCTGGGTGTCCGCGGCCTGCGGGTGGCCCGCCGCGACCCGGGCCTGCTCGAGCGCCAGCTCGACGCCGTCGCGGAGGCGGCCGCCCGTACGAGTTCGACGCCCTGGGTCATGGCGCCGATGGTGGCCACCGTCCCGGAGGCGGCCGGCTTCGCGGCGGCGGTCCGGGCGCGGGGGCTCGTCCCCGGCGTGATGATCGAGGTGCCGTCCGCCGCCCTCCACGCCGAGCGGCTGCTCGCCCACGTGGACTTCCTCTCGATCGGGACGAACGACCTCTCCCAGTACGCGCTGGCGGCCGACCGGCTCTCCGCGGACCTCGCCGAGCTCACCGACCCCTGGCAGCCGGCCCTCCTCGAGCTCGTCGCGCTCACCGCCGCCGCGGGCCGGCGGGCCGGGAAGCCCGTGGGCGTGTGCGGCGAGGCCGCCGCCGACCCGCTGCTCGGCTGCGTCCTGGTCGGCCTGGGCGTGACGTCGCTGTCCTGTGCCACCTCGGCGGTCGCCCGGGTCGGTGCCCGGCTGGCGACCGTCGACCTCGAGGCGTGCGAGCGCGCCGCGGCGGCGGCGCTGGCGACCGACGACCCGCAGGCGGCCCGCGCGGCAGCCCGGTCGGTCCTCGCCGGGTGACGACTCTCACCCTGTTGGGTGAGAGAACGTCGGCTCTGCTTCAGCTCTACCTGGGATTCGTCGGAATAGAGTGGCGTACGCCTGCATTGCTAAGGGTGTAGGCGATCTACTTCGATGAAAGAGGCATGAGGCATGAGCACCGTCACGTCCCGTTGGCAGCAGCGTCGTCAGGCCGCTCGTACCCGGCGGGCCCTGAACCAGGCTCTCGCCCGCACGAGCAGCCCGGCGATGCGCGACGAGCTCCTCACCCTCGCCAACGGTCGCTGACCCCGACCGACGGCGAGCCGGCGCCGCCCCGTGCGGCGTCCACGCAGCGCGCCCCCGACCTCCTGTGGAGGCCGGGGTCGTTCGCTGACCGGGGCCGGTCGCTCGGCGCGGGTCGCTCAGTGCAGTTGGTGCACCACGGCGTGGCCCCGTCCGCGACTCATGAGGGCGCGGTTGATCGGCAGCGTCACGACGAAGGCGACGGCGAGCGCGCCGGCCAGCGATCCCCAGAAGAGGACGCTGGCCAAGCCGGCCTCCATGGCTCCCGGGACGGCGAGGATCACCGCGTTGTCGACCAGTTCCATCACCAGGATCGAGACGGTGTCGGCGGCCAGTGCCACCCGCACCGCCTGGCGCAGCGTCAGCCCGCCGCGCCGGACGACGCGCACCGTCAGCGCGTAGCCGAAGACGAACGCCAGCGCGACGGCCAGGGTCACGGTCGCTGCGTCGGACATCCCGAGCCAGGTGCCGATGACCAGTCCGAGGACCTCGCCGATCGCGCACCCGGTGAGGCAGTGCAGCGTGGCCTGTCGGGCGGCTGCCCACGACACCCGTTGCGGTGTGCTGTCATGATGTTGCTGTGAGTGCAGGGACCCGGAGTGCATCGGGACCTCCTCTGGTGCGGGATACCCCCCAGGGGTACTCGTCCCCTGTGATACTCCGCGGGACGGCGGTGCACAAGCCCCTTCCGGCGCTCGGCCGACCGGGTGCACCCCGTCGCTCGTCGACGCAGGCGTGGAACGCCTCACCCCGCCGGGGGAGCGAGCTCAGGAACTGGTCAGTTCCTGCCGAGGGTCTCTTCGTGCGCATCCACGCGTCCTCGCCGCCCGGGGCTCCGTCCGCCGCCGCCCGGCGGACCGCCCCGGCGTCGGTGGCCCCAGTGGTCGGAGGCGGGCGATGACGGGCCTGCTCGGCGAGGCGCGGGAGACGTCCGGGGCGACCACCGGTGGTCTGCTCCGCTACGTGCGCACCTCCGCCGGCGAGGCCGCCGTCGACCAGGTGCTCGAGCGGGCCGGCGTGCCCTTCACGGCCGAGCAGCTCGATGACCAGTCGCTCTGGTGGAGCTACGAGACCCGCGTGCGCCTCTTCGAGGCGGCGTCCGAGGTGCTCGACGACCCCCAGCTGATGTTCAAGGTCGGGGCCTCCGCCCTGCAGAGCGGTCTGGCGCACTCGCTGGTGATCCTGCTGCGCGCCATGGGCACACCCAGGCAGGTCTTCCGCAAGCTGCCGCGGGCCGTGGCGAAGTTCAGCACCACCTCGACCATGGAGGTGCTGGAGGCCGGCGCCACGACGGCGACCATCCGGTACACGCTGCACGAGGGGTACCGGCACTCGCGCCTCGACTGCAGCTACGCCCAGGGCCTCTTCAGCGTCGTCCCGACGATCTTCGGGCTCGCCGAGGCGCGCATCCAGCACGACGAGTGCGAGTCCGACGGGCACCCGTCGTGCCTCTACACCGTGAGCTGGGACCGGCGCGGCCGGTTCCCGCGCCGGCGCCGGGAGACCGCCGCCGATCCGGAGCTGCTGGCGCTGCGCGGTCAGCTGCGCACCCTGCAGTCGGCCGCCACCGAGCTCGTGGCCAGCGAGGACGTCGACTCGGCGCTGGACCGCATCGTCTCCCGCGCCGCCGAGGCGGTCCTCGCGCCCGCGTACCTGCTCGCCGTCCGTGCGCCGCACGGGGGAGAGCCGTTGGTGCACAGCGCGGGGCTGCCGGCCGAGGTGGTCCCGGCCATGGCGGCCGAGCTCCTCGACGGCGGGGATCTCGGCCCGCGCGCCGTCGTCGTCGACGTCGCCTCCGCTCGCCGTGACCACGGCCGGCTGGCGGCCATCTACCCCGACGGCGCGGGCGCGATGGGTGACGAGGCGTCCATGCTCGCGGCCTACGCCGGGCACGCCGCCGCCGCGCTCGACCTGGTCATCGCCCTGGCGGGGGCCCGCCGCGAGGCCGACCGCGCCAACGCCCTGCTGGAACTCGCCCACGAGCTCTCCGCGACGACCGACGCGGACGCCGTCCCGGACATCGTGAGCGGGGCACTGCCCCGCATCGTCGGATGCACCAGCGCCAGCATCCTGCTGTGGGACCCGGCGAGCGGATCGCTGCGGGCGTCGTCGTCGGTCGGGCTCGACGACACGAGCGCCGGCGTGCTGCGCGCCACCTCGCTGCGGGCCGAGGACGTGCCGGAGCTGGTGGGCATGCTGACCGACCGCGGGCCCCGGATCCTCGGCGCCGCCACCAGCAGCCCGGCCCTCGCCCGCCTGCTGGAGGCGCTCGGCACCGTCGACGTCGTCGCCGTGCCCCTGGTGGCCGACACGACGTTCCTCGGGGTCGCCACCGCGGGCTGGCGGGCCGGCGAGGCGCCGCTGGACCTCGACGGTGACGTGCTCGCCCGCCTGCGCGGGGTCGGCGACCAGGCGGCGACGGCGCTGCAGAAGGCGCGCCTCCTGGAGACGATCAGCCACCAGGCGTCGCACGACGCGCTCACCGGCCTGCCCAACCGGGTGCTGTTCCTCGAGCGGCTGGTCGGGGCCATCCCGGCGGCCGCGGAAGGCGCGCACCTCGGCGTCCTCTTCTGCGACCTCGACCGCTTCAAGCAGGTCAACGACACGCTCGGCCACGCCGCGGGCGACGAGCTGCTGCGGCAGGTGGCGGCACGGCTGCGCGGCGTGGTCCGCCCGGGCGACACCGTCGGCCGGCTCAGTGGCGACGAGTTCGCCATCATCCTGCCCGGGCTGGCCGACCCCCAGGACGCCCGTCGGCTCGGCGACCGGGTGGCCGGCTGCTTCGCGGAGTCCTTCCGCCTGGACGGCACGGAGGTCGAGGTCGGCACGAGCGTCGGCGTCGCGGTGCACCGGCCGGGGTCGGGCGGCACGGCCGAGCAGCTGCTCCGCGAGGCCGACGCCGCCATGTACGTGCACAAGCAGGGCGGCCGCAGCTCCTCCCCCGCGGCCCCCTGATCAGGCCCCGTCCCCTGGACGGGGTCCTTCGTCAGTCGCGCAGGCGGGCCCGGAGCGCGGCCTGGTCGTCGGCGCCGAAGCCGTGCGCCTCCAGCCAGCCGAGCGGCCCGCCGTGCCGCTCCTCGAGCAGCGCCAGCACCCGGTCCATCGTCTCGGCGCGCGGCGTGTGGCTGGCGACGTCGCGGCGGACCATGTCCTCGGCGTAGGTGGGCGACGCCGACAGCTTGGCCACCAGCGCGTCGATCACCTCGGCGGTCATCGCGTAGTCGGCGACGATGTCGTCGTGGCCGACACCGGCCACCGCCAGGGCGAGCGCGCAGACGACGCCGGTGCGGTCCTTGCCGGCGGCGCAGTGCACCAACGAAGTGCCGTCGGCGTGCGTCAGCGCCCGGAGCGCGGCGACCACCGTGTCACCGCGGTGCTCGAGGTAACCGAGGTAGGAGCGCACACCCGGCGGCTCGCCGAGGTCGTCGGCCCCGAGCTGGTTCGGCATGACCGATTCGGCCCAGCCGGCCGGCAGGTCGAGCTCCGGCTCCTCCTCCTCCACCGCGAAGACGTCGGTGTGGTGGCCGCGCTCGGGCAGCAGGCTGAAGTGCCGGTGCGTCACCTCCGGGACGCTCCGCAGGGGACCGCGCCCCTCGAGGAGGATCTCCGCCGTGGTGCGCAGGTCGATGACCTCGCGCACCCCCATCTCCGACACCAGCCGTCGGACGTCGTCCTCGCTGAGGGTCTGCAGGTTGTCGCTGCGCAGGATGCGGCCCGGGGCCGTGACACCGCCGTCGGTCGTCGGGACGCCGCCGAGGTCCCGGGTGTTGGTGGTGCCGTCGAGCCGGAGCCAGCGGGCGGTGCGGGTGGAGGTCACCCGTCCGACGGTACTGGGCGCGGGTGACGCTCCGGGGGGCCGGCAAGGGCGTCAGCCGAGCAGCTGGTCGCACACCTCGATCAGTCGCTGCCGCAGGACGGCGCCGCGCTCGGCGAAGCCACGCTGCGCGGCGACGTACTGCGCCTTGCCCTCGGGCGTCTCGACGGCGACCGGCTCGTAGCCGTGCGCGCGCAGGTCGTACGGCGAGGCCCGCATGTCCAGCTCCCGGATCTCGACCGCCAGCTCGAAGCAGTCGGCGACCAGCTCTCCCGGCGTCGCGGGGCTGAGCTTGTAGGCCCACTTGTAGAGGTCCATGCCGGCGTGCAGGCAGCCGGGCTGCTCCAGCTCGGGCTGGCTCTCGCGGGTGGGCTGCAGGCGGTTGCGGCCGACGGCGGAAGGCGTGAAGAACCGGAACGCGTCGAAGTGGCTGCACCGGATCGGGTGCGCCTCGACGACCGCGTCCGTGCCCTCCTGCCCGAGGCGGAGGGGCACCGGGTGCCGCGTCCCGGTGTCGCGGTAGACCATCGCCCACTCGTGCAGCCCGAAGCAGCCGCTGAAGGCCGGTCGGGAGGCCGTCGCCGCGAGCAGGCGGCGGACGAATCGGACGGTGTCGCCGCGATCGGCCAGGAAGGCCTCGACGTCGAGTCGCACGGTTGCGCCGTCGGTCGCGTACCAGCGCCGGTCCGCGTGCGGAGCGGGGGCGGCCAGGGCCACCCCCGGGCCGGGGTGCCAGCGGCGCAGCCGGCCGGGGGTCTCCGAGTAGTAGGTGAAGAGGAAGTCCAGGACGGGGTGCGCCTCCCCGCGGCGGCGGCGCTCCCGGTGCGGGACGGCCCACCGGTCGATGCGGGCCTCGTGCGCCGCGGTCAGCTCCGCCCATGCCTCGGTGGGCAGCACGGTCAGGAGGGCGGGCACCGGTCCAGCGTAGGAGTCGCCGGACCGGGACCTTTGACGGTGATCGAGCGGCCCGTCGGTCCCTAGCGTTGCTCCATGGCGGAGCGACCGTGGACGTGCCGGCTCGGGATCCACTCCTACGTCCGTGAGCACCCGCGCGACGAACGTCCGCCCGGTCCGGGCGGTGGCGGGGAGGTGTGCCGGCGGTGCGGCAGGCGCCGCGGTGAGCCGGGCATCCCGCTGTCCGTGCTCGGTGGTTGAGCGCCCCGGTCAGTCGGGGACGGCGCCGGTGAGCCGGTGCAGCCGCAGCGCGAGCTGCACCTCCAGCGCGCGCTCGGGGGACGACCACTCCTTGCCCAGCAGCCGGCTCACCCGGTCCAGCCGCTGGGTGACCGTGTTGACGTGCACGCGCAGCGCCTCGGCCGCCCGGGCGGGAGAGTTCCCGGCGTCGAAGAACGCCTGCAGCGTGCCCTCGAGGTCGGTGCCGCGCTTGGCGTCGTACTCCAGCACCGGCGCGAGCGTCGCCGACACGAACGTCCGCACGTCACGGCCCTCGCCGACGAGCAGGCCGAAGAAGCCCAGTTCGTCCGCGCTCGCCGATCCGCCCGTCCGCCCCAGCGCGACGAGCGTCGCGGCGCACCGCGCCGCCTCCACGTGCGCCGGGGCGATGGCCGCCGGACCGCGGGCCGGCCCGGCGCCGCCGACCGTCACGGTCCCGGCCGCGGCGTTGCCCAGCTCCCGGCGGACCGTGGCCGCGGCCTCGCCCGGCTCGAGGTCGGGCAGGCACAGGACGACGCAGCCGTCGTGCGTGCCGGCCAGGCCGCCGCGTGTGGCCGCCAGGTGCGTCGCGGCGGCGAGGGCCCGCGGCCGGCACCGCTCCTCGACCCGCGCCACGACGACGGCGTGCGGCCGGTCCAGGTCCGCCCCGAGCCGGCGGGCCCGCTCCCGGACGCCCTCCGGGTCGCGGACGGAGGCGCTGAGCAGCTCCTCGAGCAGTTCGCCGCGCACCCGGTTCTCCGCCTCGCCGGCGGTCCGGCGGATGAGCAGCAGCAGCGCGGTCACGAGGGCAGCGCGCTCGAGGATGCGCTGGTCGGACTCGGACAGCTCGTGGTCGCGCTGCAGCACGAGGCCGCCGAGCAGCTCGTTGTCCACCGTCACCGCGGCGGTCCACCAGCTGCCGTCGCGGACGGTGCGGCCGGTCGCGCGGGCGAGGGTGAGCGCGCCGGCGGGGTCGGGCGGCAGCACCGCGGAGCCGTCGTCGGCCGGGGTCGCCC
>OCZS010000460.1_pt1 | contig 13219 bp, 14 predicted proteins | sample 1539071 | NCBI WGS metagenome assembly OCZS01 (sample SAMEA3113584, study PRJEB22503) | soil metagenome
TCACCTTCAGCGGCAGGTAGGTCGAGGTCCCGCCGTACATCCGGCGGCCGACCATGCGCTTGGCGTACTGCACCGGGATGCGGCGCTGGGACTGCTCGACGAAGATGACGCCGGCCATCACCACCAGGCCGAGGGCGATGACCAGCAGGAACACCACCCAGCCCTGGGAGCCCGGCCGGGCGACCTTGAGGCTCCACAGCGCGCTGGGAAAAGTGGCCGCGATCTGGGTGAAGATGAGCACCGACATGCCGTTGCCGACCCCGCGCTCGGTGATCAGCTCACCCATCCACATGATGACGCTGGTGCCCGCGGTCATCGTCAGGATCATCACCACGACGGGGAAGATGTCCTTGCTGTAGACCAGGCCGGTGCAGCCGGTGAACAGCCGGTCGTTGACCGCCACGGTGACGAAGGCAGTGGCGTTGAGCACCGCCAGCACCAAGGTCAGGTAGCGGGTGTACTGGGTGATCTTGGTCTGGCCGGACTGGCCCTCCTTCTTCAGGGCCTCCAGACGGGGGATCACCACGGTGAGCAGCTGCAGGATGATGCTCGCGGTGATGTAGGGCATGATGCCCAGCGCGAAGATGGCCAGCTGCAGCAGCGCGCCGCCGGAGAACAGGTTGATCAGGGAGTAGAGGCCCTGCTGCTCGCCCGAGGTGGCCTGGGTCAGACAGAAGTCGACCTGGGCGACGTTGACGTTGGGGGTGGGGATGATCGAGCCCAGCCGGAAGACGGCCAGGATCCCCAAGGTGAAGAAGATCTTTTTGCGTAGGTCCGGTGTCCGGAATGCGTTGGCGAACGCGGCGAGCACTCCTGCCCTCCCTCTCTGGTCTGACCGCCCTGTCAACGCAGAACAGCTTGTCCCGCCGGACCGCCCGACTTTATCAAGAACCTCCTCAATCCGGAGATTCGTCCGAACGGACCGGGTTGACCCAGTCTGGTCCGCGGCTCCAAGTACTCCGGCGCCGAGGCTCGTCCTGGACGAGTGGTCTCCAATACGCTGACGGCATGAGAATTCTTGTCGGTTACACCCCGGCACCCGAGGGCGTGGCGGCCTTGGACTTCGCGGTCGCCCATGCGAAGCTCACCGATGCCCACCTGACCGTGCTCAACACTGGCAAGAACGGCGACTACTCCGACCCGGTGTTCGCCACCAGCCAGGACATCGACGCCCTCGAGGCCGAGCTCGACAAGTCCGGCCTACAGTACGAGATCCGGCGCCCGAACGACGGCCTCAGCGCTACCGACAGCATCCTGGGGATCGCGGAGGAGACCGGGGCCGACCTCTTGGTCATCGGGCTGCGGAAGCGGTCCGCGGTGGGGAAGCTCATCACCGGCAGCACCGCGCAGGCCGTCCTGCTGAACTCACCGGTGCCGGTGATCTGCGTACCGGCCAACGCCAAGACCGGCTGAGCGGGGAGTTTCCGGGGACATGCGCGGATGACGGTGGTCGACGGCCCGACCCGCCACTACGGCGGCTTCTACGCGGTGGCGGAGGCGCACGGCGACCGCCTCCTGGTCCTGGTCGCCCGCCTCGGGCTCGACGCCGACTGAGGTCGCGATTCCCGAGGACAAGATCTGCCGATCGTGCGGCCGGCGGATCGAGTGGCAGAAGAAGTGGGAACGGAACTGGGACCAGGTGCTCTACTGCAGCACCGCCTGTCGCCGTCGAGGCATCACCGACGCGGACCGCATGGCAGAGGAGGCGATCCGCTATGCCGTCCGGCACAGCGCCGGCGCCACCTCGCTGTCGGCCATCTCCTGGGACGCCCAGCATCCGGAGATCCTGCGCCGGGCGGCCCGCCGCATGGTCGCCGCGGGTGAGATCGAGATGATCCAGGGCGGCCGCGTGGTGGACCCCTCCACCGCCGCCGGCGAGGTCAGCATCCGCCGCGCCCATTGACTTCCCCGCTGCACGTCTCTCCGCCCGAAGCCGGGTCGGCTCCCCGCCGCTAGGGCGGTGACAGGTCGACGTCCGCAAGTCTGGGGTCAGTCGGGGTCGACGACCCGTTGGGGACCGGCTCGAGGGTCAGGGCTAGCCCGTCGGCGTTCGCTACCGACCCGCGGATCAACCGACGCACGCTGCCGCCCTCGAAGATGAGGCTGGCCGACCTGGCGGTGTCTCCATCCAGGGTCCACAGCTGGTAGACCGAGCCGGCGCCGGGTTCGGCGAGATCGTTGCCGACGAAGAGTGCCTCGTTGCGCAGCCTGGACACCACGAACGAGACCGTGGTTCCGTTCGCGTCCGAGACGTACACCTCGGCATCCGGCGCGGTGAGCAGCTCGGTCTCCCGCTGCGCCTCGGCCGCTCGGGTCTGGTTCTGTTGCCAGGAGAGGTACAGCCAGCCGCTGAAGACGACGGCCAGGACCAACGCGGCCGCGATCACGACGGCCAGCACGCGGTCCCGACGGCGGTTGCGACGAGCAGTGAGGTCATCGGACAGGGCCGCGGTGATGCCCAACCAGGGCGACTCCGGCACCACAGAGGGGTGCTCCTCCAAGGGCGCGACCTCGGCAGGATGCGACGGCCGGATCTCGGTCACCGAGGCCACTCGCGAGCGACGTGGAGCCTCCGAACCAGCGTCGGCCACCAGGTTGTCTTGGTTCTCCGATCGTGCGACCCGCTCCCGCGGCAGCTGCCGGACCCCGGCGATGGCGGTCAGTACCGAAGTCCGCAAGGCCGCGGGGGGCGGCGTCGCCATAAGCGGAGCCAGGCCGGCCAGCGTCTCGGCGAACTCGGCCGCCTCGACCTGGCAGCTGGGACAGGCAGCGAGATGAGCCTCGAACTCGGCCCGCTCGGCCGAGCCCAACGCGTCAACGGCATAGGCGCCGACCGTGGCGTGTACGTCGCTCACCGCTCTGCTCCCAACGCATGGCGGAGCCCGCGAAGACCGTCCCGGAGCCTGGTTGTCACCGTGTCCAGGGGCAGTCCAAGCGTGCGCGCCACCTCGCTCTGGCTGCACCCCTTCACGTAGGCCAAGGTCACGACCTGGCGGTGGCCATCACTGAGTGTGTGCAGGGCCTTACGGGCCCGCTCGGCGTCCAGCCGGGGCACTCCTCCATCTTCGGCATGAGCGAGCTCGCGGTTCCCCTTCACGACGGCGTGCCGCTCGGAGACGGGTTCGTCGCCGACGGCTCGAGCTCGATCGACGAAGTGGCGGTGAGCCATCGCCGTCAGCCAGGCCAGCACGCTGCCGTTGGTGGGGTGGGTAACGCCCGGCTAAACGCCAGACCTCGAGGTACACCTCCTGGGTCACCTCCGAGGCCTGGCGCGGAGACCGCAGAACCTGGAGGGCGGCGCCGTAGACGAGTTCCGAGGTCGCGTCGTAGAGTTCGGCAAAGGCGGCCTGGTCCCCGCGGCCGACCCGCTGGATCAGTTCGGCCAGCCGAGCCGCTTGCTGGGCACGGCCGACTGGCCCCGGCTCGTACGGATAGCCAGCGCGGGCGCCGTCTCCTGTATCCCGCCAGGGCTCCGCAACGTCGATAAAGCAAACCCTATGCCTCACCTACGCGATCTGTGGGCCGTCGGCAAAAGGTTGCGCGCGATCGCTGGTGGGTGGTCCTTCGACAAGGGCTTCTGGCCCGTCCCAGACTTCGGGCCCTGCCGACAACCTCAGGGCGCATCCTGCCGACGCCGGCGGATGGTGAGGAAGAGCCGGTGCGCGGTGATGATCAGGGCCAGCCAGGCACTGCCGAGCAGCCAGGCGAAGACCACGTCGGTGAGCCAGTGATGCCCCAGGAACACCCGGCTCAGACCCATGACGACGGCCCAGACGACCGCCAGCACGACGGTGAGCGTACGGGCCCAGGGGGTGGTGAGCCGGCGGAGCAGGAGGTACGCGACCACCCCGGCGATCACCGTGCTGTTGAGGGTGTGACCGGAGGGGAAGGAGAAGGCGTACTCGTACGGCGGCACCGCCTCCGACAGCGGGGGTCGGGGCCGGCCGACGATCGCCTTGCCGATGGTGGTCATCAGCAGGGACCCGGCCGTCGCGATGAGCATCAGGACCAGCGGCGTACGCGACCGCCAGCGCCACACCATCAAGAAGGTCACGAGCGACGCGAGAACCGTCATGCCCACCGGACCGCCCAGATGGGTGAAGCCCGTGGCCATCTCGGTGTTCTGGGCCGTGCGCAGGGCGATGGCCTGGTCGAGGGCGGGCTGGTCCAGCCGGCTGATGCCGTCGTTCTCGGCCACCGCGTCGTAGATCGCCGTACCGCCGGCGGCGAAGGCCGTCACGATCACCAGGCCGACGAGGAGGGTGGTGTAGAGGACGGTGTGTGCGGACACACCCGCCGCCAGCCGGCCGACCAGGCGGACCAGGGCCCGGCCCGCCGCTGTCGGCCAACGGGTCAGGTCACGCTGACCGATGGACTCCTCAGCGGGCGTATCGTCGGTCAGCCGCGGCAAGCCGCCGCGCTGACCGCTGTCCACGTCCGACACCGCCGGCCCTCCTCGCTGGATGAACCCTTCCGCCTCCGGGCTACCCGGGAGCAGCCGAGGCTACGCGAGCCGTCTGAGCCGACCGGCTTCTAGGATCACGGAAGTGTCCGAGAACGAGTGGGTCGACTACGAGGCCTGCCCCCGGGAGGTCCGGCACGTCCGGCTGGGGAGCGGGTCCTGCCGACTCTGCACGCAGCCCGCGCCGCCGGACCGGGCCCTGACCAGTGCCGGCAAGTTCCACTGGCTGTGCTGGCAGCAGCAGCTGGACTGGGCCGACCGGTACCGTCCCGGCCGGGTCCTCGACCTGACCGGCGAGGACTACGTCACCTGGGCCACGGCCAACCCGGCGCAGCACCGCCAGTACGTGGAGTTCCTCGCCGCCGCGGCGACCTTCGCGCCCGGCGACTTCCCTCGGCCCACCCGCGGGTACCTGCTCGTCCCCGGTCGGCCGCCGACCACGGTCATCCTGCAGCCCGACGGCACGGTCGACCGGCCGGAACAGCCGGTCCCGGCCCGCTGGGGCTGCGACCCGGCGGGTCTGCTGGTGCTCTACCTCGACCGCCACCAGTACCGCTTTGTCGGGCAGCGCCAGGGGCTGCATATCGGGCGGCGGGTGGCTCACGGGTCGCCGAGCGGCGAGCCGGTGTTCCTCGGCCTTTGGTCCGACTCGGCGACCGGCACGGCGGTCCGGGTCGCGGGCCGGGTGGCCACGGCGCTCTGGGGTCGCTCGGGCCGCGAGTTCGCCGAGCAGGACCTCTTCGTCGGCGGCGGAGAGCGGGTGTCGGTCCTCGGTGCGGCGGCGCGGGTCAAGGTCGAGCCGGACGTCGGACGGCGGCGCGTGACCTACCGCCGCGGCCCGCGCCGTATCGTGCTGGACGGTGGGCCGGTCTACCGGGGCGCCGGGGACTACGCCGACTGGCGGCTGACGTTTCTTCGGCCTCTAGGGCAGGCGGTTTGATCTTTGGGGGCGGTTCAAGGGGGATCGTCCGCCCTCGCGGCGAACAGCACCAGCCCCGGTGGGAGGCTGGCGAACGCCTCCCAACGGTCCAGCAGGCGCCCGGCTTGGGCCAGCAGCGAGGGCCGCGGACCGGGGCGGGAGCGGGCCAGCAGCCAGGATGATCCGCTGGGGCCGTTCGGGGCAGGCAGAGTCAGTACCGCGTCGACGCAGTGCAGGACGAGCGCGGAGCGAAGCGTGGCGGGTAGCTCCACAGGTCCCGGCGGCCGGTCCCAGAGCAGAACCACCAGCTGTCGACGGTTCGGGTCGTCGGCGGCATCGGTGAGGACTGCGGCCGCGACCGTCGTCACGGCCGCGTCGGCATCAGCCGTCGTGCCTGCGTCGGGATAGCGGGGCATGGCCCGTACGCCGTAGGGCACCTGGTCGCGCAGCACCCACGACAACTCCCGACCGGTCACCACACCGACGCTGACCCGGACGTCACGCCGGGACCCGGCCGCGTCGAGGAAGTCGGCCAGCTGGGAGCGCAGCAGCGGGGTCGCGTCCATCCCGATCAGGTACGCGGCGATCGGCTCGGGGGGCGGTTTTGGCGGCGGAGTCGGTGTGGCCGCAGTCGGTGGGGACACCGGTGTCGCCGCCGCCACCGGAGCGGACCCGGGCACGGGGGCCCGGAACGGCGCAGGTGACGGCGGAGCGGCGTACGGCGCCCCGGCGGGCACCGGCGACCCCGCCGGGTGCAGCACCGCTGTCTGGGCCTCCGCCGCTCGCATCAGCTCGGGATGGGTGTGGAACGCGACCGGCTCGTATCGGTCCAGGGCGAAGGTCATGTGTCCCGCACCTCGCGCTCACTCCGGACCTTCGGATCCCGCCTTCCTCCACGCGCTCGCCGCCCAGAGCCCGCGCTCGTCGCCACCGACGGCAGCGCCTCGCTTGGTCGTCCAGGCGGGATCGGGTCCCTCGCTCCCCGACGCTCGGTGCTCATGTCCGGGCCCACGGCCAGCGCGACCGCTTCGAATCCTCGGCCACCTCGAGCAGGGCGGCCAGGGTCGGGCTGAGATCCGCCTGCTGGGTGAGCTCGGACCAGTAACGGCGGAGCAGCGGCCGGGCCACCTCAATGTTGCGCGCGCCGAGCACGTCGAGCACGAACAGCCGGGCGGTCTTGCGGGTGCCGAGCAGCCCGACCACCAACACCTCCAGGTCGGCGTCTGGCCAGTCGCCCATTCGGGCCAGCAGCGCCCGGGTGGGCAGCCGCTGCTCGGCGACGATCCGGTCCACCGTCGCCGCGAACCCACCCGGCTCGCGGGCCACGGCGTCGACCAGTGATGTCGACGGCGGGCCGGCGCCATCGACCCAGTCGATCAGCCGCCGCTCGGTCACCACCGACCAGGTGGAGGTGTCGACGTACCAGTCGAAGGCGTGCAGCGGCGCACTCCCCCGCCGACCGCTGGAGGCGGCGAGAAGGTCGGCCAGCGACGTGGCCGCGATGACCACCGGGCCGCTCTTCTTGGCCATCTTGTGCACCCCGGGAAGCACGAAGCGGGCGAACGTCTTCGGGCCCAGCAGGCCAACCAGCTGATCCTGCAGCACCCCCTGGTTGTTCGGGCTGAGCCCCGCCGGACGGGCCACCGCGCGGGCCAGCAGTCCGGCGAGCTCGGGGTCTGGATCCGCCAGCCGCTCGGCCAGCGCGGGCCGCGCCTCGGAGTCGACCAGGCCGTCGAGCAGCAGCCGGGTCGCGCCGGTCTCGTCCACGCGCTCCAGAAACCTTCGCCACAGCGGCCCGGCCACCAGCCGACGGACGTCGTCGACGCCCAGCCGGTCCAGTCGGCCGGACTCGAGCTGCGCCCAGCCGAACAGTTCGGCCACGCTCGTCACCCGATCCAGCCCCGGTTTGGGTCCGGCGGCTGTGAGCGCGGCCACCACCGCCACGGTCGACCGGTCCGGTTCGGGCACGCCGGCATCCAGGTCGAGGTCGGCCGGGCCGGGGCGCGAGAAGGGCGGCACGGCGACCGAGAGCCGCAGCCCCTCCCCCGCCGGGTCGCTGGCGAAGGTGGCCAGGGACAGCCCGGCAGCCAGCCCGTCGGGCAGTATGCCGATGACCTGGCGGACCACATGCTCGGCCCGCTCCGCGTCCGTGCTGGCCAGAACCATCGGGCGGCGGTCGGCGAGGCGCTGTAGCAGCACCGACAGGACCGCCTCCGTGGTCCGATCCGGGACCGGCGCCTCCTCCGGCCCGGCCAGGGGCACCTCCACCGCCGGCCAACCGGCGTCGGCCTCGCCGCCCGGCTGCTCGGTCCGCAGCAGCCCGCGGTCCGCGCAGGCGAACAGGTCTCTAGGGCCTAGCCGCCCGCTCGGGTCGAGGAGCGCGTGCACAACGTACTGGCCCGGCCGGGCCGCGCCGGCCGCGTACGCCTTGCTGACCAGCAGGGACCCGTGGTCCGTGGGCTCGTACGCCAGGCACCGCGGCGGCGCGGCCCCGTCGTCGACCAGCGCTGCGGCCCCCTGGTCGAGGAAGCGGGCCCGGGCGCCCAGTCCGGCGTCCCGGTCGCCGAACGGCAGCCGCCAACCGGCGGAGGCGAAGACCGGACCGAAGCCGTCGCCGCCCAGCAGCGAGTTGGTCGACCAGCCGAGCATCACCTGCTCGCAGCGCACCAGCTCAGACATAGGTCCCCGGTCGCCCGATCAGCCGCAGCCCGTGCAGCACGGCGAGCAGCGGCTCGGCCACGTTGAGCGGCCGGTAGTCGGCGAAGACGCCCTGCTCGTCAGGTTCGCAGCCCATGGCCGACACCGCGTGATAGCTGCGCAGCCGGGACAGCTGCTCGATGGCCTGGAGGATGCCCGCACCGGCGTAGCGGCGGGTGATCTCGTACGGCAGTCGGCCCTGCTCCTCCTGACGGGCCAGCGGGTCGTCGAAGTAGCTGGCGTCCAGCGGCAGGCTGGGAAACTCCGGAGCGCCGAACTCGACCGACAGCAGCTCGACCAGCTCGTCAGCCTTGGCGAGGATGGCCGCGGTGGGCAGGTCGCGCGTGGGGTGCCGACTGACGTAAGCGGGATGCTGGCTGAGCTGCGCCAGCAGGGTGGTGAACGTGCCGACGACGCGGCTGGGGCCCGGTGCGGTCTGGGACTGCTCCTCGCCCGGCAGCCGGTAGACCTCGCGCGGAAAGCGCAGCGCCTTGGGCGTGTAGAACAGCAGCGCGGCATCCATCAGCTGCACGAACGGGCTGTGCACGGCCACGTCGCGGCCGGTCTGCTGCACCTCGCCGGCGGAGTCGAAGAAGACAAGGTCATAGCGGGCCTCGCGACCGGCCGGCGGTGTCACCGTCATCCGCACCACCAGCGGCGGAGTCTGCTCGTCCGCATTGGGTCGCAGGGTGGTGCCGGGCGCCCGTCGGTTGCGCAGCTGGCCCTCGTAGTACTGCTCCCAGCGACGCCGGGACGGCTCGTCGATGATCGAGAACCGCAGCCCCAGCTCGCTCAGAATGGCGTGGTTGGTCAGCTGGTAGAGCAGACTGCCGAGATAGCTCGACTTGGTCGTGGCGGTCGGTCCGACGAGGCCGATCACGATCGGCTTGACCGAGCGGAAGTCCTCCGGCTGCATGTGCCCCGCCGGACAGCGCCAGGCCGCTCCGAGCCGTTGCCGGGCGAGGGCCTCGGCGACCCGGCGGTTCGCGGCGCGATGGGCCAGCGGCGGGGTCCGCTCCAGCAGCCGGCTGAGCCGGTCGAACAGGCTGAGGCGCGGCTCGGGCAGGTGGTTGCCGGCGGCGTCGATCAGCTGGAATGCGTCGCGCGGGTAGGTGCGCGGGCACTGCACACAGAGCGGCATCGAGGTCGGTCGGCCTGCTCAGGTGGGAATCATGATCAAGAACACGAGGACGAAGACGAGATACCAGACCAGCGACCAGGTGAGCAGCCAGGTCCGTCGCCGGGCGAACCGCTGCTGGCGGCGGGCGGCCCGGATGGCCGCGTGCTCGCCGCGCAGCTTGTCGGTCAGTCCGCTCTCGGTCACGCGAGGGCCATCCCCACCAGGATCAGCGTGAGCAGCGCCGCCGCGAAGGCGACCAGCACCGCCCCACCGGCGTACGCGACGCGCGGCTCCCAGCCGACGTGCTCGTCGCCGAGCACACCGGCCGCAGTGGCGAAACGGCCCAGCGGGGTTCGCGGCCGCGGTTCGTCGAGCTCAGCCACCACCGGCGAGCCGAGGACCTTGGTCGCGCCGACCAGCACCTCGGTGTTCGTGCCGGTCTCGCCGAGCTGGGCGAGCAGGTCACCGGCGGTGCCGCGCTGGGCCGGATGCCAGGCCAGGGCGCGCGCCACCGCGTCCCGCAGACCGCCGGCCGGCAGCCCATCCAGGTCGGGCACCGGCGGGGCCACGCCCAGCCGCACGCTCTGGTCGATCGCGTACAGCGCGCTCTCGTCGAAGCCGTCCACGCAGTAGGGGTGCCGGCCCGGCGCGAACATCTGGCACACGGTCAGGGCCCAGGAGAACAGGTCGGTACCGCCGAGGATCGGCCGCTCCGGTCCGCCGCCGAAGAGCTGCTCGGGACTCGCGTACGCCTTGGTCGCCTCGACCACCCGCGGTCGGCGTTCGGCCGGGTCGCGGGAGGACTCGAAGTCGATCAACGTGGCTCGCCGGTCGTGGACGATCACGTTGCCGGGCTTGATGTCGCAGTGGATCTCGCGGCGGTTGTGCACCTGGGCGATGCCGACCAGGATCATCCGGGCCGCGCTGGTGGACCGCTCTCGCGTCCATTCCGGCTGGCCGATCAGCTGGTCCAATGCGACGCCCTGGTAGAAGTCGCGGGCCACCCAGCTGAAGTCGGAATCCTGCGCGTGCCCTCTGAGCACGCCCTGCTGCGCGGACCAGGTCTGCTCCTCGCGCAGCCGGATCTGGCCGTCGGCGGTAGGGGTGCCGGTCAGCACCTTGATCACCACGAAGGTGGGCGTCGCGCCGTCCGGGACCGGGTCAACGGGCGTGCCGAGCAACGGGGTGGGCTTGTCGGCGTTGACCGGCTCGATGCCGGGCTTGAGCCGATGGATGCAGCGGAACGGGCCGAGCTGGTCGGGATCGCCGGGCTGCAGGTCGTAGAGCTGCTGCTGCCGGGGAGCGCCGCGAAAGGGCACCGGGACCGTCGTCGGCTCGGGCCGGAGACGGGCCGGAACGACCCGCGTATCCTCCTCCGCCACCCAGCCACTGTAGCCTGCGGCCGTGTCACTGGCCTTTCTGCTGACGACCCTGGTCGTTGTGATCACCCCCGGCACCGGCGCCCTCTACACCATCGCGGCCGGCCTCAGCCGCGGGCGTCGGGCCAGCCTGGTCGCCGCTGTCGGCTGCACCCTGGGCATCGTGCCGCACATGGTCGCCGCCATCGCCGGCCTGGCCGCGCTGCTCTACGCCAGCTCGGTGGCCTTCGCCACGCTGAGGTACCTCGGGGTGGCCTACCTGCTCTTCCTGGCCTGGCGAACCCTGCGGGACCGGACTCCGCTGACTGTCGACGAGACGGCGGCGCCGAAGTCCGATTTCCGGGTGGTGGGGGACGCGGTGCTGATCAACCTGCTGAACCCGAAGCTGACCATCTTCTTCTTCGCCTTCCTGCCCCAGTTCGTCGACCCGGGGCAGCCGTCGACCACGCTGCACATGGTCGCTCTCAGTGGCGTGTTCATGGGCGTCACGCTGGTCGTCTTCGCGGCGTACGGCCTGTTCGCCGCCGCCGTCCGCACCCACGTGATCAGCCGGCCGCGGGTGGTCACCTGGATGCGCCGGACCTTCGCCGCCTCATACGCGGTCCTGGCCGGGAGGCTTGCCCTAGCCGACCGCTGAGGAACTGTCCCATACGCCGAAACTGGTCACAGACTGCGGGTGCTACGGCCCAGAGCTCGCAGTCTGTGACCAGTTCTCGGGCGAAGGCCGGCTACTTGTCGATGCGGGTAATCCAGTACTCCTCACTGTCTGGATTCTCGATGCCGAAGCGCGCGCTTGGCAGGTAGAGGCTGCCCTTGTACGCGGCAACAGTGGTCGGCACATCGGAGCCGGGAACCGGCAGCACCTCGACCAGCGTGCCGGCGGTGCCCCGGGGGTTCAGCTTGAACACCGCGACCTGCTCGAGCCGATTCTGCACCACGTACAAGGTCCGGCCGCGGACCAGCAGGCCGTCGCCGTTGGTCAGTCGGTAGCCGCCGAGGTCGACCTGGGTCGCCTCACCGCTGTCCGGATCCACCCGGAAGAGCAGACCGGTGACGGACTGAACCACCAGCAGAGCCCGGCCGTTCGGCGTGACCGCGATTCCATTGGCGTTGAAGCCGGACTGCTGCACCCAGTCACCGGTCAGCGGAACGACAGTCGGCGTGGCATCCTCGTCGCCGCCCAGAGGCAACCGGTAGAGCTGCGCCTGGAGCGAGTCGGTGAACCAGGCTGCCCGCTTGGTCAGCACGACGTCGTTGATGAAGCTCGGATTAGTGGTCAGGGTGTACTCGGCCAAGATCTCCCCGGTGCGGGAGTCGACCACCCGAGCCGTCCCGGACGGGCCGCCGGCGACGTACAGCAGGCCCTTCTTGTCGATCTTGAGTCCGACTGATGGTGTCCCCGGCCCCTGGCTGATCACCTCGCCCTCACCGGTCCGCAGGTCGGCCCGATAGATGTCGCCATCGGCCAGCGAACCGACATAGGCCACCGGCTTCTTCCCGATGGTGATGCCTTCCGGCTGGAATCCGACTGGGAGATCGATCCGGTCGGGGAAGGAATGGCGGGGCTTGGCCTCGGCCGGTGCCACGAGCGCGACGCTGAGCAGCGCGCTGAGCACGGCGGCGAACAGGAGGCGGAGACGGTATCGCGTGGTCATAGGGCTCCCTTGCCTTCTCGGTGGTTTGGTCTTCAACCGTTCTACACTGCCGACGAGACAGATGCACCGCGGGTTCACCGCCGTGGACGCCGCTCAGTCCTGGCCCGGCCGCTCCCGGGCCCGGCGGACCCGACGGACGACCAGCGCCACGAGCAGTCCGGCGATCACGGCGTACAGGGCGTAGTTGACGTAGCGGGAGTACCGGTCGACCAGAGCGTACTGGGTGCCGAGGGCCACCCCCGCGCCGATCAGGATGGCGTTCCACATCCCGCTGCCGGCCACAGTGAAGATGCTGAAGGTCACGAGGTTCATCCGTTGCGCGCCGGCCGGCAGGGAGATCAGGCTGCGTACGCCGGGGATCAGCCGGCCGAAGAAGATCGAGCCTTTGCCGTGCCGCCCGAACCAGGAGTCGGCCCGTTCGAAGTCCTCCCGGTCGACCAGGGGCAGCTTGGCCAGCAGCCGGATAGACCGGTCCTGACCGAGGGCGGCGCCCAGTCCGTACAGTCCGAGGGCCCCGAGGTACGCGCCCAGCGTGCTGGTCGCGATCACCAGCCCCAGGTTCATCCCGCCCTGGCTGGTCACGAAGCCGGCCAGCGGCAGCACCACCTCGCTGGGCAGCGGCGGGAAGACCGTCTCCAGCAGCACCAGGACGCCGACGCCCCACTCCCCCAGCGCGTTCATCACCCGTTCCGCCCAGCCCAGCAGACCGGTCAGCTCCAAGGGCCGCATAGGTCCTTGAGTCTGACACGAAGGCGGATACGGAACACTTCTGCCATCCGACCGTGGGAGAGTTCTTCGCGCATGAGGTGGCCGAGCCGTTCTCGCTGCCCCTCTACATCGGTCTGCCTCCGGAACTCGACGTCCAGCTGGCGCCCACGATCGGGCCGTCCCAGCGTCAAGCCCTCGCGGCGCTGGCCAACCCGGTCTGGCTCCGGTACGCCCTCCCTGGTCGCGCGGCGATCCGTGGACTACCACGCCACCTTTGGC
>OCZS010000461.1_pt1 | contig 13206 bp, 8 predicted proteins | sample 1539071 | NCBI WGS metagenome assembly OCZS01 (sample SAMEA3113584, study PRJEB22503) | soil metagenome
GGGACGAGCTCGTCCTGGGCGCTGTCGGGACTCGCCGGGATCGCCTCGCCGGCCGCCGGGTCGGCGGCCAGGTCGCGGGGCGACGGGCCGCCGAGGCCCGTGGCGGCGGTCTCGGCCGTCCCGGCGCCGGGCGCGGTCGCCTCGGCGGCGGAGCCTGGCCCGGCCGTCTCGGCGGCGCCCGCCGTCTCGGCGGCGCCCGCCGGTTCGCCGGCGCCGCGGCCGCGGCCACCGCGGCGGCGGCGCCGGCCGCCGGTCCGGGCGGCCTCGGTGGCCGGGGCGTCCTCCACGGTGGTGGCCGGCTCCCGGGACGGGGCGGTCTCCCCGGTCCGGGTGGCGTCGGCGCCTTCGGCCCCGCCGACCGGGACGTCCGGCCGGGGTGGGGCGGGGAGCTCCTGGTCGACGGAGGCCGCCGGCGCCTCGGTGGCGGCGGGGGCCGTAGTCGACCTTGACCGCTGCGACCTGGGCCGGGTGGTGGTCTCGGAGCGGGCGGTGCGCGGGGCGGGCGGGTCGTCGCGGGGAGGTGGGGCCGGGGGCGGCGGGCCGCCGGGGAACGAGGCGGCCGCCGGCTCCACGGTGGTGACCTGGAACTGGGGTGGCGGCGCCGGCTCGGGCGCCGGGGGCGGCACGACCGGCGTGTCGGCCGGGGCCGGCGCGGCCGGGGGCGGGCCCCCCGGGAACGACGCGGCCCCGCGCGGACGCCGCTGCGGGGCCGGGGAGGGCTCGTCGGTGGCCGGCGCGGAGCTGCCGGCGGGGTCGGTCGTGGTGGTGGTCTCGGAGTGGGATGCGGGAACGGTGGACTGGTCGCGAGCGTCGTCCACCCGCGCGTCGTCGGGGGAAGCCATCGATGCTCCTCTATCAAGCTCGGACGGCCGCCGTCACGGGCGACCGCAAACCTTCTGCGCTCGAGAGAAGCGGCGGCTCCCCCTGCCACCGACGGGACGGCCGCGAACACGGACCGACACTTCCCTCCGGGCAAGCCCCGGCACTCGGCCACGGTGACCAGGTACCACGAGATGCCCCGGGAACAGCAGGAAGCGGCGTGAACGCCGCCGGGCCGCACCGCCGGATGGCATGGCGCAAGACTGCCAAAGAGTCTGCCAGAACCGACAAGCTCCGGCAAAGATCGTCTACAGGTGGCGGCGCATGTGGACGTTCTCCAGCAGCCCGACGGCCAGGAACGTGGCCACCAGGGACGACCCGCCGTAGGAGACGAACGGCAGCGGGATCCCGGTGATCGGCATGATGCCGACGGTCATGCCGATGTTGACGAAGGCCTGGAAGGCCAGCATGGCCACCACCCCGGCGGCCAGGAGGGCCCCGAACGGGTCCCTGGCCACGGCGGCGATGCGCAGGCCGCGCCAGAGCAGCAGCCCGAGCAGGGCGAGCAGGGCCATGGCCCCGGCGAAGCCGAGCTCCTCGCCGATGACGGTGAAGATGAAGTCGGTCTTCTGCTCGGGCACGTACTGGAGGTTGGTCTGGGTGCCGCGCAGGTAGCCCTTGCCGCCGACCCCGCCCGAGCCGATGGCGATCAGGGCCTGCCTCGAGTTGTAGGTGAAGCCTCGTCCACCGTCGTCGGCGCCCGGGTCGATGAACGCCGTCAGGCGCTCCTTCTGGTACTCGCGCAGCACGTTGAGCTTGAACATGCCCACCGTGCCCAGCACCCCGACCAGGGCCAGGACGAGCAGCCAGCGCAGCTGCACCCCGCTGACCAGCAGCACCCCGAACAGGATGGCCACGAACACCAGGAAGGTGCCGAAGTCGGGCTGGAGCAGGATCTCGGCGCAGACCAGGGCGATGGCGGCCAGCCCGGCGGCCAGGCGGCGCGGGCCCGGGGCCTCCCGCCGGGCGCCGAGGACGGCGGCCAGGGTGACGATCGCCCCGACCTTGGCGTACTCGGACGGCTGGACCTGCCAGGGGCCGAGCTCGAACCAGGACTGGGCGCCGTTGGTGGCCGACCCGAGCGGGGTCAGGACCAGGCCGAGGGCCACCACCACGGCGCCCAGCACCACCCCGGCCCAGGCCTGGAGGCGCCGGTAGTCGACCACCATGGCCGCCACCATCACCACCAGCCCGAGGCCGAGGCTGAGCAGCTGGCGGCGCATGACCGACGCCTCGGGCAGCCCCTGGGCGCGGAGCCCGGCGAAGGTCGAGGAGTAGATGGCCAGCAGCCCCAGGGTGGCCAGGGCCAGCGCGGCCAGGACCACCGTTGGGTCGAGGTGCCGCCAGGGGGACCCCTCCCGCATCAGCCGCTCCGGTCGGCGCCGCCGGCCACGGGGGTCACCGGCAGGCCGAACAGCTTCTGGTAGATGGCCCTGGCCACCGGGGCGGCCGACTCGCCGCCGTGGCCGCCCTGCTCGACCATGACCACGACCACGAACTTCGGGTCCCCCACCGGGGCGTAGGAGGCGAACCAGGCGAACGGCGCCTGGGGCGGCAGGTCGGCGGTGCCGGTCTTGCCGGCCACCGGGAACCGGTGCAGCGGGAACCCGGCGAAGGCCGGGGCCGCCGTGCCCGCGGCGGGCACGCTGGCCAGGCCCTGACCGACCGCGGCCAGGGCGCCGGCCGGCACCTCGGCCACCCCGGCGACCCGGGGCGCGACCCCCCGGACGACCCGCCCGCTGGCCGGGTCGAGCACCGCCCGGCCGACATGGGGCCGGTAGCTGGTGCCGCCGTTGGCCAGCGCCCCGTAGCCGACGGCCAGCTGCAGCGGGGACACCTGGAGGTCGCCCTGGCCGATGGCCAGGTTCAGGTTGTCGCCCCCCTGCCAGCGCCAGCCGCCCCGGCACAGCTCCCGGTACAGGTCGCTGGACCCGGCGCAGTAGGTCTTCCTGCTCTGCTCCCAGAAGCGCCGGCGCCACTCGCGGGTCGGCACCGTGCCCTCGGCCCCATAGGGCAGGTCGATGGCCGGCCGCTGCCCGAACCCGAACCGGCGGGCGGTGGCCTGGAGCTGCTCGGCCGCCTTGCCGCCCCGCGCCTCCTGGGCCTGCTCGGCCACCCCGAGCTGGGCCCCCAGGTTGTAGTAGTAGACGTCGCAGGACAGCCGCAGGCTGTCGGTCAGGCCGACCGCGCCGTGGCCCCGGGGCGTCCAGTCCCGCTTGGTGTAGCTGCCGACGGTGAAGGACCCGGGGCAGTGGTAGGTGCTGGCCGGGGTGATGACGCCGGCCTCGAGGCCGGCCAGGGCGGAGAACGGCTTCCAGGTCGAGCCGGGCGGGTAGGCCGACTGGACGGCCCGGTGCAGCAGCGGCTTGCCCGGGTGGTCGGCGTACCTGGCGAAATCCCGCCGGGAGATGCCGCCGACGAAGCGCCGCGGGTCGTACTGGGGCAGGCTGGCCAGGGCGAGCAGGGCGCCGTCGCCGGGGTCGAGCACGACCGCGGTGGCCGCCGGGGCCGGGTAGGTGCCGCCCCGCTCCCGGTCGGGCAGCCGGCGGGCGGCCCGCATGCCGTCGGCCAGGGCCCGCTCGACACTCACCTGGAGGTTGAGGTCGAGGGTCAGCTGGAGGTCGCGGCCGGGGGCCGGGGGGCGGCCGCCCAGGGCCCGCACCACCTCCCCGGCCGCGTTGACCTCGAGGTCCTGGACGCCGTCGCGGCCCCGGAGCCACTTGTCGTAGGTCAGCTCGACCCCGGCCTTGCCGACGATGTCGCCGGGCGCGTACCCGCGGAACCGCCGGTCCTTGAGCTCCTCGGGCGAGATCTCGCCGACGTAGCCGAGCACGTGGGCGGCGGCCGGCCCGGCCGGGTACTCGCGCAGGGCCAGCACCTCGGGGGCGACCCCGGGGAAGCGGTCGGCGTGCTCGGTCAGGTGGAAGAGCTGGCCGGTGGGGACGTCCTCGGCCACCGGGATGCCGCGCAGGGGCGACCCGGTGTAGTCGGCGATCCGCGCCTCCAGCCGGGCCCTGGTGGTGCCGAGCAGGCGGGCCAGGCGGCCAAGGACCTCGCGGCGGCGGTCGCCGAGCAGCGACGGCTTGACCGTGACCGCCCAGGCGGCCCGGTTGCCGACCACCACCCGCCCGCTGGCGTCCAGGATCCGGCCCCGCGGCGCCTCGACCACCACCTGGCGGACCCGGTTCCCCTCGGCCAGGTCGCCGTAGCGCTCGCCGGCCAGCACCTGGAGGTACCACAGGCGCGAGGACAGGGCGACCAGCAGCAGCGCGACCAGCACCGACAGCGCCAGCAGGCGGGGGCGGAGCGCGGAGGGAGGGTGCACGGGCGCGCGACCTACCAGCGGTGGGCCGGCCGGGCGGGGACGCGCTCGGTCAGCGCCCCCACCACCGGGTAGACGAACGGGGTCAGCAGCAGGTTGCAGCAGGCGACCAGGGGCCCGGCCCGGGCCACGGCCGCCCACGACGACAGGTCGAACACCCGCAGCAGCAGCCCGCAGCACCACACCGAGGCCAGGCTGGCCGCCCCGGCCAGGGCCAGGTGGACCAGGGGAAGGTGGCTGGTCACGTACACCCGGACCGTGCCAACGGCGAACCCGACGCCGGTATAGACCAGCGCCGACACCCCCACCGGGAGGTCGAACAGCAGATCCGCGACCAGCCCGGCCACGAACCCGAACACCGCCCCGCCGGTCGCCCCCGCGGCCATCGCCACCGCGACCACCACCAGCACCAGCAGATCGGGCCGGACGCCGGCCAGCCGCAGCCCGGCCAGGACCGTCGACTGCACCAGCACGGCCACCACCAGCACCGCGCCAAGGACAAGGAGCCGCCGCACGGTCAGCTCCCCCGCTCCGGTGGTGCCGGGTGGTCGACCACGACCGCGACCACGTCGAGAGTGGCGAGGGCGGCATAGGGGCGACGGTGGCCCGGGGGACGAGGGGGGCGGCGCCGGCGGGGTCGACCTGCTCGACCACGCCGATGGGGAGGCCGGCCGGGAAGACGCCGCCCTGGTAGGCCTGGGTGAGGACGGGGTCGCCGCGGCGGACCGGGGTGCCGGCCCGGACCGGCTGGAAGGAGAGCAGCTGGGTCCCGGTGCCCTTGACCACGCCCGGGGCCTTGCTCCGGGCCCTGCTCCGGGCCTTGCTCCCGCGCCTGGCGGGCTCCGGGCCCGGGGCCAGGGTGGCCGCGACCCCGCTGGACGGGTCGGTGACCAGCAGGACGGTGGCGTAGCCGGCGGTCACCTGGGTGACCCGCCCGACCAGCCCGTCGGCGTCGACCACGGCCATGTCCCGCTCCACCCCCTGGCGCGACCCGGCGTCGACCGTCACCGACAGCTGGAAGTTCGAGCCCGAGCTGGCCACCACCGAGGCCCCGACGGTCCGGCAGCCGCAGCGCCGGGCCATGCCCAGCGCCCCCCGCAGGCGGCGGTTCTCGCCGAGCACGTCGGCAAAGGTCCGCTCCTGGGCCCGCAGCCGGGCCACCTCGGCCTCCAGGCGGCGGTTGTCGTCGCGCAGGCCGCCCAGCTCGGCGGGGAGCGCGGCCAGGTCGGCGACCGGGCGCACGACGGCGCTGGCCCCCCGCTGGAGGGGGCCGAAGGCGGCAACGGCCACGCGCTGCAGCCGGTCGACGGGGCCGCCCTGGGGCTGGCGGAAGTCGACCGTGATGCAGACGATGGCGGCGGCCACCAGCACGGCCAGGACGGTCAGCTGGCGTCGGCGGGAGCGTTCGTACACCTCGTCCGGGAGGCGCCTGGCCTCCCGACCTCCAGGATGTCAGTGGGCCTCTGACGCGACGAGCACCTTCTTGAGCGACTCGAACTCCTCGATGCACTTGCCGGAGCCGAAGGCCACCGAGTGCAGCGGCTCGTCGGCCACATGGATCGGCATGCTGGTCTCGTGGGCGAGCCGCTCGTCGAGGCCGCGGAGCAGGGCCCCGCCGCCGGTGAGCACGATGCCCTTGTCCATGACGTCGGCGGCCAGCTCGGGCGGGGTGCGGTCCAGGGTGTTCTTGACGGCGTCGACGATCTGGCTCACCGGCTCCTCGATCGCCTTGCGGATCTCCTCGGCGCCGATGGTGATCGTCTTGGGCAGGCCGCTGACCAGGTCGCGGCCGCGGATGTCGGTGGTCGGCTCCTCGGCCAGGGGGAAGGCCGAGCCGAGGTTGATCTTGATCTGCTCGGCGGTGCGCTCGCCCAGCATCACCGAGTACTCCTTCTTGATGTAGCTGATGATCGACTCGTCCAGCTCGTCGCCGCCGATGCGGATGCTCTGGCTGGTGACGATGCCGCCGAGGGCGACCACGGCGACCTCGGTGGTGCCGCCGCCGATGTCGACCACCATGTTCCCGGCCGGCTCGTGCACGGGCAGGCCGACGCCGATCGCGGCCGCCATCGGCTCCTCGATGATGAAGGCGCTGCGGGCCCCGGCCCGGTAGGTGGACTCGACCACGGCCCGCCGCTCGACCCCGGTGATGCCCGAGGGCACGCACACCACCACCCGGGGCTTGGCCATGAGCTGGCGGCGGTGGGTCTTGTGGACGAAGTAGCGGAGCATCTTCTCGGTGGTGTCGAAGTCGGCGATGACCCCGTCCTTGAGGGGGCGGATGGCCACGATGTGGCCGGGGGTGCGGCCGATCATCGCCTTGGCCTCGGTGCCGACGGCCAGGATGGCGTTGTTCTTGGTGTTGATGGCCACCACCGACGGCTCGTTGAGCACCACCCCGCGGCCGCGGACGTAGACGAGGGTGTTGGCGGTGCCGAGGTCGACGGCCATGTCGCGGCCGAGGAAGCGGAAGGCGTTCTGCAAGGCCAGCCCCCTTCCGGCGTGAGGTTCAGAACCTGCGCATCCTACAACCAGGCCCTCGAACGACCCAATCGGCGGGAGCCGGTTACCGCTGGGGGGAGAACAGCCCGAGCTCGCGGGCGGCCGACTCGGGCGAGTCGGAGCCGTGGACCAGGTTCTTCTCGATCTCCAGGCCGAAGTCGCCGCGGATCGAGCCGGGCGGGGCGGTGATCGGGTTGGTCGGCCCCATCAGGGTGCGGACGGCGCCGACCGCGTCCGGCCCCTCGACGCACAGGGCGACCAGCGGCCCGGAGGTGATGAAGGAGACCAGGTCGCCGAAGAACGGCTTGCCCTCGTGCTCGCCGTAGTGCTGCTTGGCGGTCGCCTCGTCCAGGGTGCGCAGCTCCATGGCGACCAGCCGGAACCCCTTGCGCTCGAGCCGGCCGACCACCTCACCGACCAGGCCGCGGGCGACCGCGTCGGGCTTGCACAGGACCAGGGTGCGTTCGTCGGCCACGGGGATCCTCCAAGGGCGGGAAAGGTCAGGGGATTCTACTCAGGCCGGGCCGGTGCCGATGAGCAGGTCGCGGGCCTCCCCGACCGTGGAGAGGGACCCGGTGACCACCACCGCCTCGGTCTCGGCGGCGCCGTCGACGGCCCGGGCCACGGCCGTGGCCACGTCGGGGGCGACCTCGGCGTGCAGGCCGAGGGCCTCGGCCTCCTTGCGCAGGCGCTCGGCCGGGGCGGCCCGGGGGCTGCGGTTGGTGGTCACGATCAGCCGGCCGGTCGCCGGGGCCAGCCCCTCCAGGATGCCGCGGACGTCCTTGTCGGCCAGGCAGGCCACCACCAGGGTGCGGCGGTCGACCACGAACTCCTCCAGCAGGGCCGCGGCCAGGGCCCGGGCCCCGGCCGGGTTGTGGGCCCCGTCCAGCAGCACCAGCGGCTGGCGGGACACGACCTCGAGGCGGCCCGGCGAGGTCACGGCCGCGAACCCGGCCCGGACGGTGTCCGGGTCCAGCTCGCGCCGAGCGGCCGCGGGGGCGTCGGTGCCCGGCCCCCAGGCCCCCTCGTGGGCGCCAAGGAACGCCTCGACCGCGACCAGGGCCCCGGCGGCGTTGTCGGCCTGGTGGCGCCCGTGCAGGGGCACCAGCACGTCGGGCACGACCCCGCCCGGGGTGCGCAGGTCGACCAGCTGGCCGCCGACGGCCTGGCGGCGGCGCTCGACCCCGAAGTCCCGCCCGGCCACCAGCAGCCTGGCCTCCTGCCGTTCGGCCCGCTCGCCGATGACGGCCAGCACGTCGTCGTCCTGGGCCTGGCTGACCACGGTGGCCCCGCGCTTGATGATGCCGGCCTTCTCGACGGCCACCGCGGCCGGGGTGTCGCCGAGCTCGGGGTGGTCGAGGTCGACCCGGTTGATCACGGCCACGTCCCCGTGGACCAGGTTGGTGGCGTCCCAGGTGCCGCCCATGCCGACCTCGACCACCTGGGCGTCGACCGGCAGCTCGGCGAACCAGACGAAGGCCAGGGCGGTCAGGGCCTCGTAGAAGGTCACCGGCTGGTCGGAGGCCTGGTCGACCTCGGCCAGGAACGGCTCCAGGTAGGCCCAGGTCTCGGCGAACTCCCCGGTGGAGATCGGCCGGGTGGCCAGGGCCACCCGCTCGCGCACGTCCTGGAGGTGGGGGCTGGTGTAGACGCCGGCCCCGACCCCGAAGGCGGCCAGCAGCGAGGCGACCATCCGGGCGGTGGTGGTCTTGCCGTTGGTGCCCGTCAGGTGCACGGCCGGGGCCGTCCGCTCGGGGTGGTCCAGCAGCTCGGCCAGCCGGGTGATCCGGTCGAGGCTGGGCCCCATGCGGGCCGGCATCCGCCCGTACAAGGCATCGACGGCGTCCTGATAGTCCATGACGCCGTCGATACTAGTGGTCACCGGCACCACCGGCACCAACCGCCACAGCCCTCGCCGTGGCAGTAGCGGCAGTAGCAGCGGTGCGCCTCCTGGTGGAGCTTCCAGAGCACGACGAACACCTCCCCGGCCTCAGAAGGGGAAATAGGAAACGAAAAAACCGCCTCCCGGGAGGGAGGCGGTCACCGCGAATTCGGGCGCTGGATCAGCGCCTCACGGTGCGTTCCCTCCGGGGAGCGCGAAGCTCGACATGGCGGTCGGGACGACCCGGCCGCGCAGGTGACAGCGGCGTCCGCATCCGCGGAGCCACCGTGCTCGCTCGCTGTTCGCCGTCACGCCGTTCACCGCCTCCCGTGCCGAGATCACTCGACAAGGAGTTTGCGCGCGACCCGGCGCGCCCGTCAAGGGCTATTTTGCGCGAGAAATTCGGCGAGCAGGTCGTGGGCGGCCGGGCGGATCCGGCCGTCGCCGTCCAGCTGGCCCTCGAGCCGGCCCTCGGCCAGGAGGCGCTCGATGGCCCGCCCGGTGGCCAGCTTGCCGTAGCTCCAGGGCCGCAGGTCCTGGGGGAACGCCCCGGCCAGGGCGGCCAGCAGGGCCTGCACCGTCTCCAGCCCGCCCGGCCCCTTGGCCTCGACCTCGACCTCGAGCAGCCGGGCCGTGCCGGCCGGGAGCTGGTAGCTGACGTCGTCGACGGTCAGCTCGGCCACCGGCCCGGCGCCCGGGTCGCCACGCTCGACCACGTCCCGGGGGGTGCGGGTGGTCTCGCGGGTCTGGGTCGGGTGCAGCCCCAGCCCGGCCAGGTCGGCCAGCGGCTGCCCCGCCCCGGCTCCCTCCGGCGGCTCGGGGAGCTCGACCCCGCGGCGCCGCAGCTCCTCGAGCGCGGCCTGGAGGGCCCCGGCCGACCAGGGGGCCTCCAGCTCCAGGCGCTCCGCGGCCAGCCCGGAGCGGACCGCGTCGGCCTTGAGGGTCAGCAGGGGCCGGCCGTCCAGCTCCCGGACCCGGAAGGCGACCCGGGCCCCGGCCAGGGCGGCGTCGCCGGTGTCGAGGTAGACGTCGCGGATCCGCTGGGCCGGCCGCGGTCGCAGGTCGAACCGGTCGACCGCCACCAGGGCGGCCACCCGCTGCCCCGCCGCCTCCTGGTCGCCGGCCCGGACCAGCAGGACCCCTTCGACCTCCCGCGGTTGCTCGCTCATGTGGTGGCCCCCTCGGCCAGCTCGACCCGCACGTCGAGCCCGTCTGGCTCCGGACGCTCACGGTACCCGAACGCCGCCACCCGCCCGGCCGCGGCCAGGTCGGCCTCGGCCGCCCGGACCGCGTCCAGCCAGGCCGCCGGGCCGGTGACCTCGGCCCGGGCCACGGGGGTGCGCAGGGGCAGGCTGGCCTGGCTCTTGGCCCGCCGGAGGGCGGCGATGACCAGGCTGGCCGCCTCCAGCGGCCGCCGGTCGGCGGCGGCGGCGGCGGGCGCCGGCTCCGGCCATGGGGCCAGGTGGACCGAGCCGTCGCGCCACCACGACCACACCTCCTCGCAGGCGTACGGGAGGTAGGGGGCGAGCAGCCGCAGCTGGGTGTCGAGGGCGGCGCGCAGGGCCGCCCTGGCGGCGCTGCCGGCCTGGTCGCCGGCGGGCCGGTAGGCCCGGTCCTTGACCAGCTCCAGGTAGTCGTCGCAGAACGACCAGAAGAACCGCTCCACCCGCTCCAGGGCGGCCGTCCAGTCCGACCGCTCCAGGGCCCGGGTGGCGTCGGCCACGACCTCCTCCAGGCCGGCCAGCATGGCCAGGTCGAGCGGCCCGGCCGGCCCACCCGGGCCGTCGTCGGCCAGGCCGAGGATGAACCGGCCCGAGTTGAGCAGCTTGGTGGCCAGGCGGCGGCCGACCCGCATCTGGCCCTCGTCGACGGCCGTGTCGGTGCCCGGGCGGCCGCTGGCGGCCCAGTAGCGCAGGGCGTCGGCCCCGTAGCGCTCGAGCATGGCCGTTGGGGTGACCACGTTGCCCTTGGACTTGGACATCTTGCGCCGGTCGGGGTCGACCACCCAGCCGGAGATGGCCGCCCGGGGCCAGGGCAGCGTGCCGTGCTCGAAGTCGGACCGGACGACCGTGTAGAAGAGCCAGGTCCGGATGATCTCGTGGGCCTGGGGCCGCAGGTGCATGGGGAACACCTTGGCGAACAGCTCCGGGTCGTCCTCCCAGCCCCCGGCGATCTGGGGGGTGAGCGAGGAGGTGGCCCAGGTGTCGAACACGTCGGGGTCGCCGGTGAAGCCGCCCGGCCGGCCCCGGTCGGCGGCCTGGTAGCCGTCGGGCACGTCGGTCGAGGGGTCCACCGGCAGGCGCGCCTCGCCGGGGGCGATCGGGTGCTGGTGGTCGACCTCGCCGGCCTCGGTCAGCGGGTACCAGAGCGGGATGGGGACGCCGAAGAACCGCTGGCGGCTGACCAGCCAGTCGCTGTGCAGGCCGGTCACCCAGTGTTCGTAGCGGGCCCGCATCCACGGCGGCTGCCACGCGAGGGCCCGGCCCCGCTCCAGCAGCCGTTCGCGGTGGGCGAGCAGGCGGACGAACCATTGGCGGCTGGTCACGATCTCCAGCGGCCGGTCGCCGTTCTCGTAGAACTTCACCGGGTGGGTGACCGGCCGGGGCTCGCCGGCCAGGTCGCCGGCGGCCCGGAGGAGCTCGACGACCCGGCGTCTGGCCTCGGCGATGGTCTGGCCGGCCAGCTCGGCCCAGGCCGGGCCGGCGGGCACCCCCTGGGGCGGTTCCGCCGCCAGCCGGCCGTCGCGGGTGACGACCGAGCGGACCGGCAGCTTCAGCTCCCGCCACCAGAGCACGTCGGTGAGGTCCCCGAAGGTGCAGATCATGGCCAGCCCGGTCCCCTTGCCGGGGTCGGCCAGCCGGTGGGCGACCACCGGGACGGGCACCCCGAACAGCGGCGTGGTCGCGGTCGTGCCGACCAGGTCGCGGTAGCGGCCGTCGTCCGGGTGGGCGACCAGGGCCACGCACGCCGCCAGCAGCTCCGGCCGGGTCGTCTCCACCACCAGGCCGGGCCCTCCCGGCCCGGGCCCCGGCGTCCCGAACCGCAGCCGCACGGCCACGCCCGGGACCTCGCGGTCCTCGACCTCGGCCTGGGCCACGGCCGTCCGGTAGGTCACGTCCCACAGGGTCGGCGCCTCGGCCTGGTAGGCCTCGCCCCCGGCCAGGAGGCGCAGGAATCCTCGCTGCGATGCCCGCCGGGCCCGCTCGCCGATGGTGGTATAGGCCAGCGACCAGTCGACCGACAGCCCGAGCTGGCGCCAGAGCGTCTCGAACACCTGCTCGTCGGCGTCGGTCAGGCGCCGGCACAGCTCGACGAAGTTGGGCCGCGAGATGGGCAGCTTGCGTTTGGGCGGGCTGGCCGGCGGCGAGAAGCCCGGGTCGTAGGGCAGCGACGGGTCGCAGCGGACCCCGTAGAAGTTCTCGACCCGGCGCTCGGTCGGCAGCCCGTTGTCGTCCCAGCCGACCGGGTAGAACACGGCCCGCCCGCGCATCCGCTGGAAGCGGGCCAGGACGTCGGTGTGGCAGTAGGAGAAGACGTGGCCGACGTGCAGCGACCCGCTGACCGTCAGGGGCGGGAAGTCGATCGCGTAGACGTCCTCCCGGGGCCGCCGCCGGTCGAAGCGGTAGGTGCCGTCGGCCTCCCAGCGGGCTCCCCACCTGGTCTCGAGCCCGTCGAGGGACGGCCGCTCGGGGACGCGGTCCATACGTCCCCCTCCTGGGTGTCGCGGGTCGCGGCCATCAGCGGGCCCCGGACAGCTCGACCTGCTGGGCGCGGACCTTGGCCAGGGCCTCGTCGACCTCGGCCAGGCGCTCGCGGGCCTTGGCGACCACCGGGGCCGGGGCCTTCTCCAGGAAGGCCGGGTTGGCCAGCTTGGCCTCGGCCCTGGTCCGCTCGGCGTCGAGGGCGGCCAGCTCCCGCTCCAGGCGGGCCCGCTCCTCGTCCAGGTCGAGCAGCCCCTCCAGCGGCAGGTACAGCTCGGCCCGCCCGGCCAGCAGCTTGGCGTTGGGGGTGGTGGGGGCTGCCGTCGCGACCTCCACGTCCTCCAGGCGGGCCAGGCGCCGGAGGCTGTCGGCCTCGGCCCGGAACAGGTCGGCCTGGCCCTGGTCGGCGGCGACCACCACCAGCCGGGGCCGGCTGGCCGTGGGGACGCGGTGCTCGGCCCGGAAGCGGCGCAGGGCCACGATCGCCTCCTGGAGGTCGGCCATGCCGGCCTCGGCCCCGGGGTCGACGTCGCCGGGCCGCTCGGCCGGCCACGGCCCCAGAGTGATGGTCTCGACCCCGGTCAGGGCCCGGTCCAGCTCCTCGGTGACGAACGGCATCACCGGGTGGAGCAGCCGCAGCGTCACCTCCAGGGCGTAGGCCAGGGTGGCCCCGGCCCGCCGGGCGTCCTCGCCGCCCGCGCCCAGCCGCGGCTTGGCCAGCTCGACCGCCCAGTCGGCCAGCTCGCTCCAGGCGAACCCGTGCAGCAGCCGGGCCGCCTCGGCCGGGTCGAACCCGTCGTAGGCCGCCGTCACCGCCGCCCTGGTTTCCTCAAGTCTGGAAAGCAGCCACCGATCCGCGAGCGAACCACCGCCGTCCCGGTTCACCGGGGGGGCGGAAAGCGCCCCCCCGGACCCCCCCG
>OCZS010000463.1_pt1 | contig 13191 bp, 10 predicted proteins | sample 1539071 | NCBI WGS metagenome assembly OCZS01 (sample SAMEA3113584, study PRJEB22503) | soil metagenome
CCGCCGATCACGAGGATGAAGAGGGCCACGTCGATGGCACCGAAAAGCGTGCCGGTGTTGAAAAAGTCGACGTTGCCCGTCTCCGCGTCCTCGATGCCGTACATCCCGTTGATCGGCGCCCGCAGGGAGTCGACGAGGATCCGCTGCGGGCTGGCGTCGACCTCCTCGTAGGTGCCCGGGACGGGCGAGCCGTCCTCGTCGAGGGCGTACTGGCCGGCGGGGATGACCCACGTGGCCAGCGCCATGATGAGGATGAGCGCGAAGAGGATGGTGTAGGCGGACGGCAGGGTGAATCGGCGCTTGTGTTCTATGGGCTCGGCGTCGGGGGGCGCGGCCGGGGGGACGGCACCGTCGTCCGCCGTCCCGGCCGTATGGATGTCACTCGACATGCTGGTCTCCTCCTGAAGCGACCAACGGCTGTTCCGGTGGGGTGTCGCCCTCCGCGGGCTCGGTGTGCTCGATGCGGAACCCGGTGAACGCAAAGGCCACGGCGACGAGTGGGTTGAGCAGGTTGAAGAAGGCCCAGGGCAGGTAGCTCATCGTCGGAACGCCGAGCACCCCGGTCATGTAGGCCCCGCAGCTGTTCCAGGGGACCAGCGGCGAGGTCACGGTCCCGGTGTCCTCCACGGTGCGCGACAGCATCCGGGGGGCGAGCCCGCGGCGGGCGAACGCGGTGCGGAACATCCGGGCGGGCAGCACGACGGCGACGTACTGGTCGCCGGCCACCACGTTGAGGCCGGCGCTCGTCCCGGCGACCGAGGCGATGAGCGTCGCATCGGAGCGGGCCCGCCGCACCACCGGGGCGATGAGGCGGTCGAGGAACCCGGCCTCCTCCATGATGGCGGCGAAGCTCAGCGCCCCGAGGATGAGCCAGACCGTCGACAGCATGCTCGCCATGCCGCCGCGGGAGAAGAGGTCGTCGATCGTGGCGTTGCCGCTGGTCGAGACGAAGCCGTTGGCCATCGAGCCGTACACGGCCTCGATGCCGTTTAGCACGGCGCCCTGGCCGGGCTCGTCGACGAAGGCCTTGACGACGTCCGGCTGGGTGAAGGATGCCAGGATCCCCGAGAAGATGGCCGCCGCCATGATGGCCAGGAACGGGGGGACCTGCCGGATGCTGAAGACGATCAGCAGCAGGAGCGGAAGCAGGTTGATCGGCGAGATCGAGTACACATCGGCCAACACGTCGCGGGCCTGGTCGACGCCGACCGCCGACGACGACGGGTCGACGACCAACCCGACGGCCAAGTAGCCCACCAGCGCCAGGACGAAGGCGGGGATGACGGTCGTCATCATCCCCTTGATGTGCTCGTTGACCGTGACACCGCCCACCAGGCTGGGCACGAGGATCGTCGTCTCCGAGAGCGGCGTCATCTTGTCGCCCACGTAGGCGCCGGAGATGACCGCCCCGGCGGCGATGGTCGTCGACATCCCGAGGATCGGGGCCATGCCCACGAAGGCGACCCCCAGCGTGCCGGCCGTCGTCCACGAGCTGCCGGTGACCATGCCCACCACCGCGCAGATCAGGGCAACGGCCAGGTAGAAGATCCCCGGCCGCAGCAGGGCGATCCCGTAGGACACGACGGTCGGGATGGTTCCGGCCAGGTTCCAGGTGCCGATGAGGGCCCCGACCGCCAGCAGGATGAAGATGGCCCCCATCGCCGAGGAGACGCCGCCGACCGCGGCGTCCCGCAGCCGCGCCGAGGTGTAGCCGTTCTTGAGGGCCACGAGGCCCGCGAACATCGCGCTGGTGAGCAGCGCCACCTGGAGCGGCCCGTTGGCGGCGTCGATGCCGAACAGGACGATCGTGAGGGTGAGGAGGGTCACCAGCACGACGATCGGGGCGAGTGCGTCGAGGAGGGTGGGTGGCCGGGGCGTGGCCTCCTCGTCTGCCGGGGCGGTCACGACGCCTCGATAACGACCACGCGCACGTCCTCGGGATCCCCCACCCGCCCACCGACGCCCGGGTCGTTCCGGGCGAAGGCGAGGAGGCCGACGATGCCGAGCGCCGCCAGTCCCGCGATCAGGTACCGGATGGCGTTCGAGTCAGACATCGCCGGCCCTCACACCGGGTCCCGCAGGAGGGGGCACGTCATGCAGTGGCCGCCGCCCCGCCCCTTGCCGAGCTCGAAGCCGGCGATCTCGACGACCTCGACGCCCGCCTCCCGCATCTTGGCGATCGTGTGGGTGTTGCGTTCGTAGGCCACGACGACGCCGGGCTCGAGGGCCACGACGTTGTTGCCGTCGTCCCACTGCTCTCGCTCCTGCTGGTACGCGTCGCCACCCGTCTCCACGACCTGGAGCTTGGGCACCCCCAACGCGTCGGCGACCGCCGAGACGAAGTCGTCCTCGACGGTGACGTTGAAGTCGCCGGGCGTCGTCCCCGGCCGGAGGGTGATCGCCCGGATGTTGTCGACGACCCTGGAGTAGGCGGTCGCCTTGTCGCGGTCGAGCAGCGTGAAGACCGTGTCGAGGTGCATGTGCGCCCGGTCCTTCGTCATCACGCAGGCGATCACGCGCTCGGCGGCCCCCTTGGCGAACAGGGCCTTGGCGACCTGCTCGATCATGCGGGCCTGCGAGCGCTCGCTCATGCCGATGAGGACGGCGCCGTTGCCGATCGGCATGACGTCGCCGCCTTCGAGCGAGGCCAGCCCGAAGTCGGTCGTCTCAAGGCGCCCGTCTTCGCCCTCGTGCGGGTACCAGAACTCGAAGTCGGCCCCGGCGAACATCGGGTGCGCCTTGTAGATGGCCGCGACGTTGAATGCCTCCCGGCGCCGAGCCGGCCAGTACATCGGGTTGACGGACACACCCCCGTACATCCAGCACGACGAGTCGCGGGTGAAGAGGGTGTTGGGCAGGGGCGGGAGGACGAACTGGCTCGTATCCTCCAGCGCCGCGCCGATCAGCGACGTCGTGGCGATCACGTCGAGGTCGAGGTCGGCCTCGGCCACGGTGAGCCCTCCGACCAGGTGCCGGGCGAGCTGCTCGGGCGTGAGGTCGCCGAGCATCGCCCGGACCTCGTCGACGAGCGACCAGCTCACCGTGTGCTCGGACGCCACGAGCTCGATGAGCCGGGCGCGGGCCTCCTGGCTGGCCGCCAAGGCCTCCGTGAGCAGGTCGGTGAGCAGGAAGACCTCGACGCCCCGCTCACGCATCCGCGAAACGAACTGGTCGTGCTCCCATTGGGCCCGTTCGACCCACAGGACATCGTCGAACAGCAGGTCGTCGTGGTTCGTCGGGGTCAGGCGCTGGAGCTCCAGGCCCGGGCGGTGGACCATGACCTTGCGCAACCTGCCCACTTCCGAATGGACGCCGAACTCGCTCATCGCCGGTCCTCCCTCGCCAACTCGGCCAGCGCCGGCACGACGCTCGTGCCGGCGTCTCCCTCGACGATCCTCTCGATGTCCGCCAGCGCTCCGATGGCAGCGCGCTTGCCCGTGGCCTCGACGAACCGCATGGCGGCGCCGACCTTCGGCCCCATCGACCCCGCGGCGAAGTCCTGGCCCCGCAGGTCGTCCGGCGTCACCCGCCCGAGCCGGCGCTCGTCGGGGGTGCCCCAGCCCTCGTAGACGCCGTCGACGTCCGTGGCCATGACGAACAGCTCGGCCTCGAGGTCGCTGGCAAGGAGGGCGCTGGCCTGGTCCTTGTCGATCACGGCCTCGACGCCGCCGAGTGTGCGTTCCTGGCCGGGGACCCACGCCGTCGGGATGCCCCCACCGCCGGCGCAGATGACGAGCACGCCCCGCTCGAGTAGCCACTTGATCGGCCGGATCTCGAAGATGCGCTTCGGCGCCGGCGAGGGGACGACGCGGCGGAGGTGTTCGCCGTCGCGCTTGAACGTCCAGCCCTTCTCGGCGGCGAGCGCCTCGGCGTCGGCGTCGGCGTAGATGGGGCCGACGAACTTCGTCGGGTCGGCGAACGCCGGGTCGCGCATGTCGACCTCGATCATCGTGAGGAGCGTGGCGAACGGGACGTCCGGCGGGAGGAGGTTGCCGAGCTCCTGCTCGATCATGTAGCCGATCATCCCCTCGGTCTGGGCGCCGAGGACGTCGAGCGGGTAGGCCTCGACCTCCTTGTAGGCGGCCGCCTGCAGTGCCAGGAGGCCGACCTGGGGCCCGTTGCCGTGGGAGATCACCAGCTGGTGCCGCTCGGCCACCGGCGCCAACGCCCGGGCCGCCACCCGCACGTTGGCCCGCTGGGCGTCGGCGGTCATCGGTTCGCCCCGTTTGAGCAGGGCGTTGCCGCCGAGGGCGATGAGGATGCGCACGGCCGCCTCAGTTCCCGAGCGTGGCGACGAGGAGCGCCTTGATCGTGTGCAGCCGGTTCTCCGCCTGGTCGAACACGATGCTGGCCGGCGATTCGAAGACCTGGCCCGTGACCTCGAGCCCCGAGGACATGCCGGTGTGCTCCATGATCTCCCGCCCGACCACGGTGTTCGGATCGTGGAAGGCCGGCAGGCAGTGCATGAACTTCACCTTCGGGTTACCGGACTTCTCCAACAGCGCGGCGTTGACCTGGTAGGGCGTGAGCAGGTCGACCCGTTCCGCCCAGACGTCCTTGGCCTCGCCCATCGACACCCAAACGTCGGTGTGCACGAAGTCGACGCCGGTGACCGCGGCGCCGACGTCCTCGGTGATCGTGATCTGGGCACCGGTCCGCTGGGCGATGTCCCTGGCGGTGGCCACCACGGCGTCGGGGGGTGCCAGGGCCGCGGGCCCGGCGAGGCGGACGTCGGCTCCCATCAACGCCCCCATGACCAGCAGTGACCGGCCCATGTTGAACCGGCAGTCGCCGACGAACGCGTAGGCCAGGGCGTCGTAGGGCTTCCCGCTGGCCTCGTGCATCGTGAGGAAGTCGGCCAGCATCTGCGTGGGGTGCCACTCGTCGGTCAGACCGTTGTAGACGGGGACCCCGGCGTACTCGGCCAGCGTCTCGACGTCGGTCTGGCTGTTGCCACGGAACTCGATGGCGTCGTACATGCGGCCGAGCACCCGCGCCGTGTCTGCCACCGACTCCTTGTGTCCGAGCTGCGAGCCGGACGGGTCGAGGTAGGTCACGTGGGCGCCCTGGTCGAAGGCGGCGACCTCGAAGGCGGACCGGGTGCGTGTCGAGGTCTTCTCGAAGATCAGGGCGATCTCCTTGCCCGCCAGGCGGCGCGCCTCGGTGCCCGCGTACTTCGTGATCTTCACGGCCTCGGCGAGCTGCAGGAGATGCCGCAACTCCTGGGGCGTGAAGTCGATCTCCTTCAGGAAGCTGCGATTCCGCAGGCTGAACATGGACGGGCTCCCCCGTGGTGGTCGCTTCGCTGGCCGCACGATGCGCCGGACCCGGGTGGGCGGGACCTACCCCGGCGTGGGTGGTTGGACGGCGAGCCACCCGCGGCGGGGTGGTGGCCACCCACCCGCAGCGGCGCGACCGTCGGTCACGACCAGGGAGGTCCCCAATGGCCGAGATCTACGCACGTGACGTCCGCGCCGCCGAGCGCGGCACGGGGTGGCTCGCGTTCGCAGGTTCCATGCTCGTCCTCGGCGGCGGGTTCAAGATCCTCGACGCCTTGTGGGCGTTCAAGTACGACGACGAAGTGTCCGGCGAGGTCCAGACCGTCGTCCTCGAGAACGACCTCCAGGCGTGGGGCTGGGTCTGGCTGATCGTCGGGATCGTCCTCATCGTCACCGGCTTCGCCGTGGTCACGGGAGCCGAGTGGGCCCGCTGGGTCGGTATCGTCGTCGCCGTCCTGGCGGGGCTGACGTTCCTACCCTGGATCTACTTCGAGCCCCTCTGGACGATCCTCAGCGTCACCCTGGCCGTCCTCGTCGTCTACGCACTCGCGACCTACGGAGGCCGCCAGGCGCCCGGCCCCCGCGTCGCCGTCTGAGCCGGAGGAGACGACTGATGGTCGCAACCGTGGCGGATGTCGGGACCGTGGACCGGGAACCCGACTGGTACGAGCTGACCCGCGAGGAGGCCTGCCGTCGCCTCGAGGTCGACCCCGCGGTCGGCCTCAGCGCCGCCGCCGTGGAGGAGCGGCGGGCGCGCTACGGGCCGAACAGGTTGGCCGAGGAGGCGAAGGAGCCCGGATGGCGGAAGTTCCTCCGCCAGTACGAGGACCTCATGCAGCTGGTGCTCGTGGGCGCCGCCGTCGTGAGCATCGTGGCGCTGCAGGACGTCTCGACCGGCCTGGTCGTCCTCGGGCTCACCGTGGTCAACGCCTTGATGGGCCTGCACCAGGAGGGCAAGGCCGCCGAGAGCGTGGCCGCCCTCCGCCAGATGCTGATCATCACGGCTCGCGTGCGGCGGGACGGCGAGGTGGTCCAGGTCCCCGCCGAGGACCTCGTCCCCGGCGACATCGTGAGCTTCGAGGCCGGCGACAAGGTGCCGGCGGACGGCCGGTTGCTCGAGGCCGCCACCCTCGAGATCGAGGAGGCCGGCCTCACAGGCGAGAGCACCCCCGCCGCCAAGGTCGTCGACCCGGTGAGGGGTGACGACGTCCCCCTCGGCGACCGGGTCGACATGGGCTACATGAACTCGCAGGTGACGCGCGGCCGCGGCCTGATGGTGGTCACGGCCACCGGGATGGCGAGCGAGGTCGGCCACATCTCCGGGATGCTCAGCGGGGTCGAGCAGGAGAAGACGCCGCTCACCAAGCAGCTCGACCAGATCACCGTGATCATCACGATCATGGCCGCCGTGGCCCTGGTCCTGATCATCATCCTGGGCCTCGTCCGGGGCGAGGACTTCGACGATCTGTTCCTCGTGGGCGTCACCCTGGCGATCGCCGCCATCCCCACGGGCCTCCCGGCCGTGGTGACGATGCTGCTGTCGGTCGGCACCCGGGCCCTCGCGGCCCAGGGTGCCATCATCAAGCGCCTCCGCTCGGTCGAGACCTTGGGTTCGACGTCGGCCATCTGCTCCGACAAGACCGGAACGCTCCCCCTCAACCAGATGACGGCCCGCGAGCTGGTGGTCGTCGGCCGCCGCTTCCACGTGGACGGCGAGGGCTACGCGACCACCGGCCGCATCCTGCGGGTGGCCGGCAGCGGCGACGGGCCGCTGGAGCCCTTCCTGCTCCCGATGGCGCTGGCCAACGACGCCGTCGTCCGGGACGGCGCCTGCATCGGCGACCCCACCGAGGGGGCCCTCGTCGTGCTGGCCGCCAAGGGCGGGCTCGACGTCGAGGAGACCCGGCGCACCTTCCCCCGCCTGGGCGAGGTGCCGTTCGACGCCGAGTACAAGCTCATGGCCACGTTCCACACCATGGAGGACGGCGGCCGCCAGGTCGTGCGGTGCTTCGTCAAGGGTGCGCCGGACGTCCTGCTGGCCCGCTCCGGGCGCTACCTGCGGGAGGACGGGTCGCCGGCGCACATGGACGAGGCCAGCGCCGCCACGGTGCGCGAGGAGAACGACCGTATGGCCGGCGAGGGCCTCCGCGTCCTGGCCGTGGCCCGGCGCGACTTCGACCCCGCCACGTTCGACCCAGCGGCGGACCTGCTGAGCCTGGTCGACGACCTGGACCTCCTGGCGCTCATAGGCATCGTCGACCCGCCCCGCAAGGAGGCCAAGGACGCGATCGTCCTGTGCAAGGACGCGGGTATCCGCGTCCGCATGATCACGGGCGACCACGCTACGACCGCCGCCGCCATCGCCGGCCAGCTGGGCATCGGGGGGCGGGCCCTCACGGGGGCGGAGTTCGCCGCCCTCCCCGACGACGAGCTCCACACCCAGGTCGACGAGATCGGCGTGGTCGCGCGCGTCGCGCCCGAGGACAAGGTGCGGCTGGTCCGCATCCTCAAGGAGCAGGGGAAGATCGTCGCCATGACCGGCGACGGCGTGAACGATGCCCCCGCCCTGACCCGCGCCGACATCGGCGTCGCCATGGGGATCACCGGCACGGAGGTCACGAAGGACGCCGCCGAGATGATCCTCACCGACGACAACTTCGCCACGATCGTGTCGGCGGTCGAGGGGGGCCGGGGCCTCTACGACAACCTGATGAAGTACATCCGGGTCCAGATGATCATGCTGGCCGGCTTCATCCTGACGTTCCTGGGCGCCGGCTTCTTCGACATCGCCGATGGCGTTCCGCTGCTGCCGCTGCAGATCCTGTGGATCAACTTCGCCGTCGACGTCCTGCTGGCCTTCGGGCTCGGGTTCGACGCCGCCACGCCGGGGCTCATGCACCGGCGGCCGAGGTCGCCCGACGAGCCGGTCATCGCCCGGGCGCTCGGTGTGCGCCTGGGGATCGCCGGGCTCCTCATCGCCATCGGCACGCTGGCCGTGGTGGCGTGGGGCGACGACCGCTACGACCTGGCCACGGCGACGACGATGGGCCTCACGACGATCTCGCTGCTCCACATCGCCGCCGCCCTGGAGTGGCGGGACCCGTACGGCACCATCTTCACGCGGGCTACGATCGCCAACGGGCGCTTCAACCTGCTGATGCTGGCGGCACTGGCGTTGACCTTCCTGGTGACGACCGTGGACGGCCTACAGCGCATCTTCGACACCGTCGACCTCAGCGGCCAGCAGTGGCGCGCCTGCCTCGTGCCGGTGATCTGCTACGTCGTGTTGGCGGAGGTCGGCAAGTTCGTCCTTCGCCGCCTCGATCGCAACGCCGCGTGACCGAGCCGGCGGTCGAGCGGCGGCTCGCCGTTCGGCTCGCCATGGCGACGTCCGAGACCCCGATGACGCTCAGGCCGGCCAGCACCAGCACCTCCCGGAGGCCGGGCGGGGGCGTCGTCCTGGCTCACGGTCGACGGCGCCCTGCCACGTCAGTACGGGGTCGGGATCGGGTGAGCGAGGACACCGGGCTCGACGTAGCCCTCCGGCGCCTGCCGTTCGGGCAGCTTGACCTCAGGGTGGGGCAGCGGCTCGTAGGGCACCTGGCTGAGGAGGTGGCTCATCAGGTTGAGGCGCCCGCGCCGCTTGTCGTCGGTGTTCACGACGTACCAGGGCGCCCATGCCGTGTCGGTGGCGGCGAACATCTCGTCGCGGCAGCGGGCGTAGTCGTACCAGCGGCTGTACGACCGCAAGTCCATGTCCGACAGCTTCCAGACCTTGCGGGGGTCCTCGATGCGGCTCTGGAGGCGCCGGGTCTGCTCCTCCTCGGCGACCTCCAGCCAGTACTTGAGGAGGAGGATCCCCGAGTCGACCATCGCCTTCTCGACGCCGGGCACCTCGTCGAGGAAGCGCCGGGCCTGCTCGTCCGTGCAGAAGCCCATGACACGCTCGACGCCGGCGCGGTTGTACCAGCTGCGGTCGAAGATGACGACCTCGCCGGCGGCCGGGAGGTGGCGGACGTAGCGCTGGAGGTACATCTGCGACTTCTCGCGCTCGGTCGGCGTGGGCAGCGCCACCACCCGGAAGACACGCGGGCTCACCCTGTCGGTGATGGCCTTGATCGTGCCGCCTTTGCCGGCAGTGTCCCGCCCCTCGAACACCACGCAGACCTTCGCCCCGGCCGCCTTCACCCACTCCTGCATGGCGACCAGCTCGGCGTGCAGCTCGCGCAGCTCCGCCTCGTAGTCCTTGCGCTTCATGGTCACCCTGGCACCTTGGCGTGGCGTCGGGTGGGGCGGCACCACCCCGGTCGGGGTGGGGACGACCAACCCCGGAGGTCCGACGCCGGCGCGGCGACGGCGGTGTCGAACGGCCTGTCCCGCCGCCGGGAGGCCTGCGGCCGGTCACCCGTCGAGGGTGGTCCCAAGCGGCGCCATCAGGGGCACGATCGGGGAGGTGACCCTGCAAAAACCGAGGTGGAATACGGAGCCGGGGCCGGCGCCGTGGGCTACCGCGAACCTGGGGCCGCCGGCACCGGTGGCCCCCTACCTTCGCCGCCCCCGCCTGCTCGCTCGGCTCGAGGAGGCGGCGTCGACGACCCCGCTGACCCTGGTGGTCGCGCCCGCCGGGACGGGGAAGACGACCCTCCTCGCCGGGTGGATGGCGGAGGCGACACGCCCGACCTCCTGGCTCACCCTCGACGAGGCGAGCGGCGACGCCGGGCGGCTGGCGGCGGAGATCCGCGCCGCTGTCGACACGCTTCCTCCCGGCTCCCTCACCGACACCGCAGGGCGGCTGCCGGACGAGCTCGACGAGCGCCCGATCCCGCCCGGCGTGCTCGTGATCGACGACGCCCACGCCGTGGACGCCGACCCGGCCGCCGTCGAGGTTCTGGCGAGCTTCCTGCAACACCCGCCGCCGTGGCTGCACGTCGTCGTCGCCTCGCGGCGTGAGCTGGCCGTCCCGCTCGACCGCCTGCGGGGGCGGGGGCAGCTGAGCGAGATCCGCTTCGCCGAGTTGCGGTTCTCCGACGACGAGGCGACCGACCTCGTGTCCCGCCTCGACGACTCGTTGGCGGGCGAGCAGGCCGAGGCTGTCGCCGACCAGGCCGGCGGCTGGGTGGTGGTCCTCGGGCTCGCGGCCGCCGCCGTCCGCTCGGCCCGCGCCAGCGAGGAGCCCTTCTCACCCGAGCGCAAGGACCCCCTGGTCCGGGACTACGTCATGCACGAGGTACTGGCCGGCGAGGCCCCGGAGCTGCTCGACGCCATCGCCGACATCGCCGTCGCGCCCGAGGTCGGCCCGAGCCTCGCCAAGGCCCTCACGGGACGCGACGACGTCGGCGACCTCCTCCGGCGGGCGGAGGCACGGGGCCTGTTCATCACGAGGGTGCCCGGGCCGGGCCGGTTCGCGGTCCACCCGCCGGTGCGGGCCGCCCTACTCGTCGAGCAGGCGGCCGAGGCCCCGGACCGCCTGGTCGAACGGCACGCCCGGGCGGCCCGCTGGTACGAGGACATGGGAGAGACCGTCGCGGCCCTCGACCACTGGCTCCTCGCCGGCCGGCCCCGCCAGGCGCTCGCGCTCCTCGCATCCCGGCAAGCCGCCCTCTACGACCGCGGCCACGAGGCGACGGTGCTCGCCACGATCGGCCGGATTCCCCAGGACACGGCCGACACGGACCTGGTGACCATGATCGAGCACGCCTGGTGTCACCTGCTCGTGGACCGGCACCGCTTCACGGAACTGGTGGACAAGGTCGCGTGGTGGGCGGCCCGGTCGTCCCCTCCGGCGAACGTACGCCTCCGCATCACCATGCTGCGGTCGATCGCCGCCACGGCCGGCGGGCGCTGCGTCGACGGGGGGCGGCTGGCCCGGGAGGCGATCGCGGGCATGGGTGACGGCTGGTGGCAGGACCCGCTCGGTCGCTTCGGCTGGAACATGGTGGCGCGGGAGCTGGCGCTGTCGGAGCGCTGGTCCGAGACCGAGGACGAGGTCCGCCAGGGGGAGCTGGCCCTCAGCCGTGACCCGGAGCGTCGCCTGTCCTTCGAGGGCACGCGGGCGCTGGGGGAGGCTCTGGCGGGGCGCCCGGTCGACGCGTTGCGCGTGGCGGCCAGTATCCGGAAGGCAGCCGAGGTGGCGGACATGACGATCCTGCGCCACGAGCTGGGGCTCGCCGAGGCGATGGCGCACCGGGAGCTGGGCGACCGCTCGCACGCGGTCCCCCTGCTCGAGGAGCTGGCGACCAGCCCGGTGGGGACGATGCTGTTCTGTCAGGTGCTGGCGTCCACCGAGCTCGTCCAGGCCCACCTCGACGACGGCGACCCGAGAACCGCCCGTGCCGAGCTGAACCGGGTCGAGGCGCTCGTGGCCGTCGAGTCGTTCGGGTCGGACGGCCGCAGTTGGGTGGCGCGGGCCGGCACCCTCGTGGCCTTGGCGGAGGGGGCCGTCGGGTGGGCCCGGGCCTACGCCGAGGAGGTCGACGACCCGTTCTGGGGGCCGGTGTGCGGCGCGCGGGTGGACCTCGCCGCCGGCGGCCGGGCCGCCGCCGCCGCAGCGCCCGAACGAGCCACGCCGCGTTGTGGCCGCCACGAGGTCGTGCGTTCGCTCCTGCGGGCGCGTGCGGCCGCCAACCGCGCGGAGGCGGTCCGCTGGGCGACGGCCGCCGTGGAGCAGGCCGTCGCACTGCACCTCCTCCAGACCGTGGCGACCGAGGGCCCGGACGTCGTCGAGCTCGCGGAAGGGGCCGCGTGGCGGGCGCCGACGGAGTGGATGGACCGCCTACGCCGGGCTGCGGTCCCCGCGGGCGGGCCGGCCGTTCCCACTGGCATGGTCGAGTCGCTCACCGGCCGGGAGCGGGACGTGCTGCGTCTCCTGGCCGGACGCCTCACCGTCCGCGAGATCGCCAACGAGCTCTACGTGTCGCCGAACACGCTCAAGTACCACCTGAAGACGATCTATCGCAAGCTCGGCGTCGGGTCGCGCGCCGAGGCGGCTGACGTCGCTCGGCGCATGGCGAGGATCCAGCCGCAGCCGTAGGGCGGAGGGGCTCCCCGATCACCTTCGACTTCTGCCGCTCGAACTCGTCGCAGGTGATCAGCCCCCGGTGCAACAGCCCGACGAGCTCGGTCAGCGGCGCCACCGGGTCGAAGATCATGGCCTCGCAACCACGGTCGGTCCCGGGCCGGCTCAGCGGCCGGGTGAGGACGTCCGGCCGTTCCCTTCGGGGCGTGGCGCTCTGTCGCATGCTCATCGTCCTCGGTCGTCGTCCTGCCGGTCGGCCAGCGCCGCCTCCACCCGCACTGCGGCCATGCGCTCGCCGGCCGCGATCTCGCCGCCGGCGCCCCGCACGGCCCGCGACAACTGCTCGGCCCACCGGTCCTCCGCCACGAGCACGACTGCGAACTCGCCGGGCCGGACGGCGCCCGCCGCCAAGCGCAGGTCGTTCTCGCTCAGCAACCCCAGGTCGACGTCCAGTGCCCCCAGTCCCGCGAGGGCGTCGACGTCGCCGACCTCGAGCATCTCGAGGGCGCCATCCGCGGCCCGGGCGAGGACGGCGATGTCGAGGACACGGATGTGCTCCGACCGGACGATGTCGGTCAGCGCCGGGACGACGCTCCCGAGCGCGGCGCGATCGGGGAAGGCGATGACCAGGTACTCGACGAGGTCCGCCCTCACCTCGCGCGGTCGCTCCGGTGGTTCGTGCCCAGGGCTCAAGGTCGCGGTCCTGACTCCTTCGTTCACGGCACCACGCATGGTGGCTCCGGCGGGAGTGGCCAGGCACCACCCCGCAGCGGGTGGTCTCGCGGCGCCGACCCCCAGCGGGGTGGTGCCCGGCCACCCGGGCGGGGTGATGGTTCGACCGGTTTCGCGGGCCGCCCGCCGGCCACGTCGGCGGGAAGACGCAAAGGCGCGAGATGG
>OCZS010000464.1_pt1 | contig 13190 bp, 14 predicted proteins | sample 1539071 | NCBI WGS metagenome assembly OCZS01 (sample SAMEA3113584, study PRJEB22503) | soil metagenome
CCAGTCAGGAGCTGGGTCGCCGCTGGACCCCCGAGGAGCTGGCCGCGGCCGCCCCGGAGCTGTTCGGCGACCGCCCGACCCGCGCCCCCTGGCGGCCCTCCAGCCTGCGCAGGATCATCGAGTCGGCCCGGGGCGGCGCCGGGGAGGGCTAGAGGGCGGCGCTGTAGGCCCGGCCGGCGGTGACCAGCTCGACGCCGCTGAGGTTCGGGACCGTCACCGGGGAGGTGCGGCGGGTGGTGGTGCCGTCGCCCAGCTGGCCGTAGGTGTTGGCCCCCCAGGCGCGGACGGTGCCGTCGCCGAGCACGGCCAGGCCGTGGTCGCGCCCGCCCGAGATGCTCGCGACCCCGGTCAGGCCGCCCACCCGGACCGGGCTGGAGCGGTTGGCCAGGGCGCCGTTGCCGAGCTGGCCGAGGTTGTTGCGGCCCCAGGCCCAGACGGTGCCGTCGCCCAGCAGGGCCAGGCTGTGGTAGGCCCCGGCGGCGACCGCGACCACCCCGGTGAGGCTGCCGACCCGCACCGGCGTCGACCGGTGGCTGGTGGTGCCGTTGCCGAGCTGGCCGTAGGTGTTGTGCCCGAACGCCCAGGCGGTCCCGTCGGACCGGACGGCCAGGCTGTGGTCGCGCCCGCCGGCCACCTGGACGACGCCGGTCAGCGACGGCACCCGGACCGGGGTGCTGCGGGTCGTGGTGGTGCCGTCGCCCAGCTCCCCGAAGGCGTTGTAGCCCCAGGCCCAGAGGCTGCCGTCGTTGCGGATGGCCAGGCTGTGGCCGCGGGCCCCGGCGATCTGGGTCACCCCGGTGAGGTTGCGGACCTGGACCGGCCGGGTCCGCCGGGTCCGGCTGCCGTCGCCCAGCTGGCTCTGGGAGTTCATGCCCCAGGCCCGCACCGTGCCGTCACCGAGCAGGGCCAGGCTGTGGTAGTGGCCGGCGGCCACCTGGACCGCCCCGGCCAGCCCGGCCACCGGCCCCGGGGCCGGGCGGTTGGTGGTGCTGCCGTTGCCCTGCTGGCCGTACTGGTTCGAGCCCCAGGTCCAGACGCTCCCGTCGGCCCGCAGGGCGATCACGTGCTCGCGGCCGCCGCCGAGCTCGGTGGCGTCGCCCAGCCCGGTCACCGGGCCGGCCGAGAACCGGCTGGTGGTGGTGCCGTTGCCGAGCTCGCCGAAGCTGTTGCCGCCCCAGGTCCGCGGCGTCCCCGGCCCGGCCGCCCCGGCAGGGACGGCGACGAGCAGGAGCAGTGCCGCCACCAGGGCGGTCAGGAAGAGGGACCGGGTTCGCATGCCCCGATCCTCGGCCATCCGCCCCCGCCCGCCCACCAGCAGATGCAGTAGAGTGAGCCCCCATGGATGACAAGCAGGTCCTCGACCGCATCGGCGCCCTGGTCGAGGAGGAGCACACCCTCGAGCGCCAGGCCACCGGCGAGGGCCTCGACCAGGACCAGCAGGCCCGCCTCCACGAGGTCGAGGTCCAGCTCGACCAGTGCTGGGACCTGCTGCGCCAGCGCCGCGCCCGCCGCGACGCCGGCCAGGACCCCGACATCGCCCACGTCCGCCCCGAGGGCACGGTCGAGGGCTACCTGCAGTAGCGGCGGGGCGCCGCGGCGTTCGGGCCCCATGCACGCGCCTGGCACGCTGGCTCAGGCCTCGTCAGGCCCCCATGCACCCGCCCGGCACGGCGCTCGGCGTCCTGGGCATGCTGCAGCGACCGGGGCCCGGGCTCAGTCCCCCGGTGGGGGAGCGTAGCCGACCGGGAACATGCCGTGCGCGCAGTCATCCACAGAGGTTGACCAGCGCATCCGGCGCTACCGCAGGGCGGCAGCGCCGCCGCCGGTGATGTTCGTGGACGGGGCCGGGCGGGCCGGGCGACGGGACCTGACCGAGCCCAGCGGCTGGCATGGGCCACCGTGCCTGGTGGGTGCATGAGCCTGACCAGCCCCGGGCCACCGTGCCAGGCGCGTGCATGGGGCCCGACCAGCCCCCGGCCACCGCGCCAGGTACGTGCGTGGGCCCGAACCACCCAAGCCCCCGGTGCCAGGCGCACGCATTGGCCCCAGAACCACCCCGGGCCCGGTGCCAGGCGCGTGCATGGGACCCGAACGACCCCGGGCCCCAGTGCCACGGGTGCACTGGGGCCCGGCGGTTGGGTCGGGTCAGGCGGCCTGACCGGGGACCTCTGCCTCCTCGGAGTTCTCGGGGACCAGGGCGTGGGCAAGGACCTGGTCGATCTCGCTGGCCAGGTGGAAGGTCATCTCGGCCCGGACCGACTCGGGGACGTCCTCGAGGTCGGCGCCGTTGCGCTCGGGGAGGATGATCTCCTTGAGGCCGGCCCGGTGGGCGGCCAGGACCTTCTGCTTGACCCCGCCGATGGGCAGGACCCGGCCCTGGAGGGTGACCTCGCCGGTCATGCCGACCTCGGCCCGGACCGGACGGCCGGTGAGGAGGCTGGCCAGGGCGGTGGTCATGGTCACGCCGGCCGAGGGGCCGTCCTTGGGGACGGCGCCCGCCGGGACGTGGACGTGGTAGCGGCGGCCGGCCACGTCGCCGTCGATGCCCAGCTCGCCGGCGTGGGCCCGGACGTAGGAGAGGGCGATCGAGGCCGACTCCTTCATCACGTCGCCCAGCTGGCCGGTGAGGGTCAGCCCGGGCTCGCCGTCCATCACGCTGGCCTCGATGAACAGGACGTCGCCGCCGGTGCCGGTGACGGCCAGGCCGGTCGCCACCCCCGGGACGGCGGTCCGCTCGGCCGCCTCGAAGAAGAACTTCTGGCGTCCCAGGTAGCCGCGGACGTCGCCGTCGTCGACGACCAGCGGGGTGCTGGCCTCGCCGCCGGCGATCCGGGTGGCCGCCTTGCGCAGCAGCTTGCCGATCTCGCGCTCCAGGTTCCGGACCCCGGCCTCGCGGGTGTAGTCGCCGACCACGGTGCGCAGGGCGCCCTCGGTGACGATCACCTCGTCGGCGCGCAGGCCGGTCTGGTCGAGCTGGCGGGCCAGCAGGTGGTCGCGGGCGATGGCCAGCTTCTCGTCCTCGGTGTAGCCGTCCAGGCGGACGACCTCCATGCGGTCCAGCAGCGGGCCCGGGATCGTCTCGACCACGTTGGCGGTGGCGATGAACAGCACGTCCGACAGGTCCAGCTCGACCTCGAGGTAGTGGTCGCGGAAGGAGTGGTTCTGGGCCGGGTCGAGCACCTCGAGCAGGGCCGAGGAGGGGTCGCCGCGCCAGTCGGCGCCGACCTTGTCGACCTCGTCGAGCAGGAACACCGGGTTCATGGTCCCGGCCTCCTTGATGGCCCGGGCGATCCGGCCGGCCTGGGCGCCGACGTAGGTGCGCCGGTGGCCGCGGATCTCGGCCTCGTCACGGACGCCGCCGAGGGCGACCCGGACGAACTTGCGGCCCATGGCCCGGGCGACCGACTCGCCCAGGGAGGTCTTGCCAACACCTGGCGGGCCGACCAGGGCGATGATCGCCCCGGCGCCGCGCCCGCCCTGGTCGGCCAGGCCCCGCTCGCGGCGGAGCTTGCGCACGGCCAGGTACTCGAGGATGCGGTCCTTCACGTCCTCGAGGCCGGTGTGGTCGGCGTCCAGGACCCGGCGGGCCTCGGCGATGTCGAGGGCGTCGGTGGACTTCTCGCCCCAGGGCAGCTCGGTCATGGTGTCGAGCCAGGTCCGGATCCAGCCGTGCTCGGGGCTCTGCTCGCTGGTCCGCTCCAGGCGGCCGATCTCCCGCTCGACCGCCTCGCGGACGGCCTCGGGCATCTTGCCCTCCTCGACCTTGGCCCGGTAGGCGTCGATCGGGCTCTCGCCGTCCTCGCCCTCGCCGAGCTCCTTGCGGATGGCGGCCAGCTGCTGGCGCAGGATGAACTCGCGCTGGCTCTTTTCCATCCCCTCGGACACGTCCTTGCGGATGCGGTCCTTGAGCTCGACCTCACCCAGGGTGTCGCGGGCCCAGGCGAGCACCTTCTCCAGGCGCTGCTCGACGTCGACCGCCTCCAGGACCTCCACCTTCTGCTCGAAGGACAGGTCGGGGGAGTAGACGGCGGTGTCGGCGATCTGGCCGGGGTCGGTGATGCCCCGCAGCAGCTCGGCCACCTGGGCGGCCCCGCGGGCCTCGAGGATGTTCTCGACCACGGCCCGGTACTCGCGGGCCAGCTGCATCGCCCGCTCGGTGGCGGGCGGGTCGTCGATCGGCTCGACCTCGACCCAGGTGGCGGTCCCGGTGCCGGCCACGCCGGCCCCGATGCGGGCCCGGTGCAGGCCGCGCACGACCACCGCCAGCTGCCCGTTGGGCAGCTCGCCGGCGTTCTCGATCTTGGCCACGGTGCCGACGGTGGCGTAGCGGCCGTCGACCTTGGGGACCAGCAGCAGGTGGCCGCCGGTGTCGCCGGCGGCGCTGGACGCCGAGCGCGACTCGGGCGTCTCCAGGGTGGCGGTCACGACCATCCCCGGCAGCACGACCCCGCTGGTCAGGGGCAGGAGGGGAAGGGTCTCAGTCGAAAGCTCAGGCATGCATGCTCCAGGTCAAAGGGGTGCGACACCCTCATCAACAGAGGGCGCCGGCCCCGCATTCCTAGAGCACGAAAACCGTTGAGGTGTTCAGGTGACCGTGATGGTCCCCTTCATCGCCGCCGGGTGGATCGCGCAGACGAACTCGTAGCTCCCCGCGGCCGGGGCCGTGAAGGTGACCGTGGCGTCCTCGTTGGCCGGGATGTCCACGTCGGCCTGGGCCTCCGCGAAGGTGAAGTTGTGCTGGACGCCGTCCTGGTTGTCCACCTCGATGGAGTAGCTGGTCCCCGACGTCAGCTCGAAGCTGGTGGTGTCCCATGCCGTGCCGGACGCGGCGAGCTGGAGCTCGTCCTCGCCGCCCCCGCCGGCGGCGGCGGTGGTACCCGGGGCGCTGGTGGTCTCGGGGGCGGCGGTGGTCGCGCTCGCGCTGCCGTCACCCTCGTCGTCGCCGCCACCACAGCCGGCCGCGGCCAGGGCGAGCACCCCGGCCAGCACCCCGATCACCATCCGTCGTCGCATTCGGACCTCCGAGCTCGGTTGGGGCCGCGGTCGCGGCCGTCAGCAGCCTAACCCGCGGCGGCGGCCGCCGATTCCCCGCCCAGATGCCGGGCGATCCCGTGCAGCCGTTCCTGGTCGATGGTGCCGACCAGGCACCACACGACGCCGTCGGTCTTCCACCAGTAGCTGGTGTGGCGGCCCCAGGTGTAGGCGGCCAGCTCGCCGCCCTGGGTGCCCTTGGCCATCCGGGGCAGGTCGCCCCGCCAGCGCATCAGGGTGACCCGCCCGCCCTCGGGGTCGCGGTACTCGGCCACCGCGGCCAGGTGCCCGGCCAGGTCGCGGCCCTCCCAGCCGTTCTTGGCCAGGCCGAAGGCGGCCAGGTCGGGGGTGCGCGAGTCCGGCCCGAGCACGGCGAACAGCCGCTCGGCCTGGGCCTCGGTCGGGCTGCCGAGGCCGTCCTCGCCCCGGTCGTGGTAGGAGCTCCAGGCCGCGGACAGCGGGCTGTCCGGGTCGGGGGCCGGGACCACCAGCAGGGCCGCGGCGAGCACGGCGGCGGCGGCCAGCAGGGCCGCGGCCAGGGCGGCCCAGTGCCGGCGCCGGGCCGGCCGGCGCGGGGAAGTCGCCGGCCGGCCGGCCCCGGGAGCCCCCGCCCCAGTATCCGCCCCGGCCCCGACGGTGCCGGCGTCGCCGGCCTCGGCCCGGACGGCGGCCAGGATCGCGACCCGCGTCTCGGAGGGGGCCGGGACCGCCGAGACCCGCAGCAGCGCCGTCAGCTGGCGGTCCAGCAGCACCCGGGAGGCGCAGTCGTCGCAGGCGGCCACGTGGTCGCGGGCCGCCGCCAGCTCGCCCTGCTCCAGCTCGCCCAGGCTGAAGGCGGTGAGCCGGAGCTGGAAGTCCTCACAGGTCATCTGCCTGCACCCTTCCAAGCTCGGGGAGCAGCATCGCCTCGAGGCGGCGCCGGGCCCGGTGGAGGCGCGACAGGATGGTGCCGCGGGGCACGCCCATCACGGTGGCCGCCTCGGCGCAGGTCAGGCCACCGATGTCGACCAGGGTGACGGCCATGCGGAAGTCCTCGGGCAGGCGCGCGATGGCCCGCCGCACCGCCTCGCGGTCCAGCTCGCGGACGGTCTGCTCCTCGGGGCCGGGGTCGGCGCTGGGCAGCTCGAGGGCCGGGTCGGCCTCGTCCTCGTCCAGCCAGACCAGCGGCATGCGCCGCCCGCGGCGGTACTGGGTGCAGAACAGGTTGTACTGGATGCGCAGCAGCCAGGCCCGGCTGTTGGTGCCTGGCCGGAAGGTCTCGAAGGACCGCAGGGCCCGCAGGTAGGTCTCCTGGGTCAGGTCCTGGGCGGTCGCCTGGTCCCCGGCCAGCCGCAGGGCGGCGTCGTAGAGCGCGTTCATGTGCGGAACGGTCGCCGCCTCAAAACCCTCAAGGTCCACCGGAGACCTCACTCACGTTCACCGGGGCGGTGCCGCCTCCTTGCTCAGGTGAACCCGCCCCGGCGTCCTTCGATTCCCCTACCCGGTGGCGGCCGAGGGCCGCTCACCGGCCGGGATGCGCCGGCGGCGCCGGCGGCGGGCGGCCGAGCGGGAGCGGCGGCGGGCCGGGTCACCCTCGGCGGGTGCCTCGCCCTTGTCGCCCTTGTCAGCCTTCTCGGCCTTCTGGGGCGCGGCCGCGGCCCGGGCGGCGGCGGCCGCCTCCTGGACGGTCGGGAGGTCGAACAGCTCGCTCAGCAGCGGGCTGGTCGAGTACACCTCGTGGACGGGCTCGTCGGTCAGCTCGAGACGGCGACGGATCAGGTCGACGGTCTCCAGCTCGTTCCAGGCCGCGAAGGTGACCGCGACCCCGGCGGCCCCGGCCCGGCCGGTCCGGCCGATCCGGTGGACATAGGCGCGGTCGTCCTCGGGGGTGTCGTAGTTGATCACATGCGACAGGCCGGCGATGTCGAGGCCCCTGGAGGCCACGTCGGTGCAGACCAGCACGTCCAGCTTGCCCTTGCGGAAGGAGCGCATGACCTTCTCGCGGGCCACCTGGGGCATGTCGCCGTGCAGGGCGCCGGCCCGGTAGCCCTCGTCGACCAGGCCCTTGATGGTGCGGTCGACCCCGCGCTTGGTCCGCCGGAACACGGCCACCCGGTCGCGGTCGGGAGCGTCCAGGATGCGGCAGAGCACCTGGAAGCGGTTGAGGGGGTGGACCTGGAAGAACAGCTGCCGGGTGGCGGGCACGGTGGCCTGCTCGCCCGCGGGCTCGGCGTGGACGAAGGTCGGCCGCTTGGCGTAGCGCCGGGCCAGGGCGACCACCGCCTTGGGCATGGTGGCCGAGAACAGCATCGTCTGCCGGTGGTCGGGCGTGGCCGCGATGATCGTCTCCACGTCGGGCAGGAAGCCGAGGTCGAGCATCTCGTCGGCCTCGTCGACGACCAGGATGCGCAGCCGGTCGAGCTTCAGGTGGCCCTGGCGCAGGTGGTCCAGGACCCGGCCGGGGGTGCCGACCACGACCTGGGCGCCCTCGTTGAGGGCGACGATCTGGGGGCCGAGCGGGCGCCCGCCGACGATCGCGACGGCGCGGACGCCGGCGTCACGGCCGGCGGTGTCGATGTCGCCCGCGACCTGGAGGCAGAGCTCCCGGGTGGGGACGACGACCAGGGCCTGCACCTCGGGCAGCTCGGGCTCGACCTCCTGGACGATCGGGATGCCGAAGGCGAGGGTCTTGCCGGTGCCGGTGCGGGCCTGGCCGATGAGGTCGACGCCGGCCAGCGCGAGCGGCAGGCAGAGGGTCTGGATGGGGAAGGGGTGCTCGATCCCGACCCGGGCCAGCGAGGTCAGCGTGGTCGGGGTGGCGCCGAGGTCGGCGAAGCTGTGCTGCTCGGTGGGTGGGGGAGCGACGGTTCCTGACGTTGGACTCAAACAACCTCCTGGTTGCACTGTTGCATACGCTCAACGATACATGGTAGCGGGTCGGCCCACCCGGCTTCAGCGGCGCGGTCAGCGGTAGCGGGGGACCTCGGGGTCCACCTGCTCGCTCCAGGCGTCGATCCCGCCGGCCAGGCTGCGGACCCGGGACCAGCCGCTGGCCTTCAGCCAGACCGCCGCCTGGGCGCTGCGGGCGCCGACGTGACAGTAGACGACCACGTCGCGGTCCTGGGGGATCTCCTCCGGGGCCCGCTCGACGAACCGGTCGAGGCCGATGTGCAGCGACGGCTGGATGACGGCCACCGCCCGCTCCGGCTCGGTGCGCACGTCGACCAGCAGCGGCGGGTCGTCGGTGGCCATGGCCGCGGCCAGCGCCGGCGCGTCGACCTCCTCCAGCAGCGGATGGCGCTGTCGCACCCTGCGTCCCTCTCTCGGTCGTGGCCCTGCGCGCTCATGCTACCGCCTGCGGTACGCTTCGCCGCGACCCAGAGCTCAGGAGGTCGCACCGGATGGCCAGCCCGGCCGAGGTCTTCGAAGCGTTCCGCCAGGCCCACGCCAGGGCCGACGCGGACGCCGCCGCGGCGCTGTACGCGCCCGACGCCGTGTACTACGAGCCGGACAACGTCCCCCACCGCGGCCGGGACGAGATCCGCACCTACCTGGCCTCGGTGTACGCGGTCAGGGGGCCGGTCGAGCTGAGCGTCAAGCGCCAGGTCGGGGCCGACCAGACCGTCCTGGCCGAATGGACCAGCGCCTTCACCGACGGCGGCCGCCGATCGGTGGGCGTCCCCGGCGTCTCGGTGGTCGAGCTCGGCCGCGACGGCATCGTCTACCACCGCGACTTCGGCTAGCCCGGCCGCCTACAGGGAGCTGAAGCCGACCCGCTTGTCGGGGTGCTCCTCGCCGACCTCGATGTAGGCCAGCTTCTCGGTGGGCACGCCCACCCGGCGGCCCCTGGTGTCGGACAGCCACAGCACCTTGGACTTGCCGCCGACCGCCTCCTCGACCAGCTTGGCCACGTCGTCGGGCGACTGGTCGGTCTCGACCACCAGCTCCTTGGGGCTGTAGGTGACCCCGAGCTTGACCTCCATATGCTCCTGTCCTCCTGGTCGGGTGGCCTGCGCCGGTGATGTGCGGGAGGCCGAGCGTAGCACCAGGTCGCTCAAGGCAGGCCCGGGGCGTACCGAATCCGAACCAGAGCCAGGCAACATCCGACAGCGAGGAAGCGAGGCCCATTCGTGCTGCTCACCGGCCCGTTCGGCGGCCTCACCGACGACGTCCGCGAGTTCCTGCTGTGCCTGGCCGACGAGGGCCTGGCCCTCACCGGCTGGGGCGACCTCGACCCGGCCAGCCTGCGCACGGTCAGGGAGCGGCTCCCCGGCGGCGGCGCCGGCGGCGACGGCCCGGACGGCCTGGCCCTGGCCAGGCGGCGCACGACCCTGCTGCGCTCGCTGTGCGACGCCGGCCGGCTCACCGAGGCCGAGGGCGGGCTGCTCCAGCTGACCGAGCTGGGACGGGAGTTCCTCGACCTGCCCGACGCCGCCCAGCTCGGCTTCGTCTTCGCCGCCTGGTGGGAAGGCGTCGACTGGGGCGACTGGGCCCCGACGGCCGAGCTGGGCCGGCTCTTCTGGCACGAGCGCGACACCCTGCTCCAGGAGCTGATCGGCCTGCCCCCCGGCCAGGTCGACCTGGACGGCTTCGCCCGGCGCTTCCGGGCCCTGATCGGCCACCACTGGCCGTCGATGCTGGCCGCCGCCGACCCGGCCGAGTGGCGCCAGGCCCTCTGGTCGACCGCCCTGGCCCCCCTGGCCATGCTGGGCGCCATCGACATCCCGGCCCGCATGTCCCCGACCCCGGCCTGGTTCGCCCTCACCGGCACCGCCCCCGCCCTGGTCGCGGCCGCCGCCGCCATGTCCGGCCCCGAGCCCCCGCCGACCCTCGCCTCGGCCGCCGCCAACTAGCCTTCGCTGTCGTACCCCGTTGGTAGCGTCCCGGCCAAGTCGGACCCCTCGTGGAAGGACGCGGCCGGTGAGCTGGGAGGCGGTGGTCATCGGGCTGCTGGCCGGGGTGGTGGCCGGGCTGGTGTTCGGGCGCTGGGGGCGGGCCGGCGACGGGGGCGGGGGCGGGCGGGAGCTGGACCGGCGGCTGGCCGGGATCTCCGACAACCTCGACCGCCGCCTGGTCGACCTGGACCGGCGCCTGTACCTGGGGCTGGACAGCGTCCAGGACGCCCAGGCCCGGGCCGCGGACACGGCCGCCCAGGTGCGCGAGCGGGTCGCGGTGGTCGCCGGGGTGGCCGAGCAGGTGCTGGAGCAGGCCCGCGGGCTGAGCCGGCTGGAGGACCTGCTGCGCCCGCCCCAGGCCAGAGGGGCGCTGGGGGAGCTGCTGCTGGAGCAGCTCCTGGCCCAGGGGCTGCCCCACGGCGCCTACCGGACCCAGCACGTGTTCCGGTCGGGGGCCAGGGTGGACGCGGTGCTGGTGGTCGGGGAGGCGATGGTCGCGGTCGACTCCAAGTTCCCGCTGGAGGCGTTCGCCCGCATGAGCACCACCCACGAGGGCGACGCGGCCCGGGCGCTGCACCGGCGGGCCTTCCCCCGCGACGCCCGCCGGCACGTCGACGCCATCGCCGACAAGTACATCTGCCCGGACGAGGGCACCTACGACTTCGCCCTCTGCTACCTGCCCTCGGAGGCGGTCTTCTACGAGTTCCTGCGCGAGGACCCGCCCGGGGACTCGGCCTGGCGCTACGCGGTCGAGCGGCGGGTCTTCCCGGCCTCGCCGACCACCCTGTACGCCTACCTGGTCTCGATCGGGGTCGGGCTCAAGGGGCTGCGGGTCGAGGAGAACGCCCGCCGGGTGCTGGACGCCCTCTCCGCCCTGCGCGGCGACCTGGACGGGTTCCGCACCCACTTCGAGCTGGTCGGCCGCCACCTCGGCCGGGCCAGGGACCGCTGGCAGGACGCCGCCCACCGCCTCGACCGCTTCGACGGCCGCCTGGCCGAGGCCGCCGGCCGGGCCACCGACCTGGACCGGGGGCTGCCGGAGCCGGCGGTGGAGCCCGAGAGCGGGCTCACGGGAACCGGCTGAACCAGGTCAGCGACATGGTCGCCCCGGCGACCAGGAACAGCAGGCCGGTGGCGGCGAACACCACCGTGATCTCCTGCTTCTCCTTGACGAAGCCGATCTTGGAGCCGAGCTCGCGGTAGATCTCCTTGAGGTCGTCGTTGCTGGGGGCGGCGTAGAAGCGGGCCCCGGTGGTCTCGGCGATCCGCTGCAGGGTGAGCTTGTCCGGCGGGACCGGGATCCGGCGCAGGTTGCCGGTCTCGTCGGGCACGTCGACCATCCCCCGGTCGGTGCCGAGGGCGATGGTGAACACCGGCACCCCGAGCTCCCTGGCGTCGGAGGCGGCCTCCATCGGCTGGGTCCGGCCCTGGGTGTTGGCCCCGTCCGACAGCAGCAGCACGACCAGCGGGGCGTCGTTCCCACCTGTGCCCTGCTGGGCCCCGGGGTCGGGGGTGGGGGCGGGACGGGCCGAGCTGCCGGTCGGGGGCGGCGTCGGCGGCCGCTTGACGTCAAGGGCCCGCTCGATCCCGTCGCCCATGGCCGTCGCCCCCTCGGCGTGCAGCGAGGCGACCGCCTCGTAGACGGCCGGCCGGTCGGTGGTCGGCCGGGTCAGGGTCTGGGCGGTGGAGGCGAACGACACGATCCCGACCCGGAACTTCTCCGGGAGCTGCTCGATGAACTCGGTGGCGGCCCGCTGGGAGGAGACCAGGCGGGTCGGGGCCACGTCGGTGGCGTTCATCGACCCGGACACGTCCATGACCAGGATGATCGTGGCCTGCTCCTTGGGCACCAGGGCCAGCGCCTGGGGCCTGGCCAGGCTGACCAGCAGGGCGGCCAGGGCGAGCAGGTAGAACGCCGGGGGGACGTGGCGGCGCCAGCCCGGCTTGGCGCTGACCACGTTGGCCAGCAGGTCGAGGTTGGTGAAGCGGACGGTGTAGCGGGAACGCCGGCGCTGGGCGAGCAGGTAGGCGGCCAGCGCGACCGGGACGAGCGCAAGCGCCCAGAGCAGTCCCGGCCACTGGACGCTCACGGGACGGCGCCCCGGTTCATCGCGGGGGCCTCGGAGGCCCGGCGCCCGCGACGGGCGCGCCCGCCCCGGGGCGGGCGTAGGGGGAGCCTGGGCCGGGCGGGCCGCCGGTGGTGACCGGCGCGCCGGGACCAGGCGGGGCGACGGCGCCGACCTCGGCCGAGCCGCCGGCGTGGGCGGCCTCCGGCCCCCACTGGACCGGGGCCGGGCCGCGGGCGCTGCCGGGCCCGGTCACGCGGTGGCGCAGGAACCCGGCGAAGCTGCGCAGCCAGTCGCCGGCCGTCCAGAGCACCACGTGGTCGGCCCCTGACGACTGGAGCAGGGCGGCCAGCTCGGCCCGCTCGGTGGCGGCGGCGCTGGCGAACCGCTCCCGCAGCCGCCGCCGGCTGGTGTCGACCCGCAGCTGGCGGCCGGTCTCCGGGTCGACCAGCCACAGCTCGCCGACGTCGGGCAGCTCCTGCTCGCGCGGGTCGCGGATCTCGACCGCGACCACGTCGTGGCGGCCGGCCAGCTCGATCAGCTCCCGCCGCCAGTCCCGCGGTCCGCGGAAGTCGCTGACCACGAACACCAGGGAGCGGCTGGTGGCCAGCCGGCCGGTCCGGGCCAGGGCCTCCCCGAGCGAGGTGGCCCCGCCGCCCTCCAACTGCGGCTCGCGGCGGACCGTGGCCAGCATCCCCAGCAGCCCGGCCCGGCCCTGCCGCGACGGGATCGTCACCGGCTTGGCGTCGCCGAAGGTGATCAGCCCCAGGCGGTTGCCGTGGCGGGTGCCGACGTGGCCGACGGCCAGGGCGACCCCCTCGGCCACGTCGGCCTTGCGCCGGTCGGCCGTGCCGAAGCTCATCGACGGCGAGGTGTCCAGGACCAGCCAGCTGACCAGGGCCCGCTCGGCGATCTGGTCGCGGACGTGGATGTCGCCGGTCCGGGCGGTGACGGCCCAGTCGATCCGGCGGACGTCGTCGCCCGGCTGGTAGAGGCGGATCTGGGCCAGCTCGGTCCCGATCCCGATGGTGCTGGAGCGGTGGTCCCCGGTGAGCATGGCCTCGATCCGGCGGCGCACGACCACGTCGAGGGCGCGCAGCAGCGCCTCCGGGGTCGGGCCGGGGCCGGGCCGGTCCGGGGTGCGGGTGATGCCGAGGGGATCGTTCATGCTGGTTGTTCTCGGGCGAGGTCGATGCGGGGTGGGGGAATGGCGGTCAAC
>OCZS010000465.1_pt1 | contig 13171 bp, 14 predicted proteins | sample 1539071 | NCBI WGS metagenome assembly OCZS01 (sample SAMEA3113584, study PRJEB22503) | soil metagenome
TGCTGTTGATGTTTTTTTAATAATTGATGATGACATTTATTACTGTAAGCCTCCTGGAGTGATTACTCCACCATATATCATTGCCAAGACGATAAACATATTGATAAAAGAGAGAACTATTAATTTGTACCATCCTGTATGTAAAAGAATATCTATTCTTATTCGGGGATTAATTCCTCTAGGAAGCAATATTAACATTATGATACCAAAAGTCTTTATTGTAAACCAAAATATCCCATTGACAACAGTTGCATTATATATTTTCTCTCCTGTAAATGCAGGAATTAATTCTTGTGGGAATATTTGTGGACCCATCCATCCTCCCATGAAAAGAATAACAAATAACGCTGCTAAAACATATAGCTTGAGATAAGTGCCTAATTGGATTAACCCATAAATCATTCCTGAAGTTTCTGTGAGCCACCCAGCAACTATTTCACTTTCTGCTTCAGGTAAATCAAAAGGGACTCTTTCCAACTCTGCTAAAGATGAAATATAAAAAACAAATGCACTTAATGGTGCAATGGCGAAAAACCAAAAGCTATATTGGGCTTCCACAATGTCTGTAAGATTTAATGAGGCACTCAAAAGCACAATAGATAGAGCAGATAAAATAAAAGGAATCTCAAATGCGATCATTTGATGCAAAGCTCTGAGACCACCGATGAATGGATATTTACTATTACTAGACCAAGAAAAAAGTAGTGCAATTAATGGAAAAAATCCTAGTATTGCAAAAATGGCAAGAAGGCCGACATCTAGATCGGAGACAACCCAACCTGGAGCTACTGGGATAAGAGCCGTTAAAGCAGCAGCAGTAGCTACAAAAATGATGGGAGTACTCCAAAAGATAGGTTTATCTGCTCCTGATGGAGCAATAATCTCCTTTGAAATTAATTTTAAACCATCTGCCATTAATTGTAATATACCTTCAATTTTTCCTGCATATAATGGACCTGTTCTTAATTGCATTTTAGCGAGGAATTTTCTTTCTACGAAAATGGTTGTAGCTGCTATCAATGCAGCATACATGAATCCAGGGAATACAGCCGCTCTGAAGATATCAGTATGGATAAGGAAGTTAATTATTGGAATTGTTCGAGTAGGGTCCACAATCATTGACAAAAAGAGATAGGGAGTAATCACTTCTCCATTAGAATAGGGAAGAGGAATATAAAATAAAATAATAAAGATCAAAGGAAGACCGACAAGAGAAACTATTACTATTATCCAAAATATTAACCAAACGAGTGATCCAACAAAATTTCCAAATCTAAAATCTTTTGGAGCTGTTGCCATCTTTATCTGTCCGCCTCCACAGGCCAATAGTTTAAAGCCCAATATATAGATGGCATATCCCCTAGTCTAGAACCAACGAGTAAATGAGGCAAAGCCAAAATGTTCCTAAAAGATCCAACTGATATTTTTACTCTATAAGGCTTAGAGGAACCATCACTAACGATATAATAAGATAAGGCACCTCTTCCTGACTCGACTCGTTTATAAGCTTCACCAATACGACCCTTAGGATTCGATTGTAATTTCACTCTTACTTCCCCTGATTCAGGCATCTTATCCAGCAATTGGCGAGTAATATTACATGATTCACGCATGTCAAGAAATGGAACATAAGCTCTTGCAAAAGAATCACACGTTTTCATATATTGCACTTTGAAGTCAATTTCATTATAAACATCATATGGTTCAACTTTTCTAACATCATGAGGAACTCCTGAGGCTCTTAATACTGACCCTGTAACCCCTAAATTTATTGCATCTTCCTTAGGTAGAATTCCTACGTTTTCTGTTCTTTGTCTAAACAAAGGATTATTATAAAAAATATCCTCGTACTCTTTTAATCTTTTATCGAAATAATTGATATATTCTAAACATTTCTCCTTAAATCCCTCTGGTATATCATTTCGTACTCCCCCTGGAATATTGAAGGCATGGGTAACCCGTGCACCGGTGAGAGCTGCAAGCAGATCAATAAATAATTCTCTGTCCCCAGCAGGCCACATAAACATTGTAGAATGTCCTAAAAATATACCATAAATAGCAAGCCAATATAATGTATAAACCTGACGATTAAGTTCAGATGCAATAGCCCGAATAAATTGTCCTCGTCTTGGGACTTCGATTCCCAGCAATTCTTCTACTGCGAGGCTATAAGAATATGTAATATTTGTAGAATCGTGAATTACAGGTCTTTCGAGATGAGGAATATTTTGAATGTAGTTTCGGTATTCACACATTTTTTCCTCTCCCCGGTGAACATAGCCTGGATCAGGATCACAATATACAATATAATCCCCATCAACTTTAATTGTAAATCTAAAATGTCCGGAGCCTGGATGTTGAGGACCTACACTCAATGTCATTAATCTGTCCTCTGCCGCTTCTTTAACTACCTCTAATCCGAATTTGGTAGTTTCTTTAAATTTCCTTTCCAAAGATTCATTATATTCTTTTGTCAAACTATTTTATCTCCCTTTAATTCTAAACTCTTTTTTTAATGGAGGAATGTCTGCCCAATCCTCCGGGAGAAGAAACCGTTCATTTCTAGGATGGCCTTGGAAGTAAACACCCAACATTTCATATGTTTCTCTTTCATGGTATTCTACGCTTTTAAATACTGGAAGTAAAGAAGGTAGATATGAGGAATTTCTATCAGTTTTGGTAGAAAGCGCAAAAATAATCGGAGCGATTTCTTCACGAGAATAAGAATTTAAATGATAAATTACTTCAATGACATTTTCATTAGGATAATCCGTACCACATACGGACTCGGCATGATCTAGACCAAGTTGACTTTTCAAGAAAAATGCAACTTCAATAATATGTTCTGGTTTGACGTAAATTTTTATACGATTGGGTTTGGTATATACTAATTGGACTTTATCTTTGAATTTTGAGGATAATTCAGAATATAACGAATGTTCAATATTTAAATCTGGTTGAACAATAGTGAGGTCAGAAGTAGACTCATTAATATCATTATTATTAATATCTGTCATTTTATCTTCGACCTTTTTATTTTTTCTTGCAATAACATACAACCCTGTATAAGTGTCTCTGGTCTTGGTGGACATCCTGGTACATATACGTCTACTGGAATAATACCATCTACTCCAGGCAAAACATTATAGGAATCAATATACAAGCCTCCAGTAATAGAACATGCTCCCATTGCAATAACATATTTGGGATCTGCCATTTGATCGTATACCATTCTCAATCGTGGCGCCATCTTTCTAGTTACAGTACCTTGAACAACTATTAAATCACATTGTCTCAGGGAACCAAAAGCTTCGATAATTCCAAACCTTTCACAATCATAGCGAGGACTAGACGTGGCACCAAATTCTACACTACAACATGCAGTTTCAAGATGAACTGGCCAGAGAGACCAAATTCTTCCCCAATTAATAGCATAACCTAATGGTTTATCTAAAGCTCCCACTAAAACATCGCTAACTTTACTTACCATCAAGTTAAAATTTGTTGGATTAATAAGATCCTTAATCAATTAACATCGACTTCCTTTATTAATAAATATACAACAAAGGTATTTAATCTATTATATTATAGCCTTCTCTCTTTGAGCACTAGCAACTCCTTCATTTTTCTATATTTGTCTTTTTTAATAAAATGAAAATCTAATGATTTACTCCCTTTGTTCTCTGCAAGTTTGTTTTGTTTTACAATATCGACTTAAATTTCCCATTTCTAGGTTTTACCCTCAATCTATACCCACAACACGGACACCAGATATTATGCCATTCGATAAAAATATCACATGTTTGACAACGTTTTTGCCCTAATAAATAACGTTTCCCGTTTCTCGGTCTAATTGCTTTATGACGTTGACATATTCCTTTGCAGGTCATTTTTCACTATAATGTACAAGAAGTAATAATAATATATCGATGAGAACAATAAATAAATGTTATACTGTTGTTTTTGTATACAATGTTTATTCATATTATTTTTAAAAAATTGCAAGCTGAATAGAAATTTATTGTGTTTGATGAGACTAAAGTCAATATTCTATAATCAATCACTACGGTTATTTATGGATGAAGACAAAACCTTTAGTGAAAACTTTTCTGGTATACTGATATTTTTATAAGATAATATTATATTGTAGAATATTGCTATAACGAAATCTATTATTGTAGTAGACGACAAAACTTAACTGTTTTAAAAGCCTATCACATTGTAAGCGTTCTTTGAGAAAGTCAATATCCATATAAAACAGGTATTTTGTGAATTTTATGTTCTGGCTAAATTTTTTGAGATCATTCATTAATTCACTTTTCAGTAGATAATAAAATAAAAAAATCAAAATGGAGTAGGTGCAAATACACTAAGAAGGGGATTTCAGGAAACAGAATGGAAGATTACAATTGGAGCAGTTTGATTAGTATTGTTGGAAGGAGGTATAGGCTCTATCTGTTCTTGAAATGAATCTACTTGTATAAGTACTTGATCAAATGTGGATAACAATGATGTAAAAGTTATAGCAAAGACTAAAGCTATTAAAAATGTCCCATAAACTAAATTGATATTCATCTTTATCAATCTTAACATATACAATATAATATATAGGATTTATACATAGTCTTTCATATTGTATAATATTATTTTTCATATATAACAAGTATCGATTATGAAAGTTGCTTCTTTTAAAACCCACATCAATGAAAGAAATATGAATATAGGTAGGGCTCTTTTAGAGTCGATATATCGATTAATTTTGCTCATGATATTTGTAAGTCTATTTTTGTAATACTATAATTATATTTAATTGGTAAAAATATTGGATAAGTTCTACTTCTTTTAATTGCACTTTTCCCCTTGTCTGCTATTGCTTTTATAATTTCCAACCATTATGATAGAACAAAAATTAAGTTTATATCGTCTATATCTTAATAACGGTAGTTAAATGCAATACATCTAGTAATTCCGTAATGACAGATATTCTTTACTAATACAAGTATTTAAAAACAATAAATCTTAAGTGGAAAAAGTAATATTAAAAATAAATATTATTTCTTAGAGGAGTTTTTGAGCATTGTTATATGATTATAATAACTTTGAAGTACATCAAAGTAAAATTTGTGAACAAGTTCTATAGATTTAATAAATGTGTCCATATTCTGTACTACTATGTCATCTATTATTCTAGAAGTATTAGTTTGATTATCAATTATGTTTCTGTTTATTTTACTATATCTTTTAGAATATCTTTCCATAGATATTAAGTTATTCAAATTATACTCAAATATTTTGTTCAATCTATTAGAATATATCGAATAGTAGGTATTTATGATATTTTTATGTTCTTCCAGGAAGTTGTACTTTATTTCTTTCATAGTCTTTATTGTATGTTTATAGCTATCTAAGTCATCAAAATTCCTTGGTGGAGTTCTATTTTCTTTCAAGGGGAAGTTAGATTTAAAATTTATATTATTCGTAAAATCTCCTATATTAAATTCAATAGATGATAAATGTGCTTTTTGTTGTTGTTTGTAGCTTAGATCAACAATTTCTTTTTCATCTTCTTGAAAAGACATAAATATTGTTGTACTTTCTTCCTTAAAAACATTATAAAAAAAGACAATTTGCACATTAACATTGTTATAAAAAAAAACCAAAAGACATATTATGCAATGATCTCTAAAACCTAATGCTGTTGTAAACCTACCTAACAAGATGTAGTATGTAGGTTTTTTGTATGATTGTTAAATATTAAATAAGTATTTTGATGAGATAGGAAGTCGAAAAAATATTTATTATATTAAGGTAGAAACACCATATTCTTTATGATAATAACTATGAAGAAGTTAGGTTATTCAACAACTACTTCTTTTTTCTCATTAATTGTATCAAAATTTGGCTCGTATCCATTACAACACCCATGTGCTGCAATTACATCGGACGTTTTTCCAAATACATCTATTCCTTTATCATCCACGATCATACATTTTCCTCCACTCATGTCTATCCAATAAATACAATTGTAACAAAAAAATCCTTTCTTAAGATTAGAATCTTTAAATTCATCACGCTCAAGGTATCCAGCTTGCAATTTACTTTGTTTCTTAAACTTAGTTACATTTTCCATAATATCCCCTGCTTTTTCAAAGATATTTTTATCAGACATATCTATTTTATCTCCTTCTCGTTTGGGCTCCATAGAGAACATACAGCATATGGAAGTATACTACCAGATACCTTTCCATGTAAATCTTGACCCTCATCTGTAACAATCATACAATGATTTGGTTTTATAAAATATTCACAGTTATAGCAGAAATATCCTCTATGAGTATCAGAATTCTTAAACTCATCGATTTCCATGTATCCTGATGTAACTTTTGTTAATTTGTTATGCTCTGTGGCGCTTTGAGGTATTTTTTGTGTCGATGAAAAATTTGAAGACATATAATAATTGTAAACTATATCATTTATATCAATTATCTCTTTAATCGTCTTGAGATTTTAAATTACCTGATTCATAGTTTAATTTGACATCATTATTATACACGAGTTTTACCATCGAGATACAGCTGAGTATGTATTTTTCATATCTAGACATTTTTCATAGAAGTGATAAATTTTTTGAATCTTTGGCGATATCTGCAATAATATTTTCTTTGGCTAAAAAATTAGTCATTGATCAAGATTGACTATTAAATTTATAAAATGTACAAAAATAAACATTTATCTGTCTTCGGCTAGAAATCTGAACCAAAGTGACTCCTTAATATTGCTTGCATAGTTGAAACATCCATTTTATTGAATAGGTTTAAACCATATCATGCCTGGCCCCCTCGTAACTATTGGTGGAATTATTCTTTCGGAGATAGTCAAGCAATAAGAGTTTGTTGTTCATTTGTGCTGCTGGTGCGAATGTAACAAGAATAATAATAATAATTGAAATTTTATCAAAACAAAAGTTATATCAAAAGAATTTGTTTTATTTAGATCTCCAAAAATGAGGTCTTTCTAACAGGTATAATTTTAATTTCTCATAACTAGTATAATATAAAGTAATTAGATACATAAAGTATTTTGATGTATATTTCCATTTAATATTTATTCAATAAGATTCTACAATTGAGCAAGTCCAATAATATCTAATTATTAACTTTAAAAGAAACAAATAATAGTTTTGTTTTAAGAAAATATTGGATGAAGGCTTTCCTCTTCCTTACAAACGTTTGCTAATAGAATTGATTCACTGATTTAGTCATAAAAATGCTTTAGCGAATTATATTAAGTCGGTTTTTTTTTATTCTATAAGATAAAGATATAATTATAGGTATAAAATTTAAATATCTACCTTTAAATATCATTACTCTCTATTATAAGGTACATTTTAAAATTGCATGAATCAGTAAAAGAAAATTCTAAAGATATTTCTGATGATACCAATACCGACCCTTCGCAGGATTCTTCAAATGAAATTGAAAATTCATTAAGAGAAAATAGAAACTCATTGACTTCTTCCTCTAATCTAGTTAGGGAAGGAATAATTGCAGGCAAAAGGATAGCCAAAATCTCTGTAATTACCCTTTTAGCAATCGGAATTGTTGAGATAGTAACAGGATATCTAAGTGGTAGTGTAGTAGCAACTGCTGACGGAATAGACTCAATCTCCGATGCTACAATATCCTTTATTGTACTACTTGGACTTAGAATAGCTCATAGGCCTGCTGACAAAAAATTCCATTTCGGATATCATAAGGTAGAAAGTTTTGCGGCCTTAATGGCTGCTATAGGAATGGTAGCAATAGGAATAGCCATCTTTTATAATTCATATCAATCGTTAATACATCCCCACGAAATAAAGGAACCAATTTTGGTAATGATTGTGTTGGCTGGTGCAAGTGCATTATCGTTACATAGGGCATTTCAAATGCGAAAGATTGCAAATAAATATAATCTTCTTTCACTCAAAACAGATGCCCGCAATTCAATAAAAGACGGCTCAGCATCAGTAATAGGTTTCTTTAGTATACTTATAGCAACTCAATTTGGATTTATGCAAATGGATGCAATAGGTGGAATGATAATTGCCGGATACATATTCTCTGTATCTTATATATCATTAAAGAGATCATCTCTTATACTTGTGGATTCATGGCAAAATCCTCAACTAACAGATATGATAAAAAAGATAATTTCTGAGCAGTTTGTGGATGAAAGATTTAATATTAAAAACGTATTACTACGTTCCTCCGGTATGGTTGACCAGGCAGAAATTCATATAGAATTAAGCGGTGATGAACCTCTCTCTGATATAGAAATGTTATCATTAAGGATTGAAATGGCAATTCGCTCGAAAATTCCTTCTCTTGAAAAAATATCCATCATACCGCATTCATCTTCGGAGCTAATAGGTAAGCCTACGTCAACTAAGATGAATGCTCTGCGGAATTTAAAATGGAGGCAATCAGCTTTTAGAATTGATAGAAATAAACAAAGCAAAGAAAATTAAGAGAGATATTCAAATATATTTTGTTAGATATTTTATATACCCTGAAAAACATTTACTAACTACTTGAAATTTACGCAGGAGATAGTATCACAATATATCATAGCTAATGGATATGAGAAACCAAAAATAGAAATTGGTAACTACTATTTAAAATGGAATGAAAAATGTTACGGGATATACCCTAAAGAAATAGTTGACCTAAAAGAATTTGTAACAAACGTTATTCCATATTTTGAGGTAATTTATAAATTAATAAATAGCTTAGAGAGACCAAGAAATAAAGAAAGATTTTTCCTAAATAAGAAATTATCACCAGACATTCATTTTGCGCATCGTAATAAAGCGCATTTAGTTAGTTACGATTTACACATGATGTCAGATGGTACAACATTCATAGATAGAACAGAAAAGATTGAAATAATAACTAAAGATTACAGTACCTTCCCAACTGGGGTTAATGTAGCTAAAGGTAATTTTGACAAACTGGAGCTTTTTTTGAAGTCGAAATTAGGTCAATTGTTATTTAATCGACAAGGTAAAGGGTAGAATTAAAGGTGATTAAACGAAAGGAAGGTTCCTCTAACAAATATTATTAGAAGGAATCTTATTTTTGTTCAACATACTGTACACTTAATAAAGAAAATTTTCCTATTCGATCTGCTCGTGGTGTTACCAACTTAATAGTTTAAAAAATTAATGAAAAATAAGACAGTTAGTCGCGTTTATATTGTTTTGCTTCTTCTTTTGTCAATTTAAAATAAACCGTTTCGCCGTCAAAACGTTCCACTAAACTCTTGGGAATGTAATATCTCTCTTTATCTACAGTACCTTTTTGAGTTATTATAAATTCTCCTAAAATTTCTTGAACTTCGCCAAAATCAGTATCATCACCTAACCCTCTTGCTTCTTTTTTAGTAATATCTTCAGAAGTAAAATCAGTAATATCGTTTGACATATAATCGCTAGTATTACATCCTATTTAACCTATTTCTTATTCAACAAAATTAGAGTTTCTAAAAATACAGCTCATTGAATGCAATTTAAGGTTAAAAATATATATTTATTAATAAATACCATCTTTACTAACACTAAGGTCATCACTATCAAAACCTTACCCATCAAAAAAGAAGATAATAGATTAGATTTTATTAAAACATGATTTAAATCTTATCGGAAAAAATATAAAAAAGATTAAATTTCAAAAATATAAAGTTTGTCTTTACTTTCCTAAGTTTTCAAGTCCTTCGCCGATCTTTCCCAAAGTATCTTTTGCTCCTTCAGTGACCTTGGAACCCATATCTTTTGCACCTTCAGCCATTTCGGAACCTACATCACTAGCATTTTTTTTCATTTCTTCACCCGTCTGATTTGCCGATTCACCTGCATTTTGCATCGTTTGGTTTGTTTCTTCTGATTGTGCAAATCCTGCAATAGTGAATGTCGATAAGCCGAGCATAATTGTAAGAAATGCTGCTGGCAGTATTACAAATAAGTTAGTGTATTTCAATGTGAATTCTTAAATCCTTTTTTTATATAAAAATTTTTGTTATAAAATTTCCTATAAAAAAAATCTAGAAAATTGTTTTTGTAATTTTTCTTGATTATAGTTATTTGCCCAATTAAATTATTATACTGACTATGATGTTTCTTGGAAATGGAAATTGAATTGCTCACTTACTTTAGAAACTTCTGAAATGATATTCTTGACACACTCTGTCATAACATATTATGAATATGACAGTTAATAATAGAAGCTGCGGATTAAATTCTGATTTTGTTATAAGAATTTAATTTATTATAATTGTAAGATCAAATTTGGGATAATTCTCTGTTAATTATAACCTTTAACGGTTTGAGTAAATTTTTTATTGCTATGACAATATTTATTGTACTTCACGATGGGTTTAGGGAATTTTCCAAAACTAAGGATATTCTGCCAGGTTTGGCTTTTTAGCATGATGAACTTTTTGCTGCGAAGAATAGTTTGATTACCCCTATAGACTAATGGTCAATCGGACTGGAATCCTGCCCACAGTAAAATTCTATACAAGCCGTTAAATATTAGAAATTTATTGAAATTATTAATCGCTCTAAAGGCTATTGAAAATAATCTATACACTCATATAATGTCTTAAGTTTAGAGAGGTAAAAAAATAAGTTTATAATATTAATCTATTAAAAAATAAAAAATGATTACTTTGCTAAATCTTGTAATCCTTTACCAATAGTTTTAGCCAGACCTTTGGCACCTTCAGTAAGATTTGCACCTAAATTCTGTGCCCCTTCACTAATGTTTGATCCTATATCACTAGCATTTCCTTGGATCGCTTCACCAGTTTGATTAGCACCCTGTTGCATGCTGTTCCCAGTTCTATTAGCAGATTGATCTACACTCTGAACAGTTTGGTTGGCTGAATCAGTTGCATTGTACATGGATTGGTTCATACTCTCTGCTTGTGCTAATGCGGATCCAGTGAATGCAGCAAAAGAGAGTACTGCTACAAGAAAAATTGTTGTTGCTAGTATCGTGACTGTTGGAATCAAGTGATTGTATAACATTTGTAATTCATTTATATGTAATTTTTATATTTAAATTTATTAAAACATCAATATAGATAAATAATCTGAAAAAATATTCTATTGTATCTAATTCAAAGGATAATTAGAATTCTAATTTTGTATTTTTAATATGGATTTATTTATAATTATTTTAAAAATAGCATTCATTTCTTTTAGCTCGACTTTATAAATTTATTAAAAAATCTTATAATGATAAATCATATAAGAGGATAATAACAATAGCTTTTTTAGCTTTGACTGCCATTAACTTACTTTCCCCAAATGGAATTTACAGCTAAACAATTCGTAATAATTATGTAATAATACTTGGATAATAATTAAATTTACTTGTCTATATGACAAATTGTTAACGTTATCAAAAAAAAGTTATTGTCCGAATGGAATAGGCAATTTGGCCGCCACTACCACATCAGCGGGTTTTGGGTCAGGGTCATCAACAGGTTCAGCAGTAACAAAGAATACCGTATATGTGTACGGATTAACCATTGTTTGATTTAACGCCAGAGTGTTTTCATTTTCCTTGAATTTTCCTACACTTAAAGAATAACCTGATGCGTCTCCTTTGTCTTCAAACCAGCCTTCGTATACCTTTCCATTTGCTGGTTTTTCATACATTTTAGCAGTACCAATCACATTATTATTTTGAAATGAAAAGTCAATGCTACCTTTTTTATCTCCACCATACATATTACCCGCAGTGGGTGTAGTCAAGTCTAAAGATACACCTGTATCTTGAATTTTTTGTTGTGAAGGTTGTTGTTGTTGTTGTTGTTGTTTTTGTTGTTGTTGTTTTTGAATTCCTGTTTGTTTATTATTTTCAAGGATTACATCTTTTGCTAACCCATATTCATATTCGCTCATTAGATTAGTATGGCAACTTTTGCTGTGTCCAAGATTAATAAAATAATCTTGTGACTCTACACTTGATAAAGGCACCATTCCATCATTAGGTTTGGGAAGGTCTGAGGATCCTGATTGTTCCATAGGTAGGAACGGTGTTAACTGACAGTTTCCTAATTGAGGGTCCCATTCACCTGCAATAGTATAGTATTTGGTGTTTGGATTCATTTTTACTTCGGTAGCTGCTGCACCAGGCCTTAAATCATATACAGCAGGAGTACATACTTCGCTTGACTGGGCTAGAGGAGAACCTGCATTAGGTGTTCCAATCATAATTAAATTTGCAACATCTTTTGTATTGTTAGCCAGGTATACTCGTGCATCCAAACCTCCTTTGCTGTGACCCACAATATTTACCTTGTTTTGTCCTGTTTCATCTTTGATTTGTCCAATTATTTTTGATAATTCTTTTGCATGTTCTGCAGCTGAACCACATTTATCATCTGATTCTTTGAATGTTATAGGGTATACAACAATGCCATCTTTTTTGAGCAAATCTATCCATTTATTCCAAACAGTAGCATCTGCCATATATCCATGTATTAAAAGAACAGGAAGCGTTGAATTGTTTGAGGTGTTACTATTTGTGGTAGTATTATTAGACTGACCATATACCGTCGCAGTAAAAGTAAAAAATTGTCCTACACTATTATTACTAGATAGCATGATAATTGCAATTAAAGCAACAACAACAACAATAGGAGTAGTAGTGATAGTTGTAATGATTCTATCTGTATTTATCATCACTATTTAGTGGTATTATCTTTTATTAGTATTTCACGTCCATTATTTATTGTATGTATAAATTTATTACAATATATCTCTCTTTAACTAACTGTTATTACGTAGATTCTCTTTATATTGAACTAAAATATACAGAAAACACTAAAAATTTACATAAACTAGATATATAATTTTTCTTTTCTTAATGTTAAAAAATTCAAAATTGAAATATAAAAAAAGGAAATTAAGTAGTTTTGGTTGGTGTTATTGCTTATGAGTATATCTCGCTTGTTGTGTGATTCCGTACTTAAGTATTTGAAGAATTTGTTGTTTTATTATGAATATTGTCGCTTGAAACTTGTTGGAAGGTTTTTACAGTATTAGCTCCTATTTTTGATAGCTCCTTTACATTCTCTTTTGTATGTTGAACAGATGTATTGACAGAATCTAAATTTGCAA
>OCZS010000466.1_pt1 | contig 13164 bp, 15 predicted proteins | sample 1539071 | NCBI WGS metagenome assembly OCZS01 (sample SAMEA3113584, study PRJEB22503) | soil metagenome
CTTGAACTTCACGGGCATGGTCATCTCCTTTTGGTGCCGCGCAAGCTTATGAGATGACCGTCAAGTCGGTTATCGGCCGTTGTGATCAGCCGTCTGTAGAAACGATCTGACGCGACGCCCGACTTGCTTGCGCCAACCAGCAAAATCGCTCGTCGGCGCGGATCGAACGCATAAGCAATGCGCCATTCGCCGTCGCCCATGCTGAACGTCAACTCCTTCACGTTCTTATGCCGCGATCCCTTCAACGTGTCGGCGTGCGGCCGCCCCAGCATCGGTCCGACCAACTCTAGTGTGCGATGGACGTTGCCGCAGCTTTCTGAACGTCATGGCGCCAATCTCGGAATTCGTTGGCGAACGCGTCATGAAACTCGACGGCCCAAGCCATGCCAAATATAGCCTATACGCTATATTGGCGCCACTCTCGAAGCGCCGGATCACGGCAGTACAGGGTTGTCCAAATTGGATGATCGCGGCCCAAATGCTTGATGATCCGACGAAGCTGCAGAGGACCATCGGGCATCTTCAAGTCGCAAAACGCCAAACCGTTCTTGCTCGGGTCGGCAGCGACGAAACCATTTGGCGCAAAGTCCTCAAGCATCTCGTCCCAAAGGATGTCGACCAGGATAAGGCTCGCGTCGAAATGGCCGTCGAAGACGACGAGGAAGCAATCAGCACAGGGATAAACGACAGCGGATCTGTCATTTAGCATCGTCGACAGTTTGGCGACCGAGTTTCTATGGAGGTCCTGCTGGCTCACGCCTTCGGCCCCCAGATGCCGACGCTGGACATATTGGAGGCGGGTTCCGAGATCGACGACGTAACCAACCCGCAACCCATTGCCGCGGTCGGTAAGAACCGGCGCATCTGCCGTCGACAGTGCAGGCAGCCGTTCATCTGAATCGGGCCTCACCAAGTATGCAACCGCCCGTCCGCACAAGCCCTGGTCATCCATGTGTCCGTCTTCCATCTGCCGTACTCGACAGAGTGGACGTACGGGGAAGGGATGGCGTTACACGACTTTGGCTGAAAGCAGCGCAGCGCTGGTCGGTCACACGTAACAGTGCAGGCGCTTGCCAGGCAGCAGATCATACGGCGCTCGCCAGCCGGGTAGCGCTCCGATTCGGCCAAGCCACGCATCGACGGCAGGATGACTCTTAGCCAGGTCGTAGCCGCTCTCGTGCTTGGGGAAGGACAGGTAAGCCATCAAGGAGATGTCGGCGATCGTTGGCCGATCGCCGATGGCGAACGCCCGGTCCTGCAGGTGGCCGTTCAGGATGCCGAGGAAGTCATCGAGGCGCCGGCGCAGGAAGGCGAGCACTGCTGCGTCGGGTGAAGCCGTGAAGGCACGATAGTAGCGATAGGTTGCCATGTAGCCGCTGAGCTTGTGATTGTCCCAGAACAGCCAGCGCAGAATCTCGAAGCGTTCGGCCTCGCTCTGTCCGCCAAAGCGGCCGTAGCGTTCGGCGAGATTCAGCAGGATGGGCGCCGTCTGGGTCAGGCGCTGGCCGTCTTCCTCAAGCACCGGAATCTCGCCCATGGCGTTGACGGTGCTGCGCCACTGCGGCGTTCGCGTGATGCCGCCGCCGAAGTCGGTCCAGACGGGCTCGAAAGTCTGGCCGCACAACGTGAGCATCAGCGCCAGCTTGTAGCTGTTGCCGGATTCCGGAAAGTAGTGAAGGCGATAGGAAGTCATGCGCGACAAGCTAGGGGCGCCCGTTGTTCGCCACCATTCAGTCCTGCGCCATGTGACTTCAGGAAAACTGAACCCTACGCCGTTGCGTAAGATGCTTCGCTCACCAGCCAGTCATGGAAGCGGTCGATGCGCCTGTCGCGGGCGCGCCGGGTCTGCCGCACGAGATGGAAGCTTCGCGAGAGCCTCACGCCGCCCGGCCACAGCCTGACAAGCCGGCCATGATCCAGGTAAGGCCGCACCAGAGGGTCGAGGCCGATGGCAATGCCGAGCCCGTTCGCCGCGGCCTCGTACACGAGCTGCAGATTGTCGAAACTCGTATAGGGACCGTCGGCAGCCAGCCCGGAAAGACGGAACCATTCCGGCCAGAAGTCCGGCTGATGGTTCGACCCGATCAAGGTATGCCGCCCGAGGTCCTCCGGTCTTGCCAATCGATTGGCTGCAACGAACGCCGGACTGGCGACAGGGTAGGCCTCCACGGGAAGCACTGTCTGGCTCGACGTGCCTGCCCAGGGTCCACGGCCCAGCCTGACGGCGCAGTCGATGTCGGAGCGCGCCGACAAGTCGACGATGTCCGGCAAGGTCGCGATCTCGATTTCCATTCCCGCGGGCCGACGACGCGCCAGGCGCGGCAGCAGCCAGTTGACGGCGAAGGTCGGAATGACGGTGACCTTCAGCGCCTTGCGCCGCGACGCTGCGCGCGCAGACGACGTCGCCGCCTGCACGGCGTCCCAGGCGGGGCCAAGATCGGCGATGTAGCTTTCACCCGCCGCCGTCAAAGCAAGGCCACGCGGCAGACGGTCGAAGAGCCTCGTTCCGAGATGCCGCTCCAGCAGCTGGATGCGGCGGCTCACGGCGGGAACAGTGATGCACAACACCGTCGCAGCCTTCTGCAGGCTGAGAAAGCGCGCGACCAGGACGAAAGCCTCGACGGATCGCAGCGGAAGCTGGCTCATGGGGCCACTCTAGCCCATTACGCCGACCGACCGCAGGTACAGGTCGCTCGCCTCCTTCGTGACCGGGCCAGGCTTGCCGGCGGCGATCGGCCGGCCATCGACCCTGGTGACAGGTGTGACGCCGCCGAGGGTGCCGGTCACGAAGGCTTCGTCCGCCGAGTAGACCTGCGCCAGGGTGAAGTCGCACTCGCGCGCGACGTTGCCGGCCTTGCGCCAGGCGTTGATGACGTTGGCCTGGGTGATGCCTTTGAAGCTGTAGAGGCCGGTCGAGGTCCAGAGCTCGCGGCCGCGCACGATGAAGAAGTTGGTCGAGTTGCAGGAGGCGACGAAGCCACGCGGATCGAGCATCAGCGCTTCATCGGCGCCGGCGTTGATCGCCTGGATGAGCGCCTGGATCAGGTTCAGACGCGAATGGGAATTGAGACGCAGGTCGAATTGGTCGGGACCCGTGGTGCGGAAGGTCGAGGTGAAGAGTGCGTAGCCCTTGGCTTTGGCCTCGGGCAGCGGCGTCTTGTACTCAGCCACGATCACGATGGTGGCGGGACCGACCACGAAGCGCGGATCCTGATTGGGCGTCTTCTTGACGCCGCGCGTCACCATGAGGCGGACATGCGCGCCGTCGGTCATGCCGTTCTTGTCGAGCGTGTCCTGCACCGCCTTGACCACGCGCTCGCGCGACAGGCCGATGTCGAGCTGGATCGAGCACGCGCCTTCGAACAGCCGGTCGAGATGGGCGTCCAGGCTGATCAGCTTGCCTTTCACCAGGCGCAGCCCTTCCCAGACGCCGTCGCCAAGCACGAAGCCCGAATCGAACACCGAGACGCGCGCCTCGTTGCGCGGCACGAACGCGCCGTTCACGTAGACCAGGACCTTGTCGTTGCGCGCGTCGGCAAGATAGGCCTGCGCGCTCGCCTGCTCCGTCGTCATGCTGGTACTCCTAGAGACTGAATTCCTTGTGGCGGGCCAGGAAGGCCTGCGTCCGCTCGCGCCGCGGATGCTTCAGCACCTCGTCGGGCGTGCCCTGCTCGTGGATCGTGCCGTCGGCCAGGAAGATCACGCGCGTCGCCACGTGGTAGGCGAAGCCGAGTTCATGCGTGACCAGCAGCATGGTGCGGCCTTCCTCGGCCAGCGCCCGGATGACGCCTAAAACCTCGCCGACCAGCTCGGGATCGAGCGCCGAGGTCGGCTCGTCGAACAGCAGCAGCTCGGGATCCATGGCGAGCGCGCGGGCGATGGCGACGCGCTGCTTCTGTCCGCCGGAGAGGTGCGCGGGATAGTGTGCCGCCTTGTCGGCCAGGCCGACCCGCGCCAGCTCCTTCTCGGCGCGCGCCTGGGCGTCGGGCTTGCTCATGCGGCGCACCGTGCGCAAGCCCTCCATGACATTGCCCAGCGCCGTCATGTGCGGGAAGAGGTTGAACTGCTGGAACACCATGCCGATGCGCTGGCGCACCAGCGTGAGCTCGGCCTCGCGGCGGCCGATCACCTTGCCGTCGAGGGTGATCGTGCCGGCATCCGGCATTTCCATGAAGTTGAGGCAGCGCAGCAGGGTCGACTTGCCCGAGCCGGAGGCGCCCAGCACGGCGATGCGCTCGCCCTTCTTCACGTCGAGATCGATGCCGGCGATCACGGTGTTTCCGCCGAAGCGCTTGGTGAGCCCGGAGACGCCTAAAATGGTCATTCGTCCCTCGCCAGGCGCCGCTCCAGCACGTAGGTGAGCTGCACCAGCGGCCACAGGAAGACGAAGAAGATCACCGCGACGGCCGTGTAGGCCTCGATGGGATTGAAGTTCAGCGAGGCGATCAGCTTGGCCTGCTGCAACAGCTCGACATAGGCGATGGCCGAGGCGAGCGTCGTCATCTTGAAGATTTCGATGGCGCGGTTGGTGAGCGCCGGCGTCATGCGCTTCAAGGCCTGGGGCAGGATGATGCGGCGCATCGCCTGCAGGAAGGTCATGCCAAGCGCCCGCGCGCCGTCCCACTGGCCGCGATCGATCGACTGGATGCCACCGCGATAGATCTCGGCCGAGAAGGCCGCCGAGTTGAGCGAGATGCCGAGCGAGGCCGCCGCCAGCGGGCTGATCGAGAACGGCATCAGGATCGGCAGGGCGAAGTAGAACCAGATGATCTGCACGAGCACCGGCGTGTTGCGGAAGAATTCGACGAAGACCGTCGCCGGCCAGTAGAAGACGCGTCGCTGCGAATAGCGGCCGAGGCCGACCACCAGGCCGAAGCTCAGGCCGGCGACCAGGCAGATGGCGAAGATGTGCAGCGTGCCCACCGCGCCGGCGAGCAGGGCATCGCTGTTGGCCAGGACCGAGCCGAAATCCCATTGATGCATGTCAGTGCACCGTCGATTCGCCGCTGACCGCCAGGCGGCGTTCCAGCCGGCGGGCGAACAGGCTGAAGGCGGTGATGACGACGAAGTAGATCAACGCCGCGACCGTGAAGGTTTCTAGCGGCCTGAAAGTCTTCTGCGAGATCTCGTTGGCGGCGAACAGCAGGTCGGCATAGGCGATGGTGGCGACCAGGGTCGTGGTCTTCATGAGCTCGATTGCCCGCTCCATGAAAGCTGGGATCATGCGCTTGACCGCCTGAGGCAGCACGATGCGGCGCAGCGCCTGGCCGTGCGTCATGCCGATGGCGCGCGCGCCGTCCCACTGGCCGCGCTCGATCGAGACGATGCCAGCGCGGAACACCTCGGCGAAGAAGGCGGCCGACTGGATCGAGAAGGTGACGACCGCAGCCAGCAAGGGCGTCATCTCGATGCCCACGATCAGCGGCAGGGCGAAGAAGAACCAGAAGAGCTGCACCAGCGGCGGCGTGGTGCGGAACACTTCGATGACGAAGCCGGCCGGCCAGGAGACCAGGCGCTGCCGCGACAGCCGCATCAGCGCAAACCCCAGCCCCAGCACCAGGCCACAGGCAAGCGAGGCGCCCGTGACCTTGAGCGTGTTCAAAAGGCCCTGCGCCAACAGGTCGGCGTTGGCGAAGACCGGCGCGAAGTCCCACTGATAGGCCACGCGAGCCTACTTGATCATTTCCTTCATGACCGGCGGGGCGAGCGCGGGATCGAGGCCGAAGTCGCTGAGCGCAGCCTCGTACCATTTCTGCGTCTGGCCGCTCTTGTAGAAGCCGGCGAGCTGCTTATCGACCCAGGCGACGAACTCCGCATCGTTCTTGCGAATGGCCGCACTGGAAGCCTGCGACTGCGCCGGCGTCGGCACCACGATCTTGCCCTTGCCGAGGCGCTGGCGGGCCGCCAGCAGCGGCGGATGGAACAGGCACACGGCATCGACGCGGCCCGACTGGAACGCCGCGATGGCCGCGGCATTGTCGGGGAAGCGCTGCAGGTCGGCCTTGGCAGCGTGTTCGCTCACGAAACGGTCCATCGACGAGGCCTGCGGCACGGCGATGCGCACGCCGGGCTTGTTGAGGTCTTCCCAGGTCTTCGCGGCCAGGTCGTCACGCGCCAGCACGGCCAGCGAATAGTAGAGCAGCGGCGATTCGGGGAAGTCGACGGCCTGCTTCCGTTCCGGCGTGGCGTCGAGCATGAACATGATGTCGATCTTGTCGGACTGCAGCGCCGCAATGGCGTTGCCCCAGCTCACCTCGACGGTCTCGAGCTTGGCGCCGAGCGCATCGGCCATCGCCTTGCCCATGGAGATGCCGAGGCCCGACGACCACTGGCCGGTCTTGGGATCCGTGGAGAACCAGGGCGGCGCCTGGGTGACGCCGACGCGGAAGGTACCGCGCTTCTTGGTCTCCTCGATGGTGCCGGCGTGCGCGGCCAGCGGCGGCAGGGCTCCTGCAGCGAATCCCAATGCGGCCCCAACCAGGACCTTGCGGCGCTTGATCGTCATGTCACGTCTCCCTCTTCGATGCCCCCGAAACGAACTTCTCCGTGACCACGGCGCCGCGGCGCATGTGGTCGGCGATCTCCAGGCGCAGCGCGTCGAGATCGCCGCCGAGCGCTGCCTTGATGTAGCTGTCGTGGCTGTCGCGCCGCGGACCGCGCCGGCCGTGCGCGCGATGATGGGCCGCCCAGTAGAGCTGCAGGCGGCCGCGCAGGCCGTGCCAGGCGCGCTGCAGCAGCTTGTGGCCGCTCGCCTCGAAGACCAGGCCATGCAGCGCGAGCTCGGTCGAGATGCTGGTGCGATCGTCGCCGGCATCGATGCTGGCCAGCAGCGCCTCGTTGCGCCGATGGAGCTCTCGGCTGAAGCGGTCGTCTCGACGCTCCCACACCTGCTCGAAGGCGAAGATCTCCAGCGCGGTGCGCAGCGAATAGATCTCGCGCACGTCCTCGACGGACAGGGCGGCGACGTGGGTGCCGGTGTAGGGCACCGTCACCAGCAGCCCCTCCTCGATGAGCTGGCGCATCGCCTCGCGCAGCGGCCCACGGCTGACATTGAAGCGCGTCGACAGCGCCGTCTCGGTCAACGGCGCGCCGGGCGCGATGTCGCCGCCCAGGATCGCCGCGCGCAGACGCTCGGCGATATGGGCGCGCAAGGTCGCCTTGGGGACCGGCCCGAGGCCGAGCTCGGGCGGGGAAAGATCGGAAAGAGCCAATTCGCCCCTAAATCTGGCTGATCGTCGATTGTTGACAATCTGCCACGGACCGACACGCCCCGGCAAGGGCGCGTGTCGGCCGGTCGGCTCAGTAGGACTTGTAGCCCAGGAACTTGCCCGACATGGCGATCTTCACGCGGTCGCCCTTCTGGTCGGGCTGGCGCTCCATGGTCATGTCGAAGTCGATGGCCGACATGATGCCGTCGCCGAACTCCTCCTGGATCAGCTCCTTCCAGGTCGTGCCGTAGACCTGCACCAGCTCGTAGAAGCGGTAGATCAGCGGATCGGTCGGCGGCACCTGGGGCAGCGAGCCGCGATAGGGCACCTCCTGCAGCAGCAAGGTCTCCTCCTTGCCCAGCCCGAACAGCTTGGCGGCCTTGGTCGCCTGCTCCTTGGTCATCTTCATCTGGCCCATGCAGGCGGCGGTGACGATGATCTTGGAGGCGCCGCCGATCTTCTTGGCGATCTCCTCCCAGCTCAGCTCCTTCAGCCGCTTGGCGGTGAGAATCTTCTCCGTGACTTCTGCCCGTTTCATTGTCGTCTCTCCTCGTCTTGCTTGTTCAATTCGTGTGCCGAAGCGGCACGACTTCGGCCGGCGGGTTGACCGCCGCCAGGCCCGGCTTCACCAGCTTCAGCCGGCGCGGGTCGTAGCTGCCGTCCGCGATCTCCTGGTCGAACGCCTTCGACCGGTTCACCAGGAACTCCACCAGGTGATTGCGGATGGCGTAGTACTGCGGATGACGATGCAGGTCGTTCCGGTGCCGCTCGTTGCGCGGCATGGTGTTGACCACGATCTCGGCGATCTTCGCCCCCGGACCGTTGGTCATCAGCACGATCTTGTCGGCGAGCAAGATTGCCTCGTCGACGTCGTGGGTGATCATGAATACGGTCTGGTTGGTGTCGGCGCAGATGCGCAGCACCTCGTCCTGCAGCATGCCGCGAGTGAGCGCATCGAGCGCGCTGAACGGCTCGTCCATCAGGAGCATCTTGGGCTGGATGGAGAGCGCGCGGGCGATGCCGACGCGCTGCTTCATGCCGCCGGAGAGCTGCGAGGGCTTCTTGGCCTCGGCGCCCTTGAGGCCAACCAGCTCGATGAACTTGCGGGCATGGTCTTGCACCTTTGCGCGATCCCACGACGGCCAGCGCGAGGAGACGGCGAAGGCGATGTTGCCCATCACCGAGAGCCACGGCAGCAGCGCATGGCCCTGGAAGATCACGGCGCGGTCGAGGCTGGGTCCGTCGATCTCGCGGTTGTCGACGATGACGGCGCCGTCGCTCGGCTGGTCGAGGCCGGCCAGCACGTTGAGGATCGTGGTCTTGCCGCAGCCGGAATGGCCGATCAGGCAGACGAACTCGCCGCGGTCGATGCCGAACCAGATGTTCTCGAACACCGCGGGCTGGGCACTGTCACCGAACCGGCGCGCCAGGCCTTCGACGCTGATGAGGGGGCGTTCCATTGGTCTATTCCGGGTAAGTCACGAGCTTGGTGAGGTGCGCCAGCGCCTGGTCGAGCAGCAGCCCGACCACGCCGATCAGCAGGATCGCGGTGACGATGTTGGCGATCGAGAGGTTGTTCCACTCGTTCCACACGAAGTAGCCGATGCCGGTGCCGCCCACGAGCATCTCGGCGGCGACGATCACCAGCCAGGCGATGCCGATCGAGATCCTCATGCCCGTCATGATGGTGGGCGCAGCCGCCGGCAGGATGACCTTGAAGGCGGTGCGGAACGGCCCGACCTCGAGCGTACGCGCCACGTTCAACCATTCGCGGCGCACGCTTGCCACGCCGAACGCCGTGTTGATCAGCATCGGCCACACCGAGCAGATGAAGATCACGAAGATCGACGAGATGGCGCTGTCCTTGATGGTGTAGAGCGCCAGTGGCATCCAGGCGAGCGGCGACACCGGCTTCAGGATCTGGATGAAGGGATCGAGCGCGCGATAGACCAGGGGCGACATGCCGATCAGGAAGCCCAGCGGCACCGCGAACAGAGCCGCCAGCCCGAAGCCCAAAAGCACGCGGCCCAGCGAATAGGCGAGCTGGATGCCGATGCCCTTGTCGTTGGTGCCCTTCACATAGAAGGGATCCATAAGGTGCTTCCAGATAGTGACGCCGATATCGGCGGGCGTCGGCATCGCCGATTTGGAACCGGTCGCCGCCGCGGCGCCGACCAGCTTGGCGTATTCGGGATCGACGGCAGGCCCGGTGCCGGCCGTGGGCTGCGTTGCGATCTGCCACAAACCGACGATGGCGGCGAAGATCAGCAGCGACAGCAGCGCGGCCCGCAGGCCGAGCGAGCTCTTCAGGGTCGCCACGGGATCAGCTCCGCTTGATGGCGAAGCTGTCGACGTACTCGTTGGGCTTGGCCGGATCGAACGCCTTGCCCATGACCACGATGGTCTTCTTCGCAGGGTCGGGCGGGGTGAGCCCCATCTCCTTCATCATGTTGGCGGTGTCGGTGGCGAGATAGACGTCGGCCGCCACCTTGGCGTAGTCGACATCGCCCTTGAGCTGACCCCAGCGCTTCATCTGGGTCATGATCCAGACCGCGAACTGGTTCCAGGGGAACGGGTCGAAGTCGATGCGGTTGGGGTCCTTCTTCACGCCGCCCAGGCCGTCGGCATAGGTGCCGGTCAGGACCTGCTCCAGCACCGTCTCGGGCTGGTTCAGGTAGTTGGTGGGCGCGATCGCCTTGGCGATCTCCTTGCGGTTCTCCGGCTTGGAGGCATAGGCCGTGGCCTCGATGATCGCCCTCAGGAGCGCGCGATAGGCATTGGGGTTCTGGCCGGCGAACTCCTTGCTGACCGTGAAGGCGCAGCACGGATGGCCGTCCCACAGTTCCTTGGTCAGCAGGTGGATGAAGCCTACGCCGTCGAACACGGCGCGCTGATTGAAGGGATCGGGCCCGAGATAGCCGTCGATGTTGTCGGCGCGCAGGTTGGCCACCATTTCGGCCGGCGGCACCGAGCGGATCGAGATGTCCTTGTCAGGATCGAGCCCGTGCTCGGCCACGTAGTAGCGCAGCAGGTAATTGTGCATCGAGTAGTCGAACGGCACGGCGAAGCGGAAGCCCTTCCAGTCCTTGGGGTTGCGCTTGTCCTTGTGCTTGATGGCCAAGGTGATGGCCTGGCCGTTGATGTTCTCGATCGCCGGCATCGTCCACGGCACCGGGTTCGAGCCGACGCCCAGTGAGATCGCGAGCGGCATGGGCGAGAGCATGTGGGCGGCGTCGTATTCCTTGGCCAGCGACTTGTCGCGGATCACCGCCCAGCCCGCCGTCTTGACCACTTCGACGTTGAGACCCTGCTTGGAATAGAAGCCCATCGGATGGGCCATGATGATGGGCGTGGCGCAGGTGATGGGGATGAAGCCGACCTTGAGGTCCTTCTTCTCCGGCGCGCCACCCTGGGCGAAGGCCTCGCGGGCAGTGGCCAGCGGGAAGACCGAGGCGATCGCGGCCATCGCCGTCGCGGTCCCAACCGTCTTCAGGAACAGCCGGCGCTGGGCATCGACCGGGAAGACCGCGCGCAGGACCGCAGCATCGACCACCCGGCTGAAGCGCTGTTCGTCGCTCGCCGGCACGGCTGACAGGCGGGCGTGGTCGGCCGGCGCATGGTCGCCGCCGCAGCCGCAACGCTGCTGCAACAGGGTCTTGGGATCGAACGGGTCCTTGAACATGGTTAAAAGCCTCCTCCTTGTTGGCGCCGGTGGCGCGTATTGGAGGCTTCGAACGCAAGCCATATGCCAAGGGCATCAGACCATCGGAAAATGGGCGATTAGGCGGGGTCACGCCCGGATATGCCTAAAATCCGGGCAAACGGTCGCGATTCGACAAGCGGAATTTTGCGATTCGAATCTTAGCTCTGGGGATTAAAACGATGGAATCCCTGACTCTTTCCCCGATTTCCGTCTGATTTCTTATTGCGGTGGGAGTCACCGTTATGGCAGTCTACCGGTTGTGGGTTGTTGGGTACCCACCACGATATGTCGGCCAGCCGCCTCAAGAATGGCTCAATCCGGAGCCGCAAGGCGGAAATGGTTGGGGAGTGGGTCGATGGCGTTATCGCGACACGAGCGGACCAGACGAAAAGTCGATCTCAACCCGCTCGAGATGATCGAGAAGGTCGTCTCCGCCAACGATTGGCCTTTCGACCGTACATCGGACCGTGAGATTGCCGTCGAGGTCGCCGGCCGCTGGTGCGACTACCGCATGTTCTTCAGCTGGCGCGAGGATGTCGAGGCGCTGCACTTCACCTGCGCCTACGACGTGCGCATCCCGACCGAGCGCCACAACGACATCCATGTGCTGCTGGCGCTGATCAACGAGAAGATGTGGCTCGGCCACTTCGATCTGTGGACCGACGAAGGCCTGCCGATGTTCCGCCACGCCATCCCCTTGCGTGGCACGATGGGCCTGATGCCCGAGCAGCTCAACGACCTGGTCGAAGTCGCGATCAGCGAGAGCGAGCGCTTCTACCCCGCCTTTCAGTACGTCGTGTGGGCCGGCAAGACGCCCCTCGACGCCCTGACCGCCTCGATCCTGGAGACGGTCGGCGAAGCCTGAGCGAAAAAGGACCTTCCGACGCCCCCTCTCGTAAGAAACCAAAGACGAACAATTAAGTCTCTGTAGTTGGATTGTCCTCAGCGGCGCCGGTCCCCCAGACCGGCGCCGCGACGATTCTGGGGTGCTATAACCCTCGCCCGATGAATCCCCTCGTCATTCCCTATCCCGAGATCGACCCGGTGTTGGTCCAGCTCGGGCCGCTCGCCATCCGCTGGTATGCGCTCGCCCTATATCGCGGGCCTGGTCATCGGCTGGCAGGTCATCCGCCGGCTGTGCGAGCAGTCGCCCAAGGTGCTGACGCCGGTCAAGATCGACGACTTCCTGTTGTGGGCGGCGCTGGGCGTCATCCTGGGCGGCCGGCTGGGCTACGTGCTGTTCTACAAGCCGGGCTTCTATCTCGCGAACCCGCTCGCCATCCTGACCCTGTGGGAAGGCGGCATGTCGTTCCACGGCGGCTTTCTAGGCGTCATCGTCGCCACCATCGTCTTCTCGCTGCGCAACAAGACCGATCCGTTCCTGCTGGGCGACCTTTTGGCCATCGTGTCGCCGATCGGCCTGTTCTTCGGCCGGCTGGCCAACTTCATCAACGGCGAGCTGTGGGGGCGCACGAGCGACGTCGCCTGGGCCATGGTGTTCCCGCGCGGCGGTCCGCTGCCGCGCCATCCCAGCCAGCTCTACCAGGCCTTCTTCGAGGGCATCGCGCTGTTCGCCGTCATGATGCTGGTGTGGCGCCTTACCGATGGCCGGCATCGCCCGGGCCTGCTCTGCGGCGTTTTCTTCGCGGGCTATGGCGTCGCCCGCATCGTCGGAGAGCTGTTCCGCGAGCCCGACGCGCATCTCGGCTATCTGTGGGGGCCCATCACCATGGGCATGGTGCTGTCGGTGCCGCTGCTGTTCATCGGCGCCTGGATGATCACCCGCGCCTACGCCCGCCCTGCCGTGTCGTGACCCCAAGGGCCCTTGGCGAGCTCGGCCGGCTGATCGCCCGACGCATCGCGCTCACCGGCCCGATCTCGCTCGCCGACTTCATGGCCGAGGCGCTGGGCCATCCGTGGCTGGGCTACTACCGCAAGGCGCTGCCCGTCGGCGCCGCCGGCGACTTCACCACCGCGCCGGAAATCTCCCAGATGTTCGGCGAGCTTTTGGGCGCCTGGCTCGCCGAGCGCTGGCTGGCGATGGGACGTCCACCCGGCGTGCGGCTGGTCGAGCTGGGACCGGGACGCGGCACCTTGATGGCCGATGCCTTGCGCGCCACGCGCGGCGTGCCGGGCTTCCATGCCGCCATCGATCTCCACCTTGTCGAGATCAACGAGCAGCTGCACGCCCTGCAGGGCCAGGCCCTGGCTGCCTATAAGCCCACCTGGCATGCACGTTTCGACGATGTGCCC